>Ga0129333_10000173_pt1 | contig 44423 bp, 73 predicted proteins | sample CPB6_08_DNA_FD_94474 | JGI IMG/M metagenome (GOLD analysis project Ga0129333, IMG submission 94474) | Freshwater to marine salinity gradient microbial communities from Chesapeake Bay, USA - CPBay_Sum_0.6_0.8_DNA | ecosystem: Environmental > Aquatic > Marine > Coastal | place: USA: Chesapeake... | reverse complement strand
GAGCTGTAGACCGGGAACTCCAGGCTGTAGGTGTCCTCTCCGATCGTCGCCGTGACCAGCTGGGTGCGACGCGTCGGCGCCGCAAGGAAGGGGAGCTCTGGCATGACTGCCGGTGGTGGGGTGGCTCAGGTTGCCGACTTGAAGTGCGCCAGCCACACATCCTTGAGGCGCTGGCTGAACCGAAACGGCCGGATGCCAGGGACGGTGACGCGGCCAAGGACGGCGGAGGTCCACGGGCGGGCGGGCCAGGTCGAGTAGCTACCGTCAGCCCTGAAGCGCCGGTATCCCTCGTGAACGGCCGTGGCGTAGTTGGCAGACCAGGTGAAACGCGCCGAGTGCGGGCCGGTCAGCTCGCGATAGCCGGTCTGACGGAGGTTGCCGATGTCGATGATGTTCCGCGGGCTGCCGACGGTGCCAACGCGGCGTTGCGTGGTACCGGGCCAGTCCCACGCCTGAGCCGTGAATGATCCCTGGAATGAGTCAAACAGCTCCCGTGTGGTGAAATCAAACGCCCTCTGCGCCGCCGCCTCAACCCGGCCCGCGAGGTCGCCGGTGACCGTGACCTTGATGCTCATTGCACCGTCGCCAGTGAAACCCGGATGGCATCGCCCAGGGCCGTGCGCAGCTCTGCACCGATGCCGCCGATGCCGAACTGTCCGCCCAGGTGCATCACGGTCACCTCTCCCACCAGGCCGCCGAGGGTGGGCAGCGCACCGAGTGGGCCCAAGTAGGCCTTGCCGCGCGCCTCTGCTGCCAGCCCGGCGGGCATCAGGCCGGTGTCAGTCCAGCTCCAGCCGGCGCCGGAGTCGAGCCAGTCGGCACCGGCAGGCAGCGGCGCCCATCGGGTGAGGTAGCCGGTCAGGACGCGCGTCCCGGCGCGCAGGGAGGGCAGCTCCTGCACCGTGGGCGCATCGCCCTTCATGAACGCCTCGATGACCACCAGGGCAGCAGGTGCAGGGATGCCCGTGCGCAGAGAGGTGATCGCTGCTGGCTGAGGCCAGAGGAAGCGGAGGTTGGCGTAGGGGGCGAAGTCGGTGGGCATGGGTTAGCGCTGGGCACGGCGGACGCCGAGAGCGGAGCGGCGCCGGGGATTGGCATTGCTGCGGCTCACGCGCCGGAAGCTGCCGTAGGTCTTGTCGGCCTTGCCGGTGAACAGGTTGAGCTGGCTGCGACTGGTGCGCTGCCGGTAGGTGCCGCGCGGTGCCTCGCCCATGTATCTGGTGGACTCGACCGTGGACCGGGCCCGGCGGGTCTGGGCCCGTGCTGCCTGCCCGATGCTGCGGCCGGTGAGTCGGACCCTGGTGCCCGACGCCGATGCCGTGGTCTTGCCGCCGGTGCTCTTGACGCCGTACTTGCTCTTGGCGCCAGCGGCGCGACGACGCTGAGCGCCACTGAGAGTCGGTATCGGCTTTGGCTCAGCAGTGCTTTGGACGCCATAGATCTTCTTGGCCCTGATGGCCTTGTCTCGTTGCAACGGACTGAGCTTGGGCCGTCTGCTGTTTGGCTTGTTGCCGAGCACGCCTGCGACCAGCCCAGCAGCGCGAGCCCGCTCTCCCTTGTTCTTGAGATTCTTGGTAACTGCGGAAAAACGCTCTTTCGCCGGCCTGAGCTCTCCCTTCTTCTTGCCTCGGGAGTATGTGGTCGGACCTCCCATTGCAAGCAGGAATAGCCCTGCCCTGGTTTTCACTCGCTTAGCGTTCTTTGCCTTGACTCCCGTTCGACCTTCGCCGATCTGATTCTGACGCGCAATGACGCGCAAGCCCTTTTGTGCCGGACCCATGGCGGATGGCTTGAATCGCAGCCCTGCTGCCGACTTCGCCGCCGCGGCCTTCCCGCCACCCCTCTTCGCCCCGATCACCCCAGCCCTCGCCCCCAGCCTGATCCGCCCCGACTGCTGCGCTGCAGCCAGCGCCTTCTGGCCCCGGGTCACGGCGCCCTTCTGCGAGCGCAGCGACAGCTGGCCCTTGATGCTCTTGTCGGTGGCGCTCTTGCCGGCCAGCTTCGCCTGCGACCGGGCCAGGCTGCCCCGCTGGATCAGCAGGCCCTGCCGGCGCTGCGGCTTGCTGCCGACCTTCCGGGCCCTGGGGGCTGGGAGTTTGGCGCCTCCGCCGCCACCGGCGAACCTGCCCCGGCTGTCTCTCTTGTAGGTGCGGGCCACGGCTGCGCGATCGGCGATGCCTCAGGTTTCCGTCAGCACCTCACCAGCACCGCTTGACCGCCGCCGCTCCGGTCGCTGGCCTTGATGCCGATCGTCTCCAGGATCCTCGACTTGAGCTGCGCGATCCGGTTGGCGATCGTCCCTCCGGCCGTGGCATCGGGCCGGCCGCCGGATTCGTATTCGACCTGCAGCAGGCTGGTATCCCACTCCAGGACATCGGCTCGTTTCTTCAGGTCGTCCCTGGTCAGCGTGGTGCCAGGCGCCGGGCCCCGGTAGCGCTGGACGTTGCCCAGGTGCGCCGTCCCATCGGCCACCTGATCGGCCCATGTCTGCTCCAGATCCTCCACCTCATCAATCCACGTCTGCACCTGTGCGACGGTGGCCGCTGAGGTGTCAGCGACGCGGTTCAGGACTGACGTCAGCTGCGTCAGGTTGTAACCACTGACGGGCCACATCGCATAGCCACGGATGAGCTCGCGATCGTCGCGGGTGCTGCTGCCGTTGGGCCGCCAGAGCGCGTTGAGGGTCGGGATAGCGGCCGGCATTGGCATAGGCGGAGCTGCCATAGGTTGCCGGCTTGGGGGTGGCGGAAACCTGAGCTAGACCCGATGCCCGATCATGGCCCGCACCTACAAGCGCGACAGCAAGGGCCGCTTCGCTTCTGGTGGAGGCGGCTCCGGCACCCCGAGGGCTCGGGCGGCGGTCGCGCGCACCATGCCGAGGACCACCAGCGCCAGGGGCCGGGCACGCACCGCCGAGACCAGGGCGCGGGCGGCACTGCGCGCTGGCGGTGGCGCCAAGGCGGCCCGCAGCCTGGCCACGGCTCAGCGCGCGCGGGACTGGTATAGGGCAACCGGCGGCGGCACAAAGCGCAGCACCACCAGGCCACGGAGCGGGATCCGTCGCACCGGTGGACTGAAGCGGCCAGCGCCGGCTTCCGGTATTCGCCCGACAACCAAGGGGAGGCGCCCGTTGGCGCTAAGGGCAAACAACGTCAGGCCCTATCGGCCGGCGACCATGAATGGTGCGTTTGACCGCACCGATCGCCGCGTTGATAAGTCATTGAAAGAGATGACTGATGCTGTAAGCGGAATCGGCAAGTTAAGGCGCGAGAGCCGCGAATACAAGCGATGGAAGGCGCGGCAACAGGCGCGCGCACTCGCGGACCGCTCCAAAGGTGGCATCGACAAAGAGCTAGCGGACATCACACTGAAGCACTTTGGCTGGCGCCTCGGTGCGCAACAGATCAAGCATCGAGCCCGTCGTGCGGCGCGGCGAGCTGCTGCCGGCAGCAAGGTCGCCGCTCGTGCGTTGAAGATTTACGACCAGCAGCTTGCATTCACTGGCACCGGAAAGCCGAGCCGCAGGGCGAAGAATGCGATCAAGCCTGGGCCACGCAACGCCAACCCGCCGAAGAAGCCGCCGCGCAAGCCCCGCAAGCGCAAACCAAAGGGCTGACCGGAAACCTGCAACAGATCGGTAGCACCATGGCCCGCACCTACAGCCGCGACAGCAAAGGCCGCTTCGCCAGTGGCGGCTCCGCCGGCTCCGGCGGCAGCAGGCCCCGCAGCGGCAGCACGCGCAAGCCGGCAACCGCCCGCGGGCGACGGCAGGAGAATGAGCGACGGGCCATGGCAGCCGTTCGCGCCAAGGGTGGACCATCGGCTAAGGCGCTGCGATCGGTGATGACCGCCGCCAAGGCCCGAGAGTTCTACGACCGCACCGGCACTGGTGGCACAAGGAAGCGCCCGGCGCCGACCGGGAAGGGATCAGCCCGCAAGGCCGGCGGCGCCCTCGTCAAGCGCGAGCCGCCCGGCGCGTTGGTGCCCACCAGGCGAACGGTCACGGTGAATGCGACACCGGTGCAGGGTCCTGCCAGGAAACCGCGGATCGCCGACACCCTGCGCGCTGGACTGCGCGAGCTGGCGCAGTCGGATGCACGGTTCTACCGGGAGATCGAGCAGCTGGTGGGGCCCATCAAGGTGCCCAAGCCGAAGCCGGCGCGCACTCCCTCGACAGGTGGGGCCAGTGGAGGCAGCCAACGCGGCAGTGTGACCCGCGCATTGCGCAGCACCCTGCGCGACCTGGCCCGGGCTGATGCCGCCAGGCTGCGGGAGATTCAGGACATCACCCGGCCAACGTCTGCCGGTGCCATCGGTGGCAGCAAGGGCGGCAAGCGCAAGGGTGTGAGCGGCTCCAGCGGCGGCAAGGCGCTGCCGGGCAGTAAGCCCCGAAAGCCCCGCAAGCCCAGGAGCTAGGCAACCAGCCTGCTCAACCACAACCGCCCACCGCCGCTGATCGAGCGATGCAACACGCTGGCGACCTTGTGCCCGGTGGCGGTGGGCATCTCGGTCGCCACCTGCCGCAACGCCTGGCGTGTCACCTCCTCATCCCGAGCGCTCACGGCAGCGTGCAACAGCAGGAAGGCGGCCAGGTCCTGAGGCGGGGAGTCCATGCTGCGGGATCGAAACCGTAGCAGTACGATAAAAGCTCCCCCACCACACGCAAATGCTGACGGGATCTGAACTGCTGGCGAAAATCAAGGAAATGGGCGACGCAGACCGCGCGTCTGTCCTGCGCGCTTGCGGCTACGTCTCCACCAAGAAAGACGGCAGCGAACGCCTCAACTTCACCGCCTTCTACGAAGCGATCATCGACGCCAAGGGCGTGACACTGGCGCCGCCTGCATCAAAGGCTGCGGGTCCGAAGCGCGGGAAGCCTCTGAGCTTCAAGGTCAAGGCGTCGAAGACCGGCGTCATCCCTGTCACCGCCGGCTACTCGGCTCTTATCGGCGTGGGTGACGGCGACCATGTGACCATCGAGCACGTCGATGGTGGTCTGATGCTGCGCAAGGCTCCCGCTGCCGCACCTGAGGCACAGCCCCCCGCGGTCGCTACACCTACCCCCGAGCCCGTCGCGATCCCCGCCGCTGCGACGCCTGCGGTCGTCACCTATGACGACGCGCCGGCCCAGGCTGAGCGTCAGCTCGCGCCGTTCTGAGTCAAGGGAACAGCGGCACGCTCTCCCGTAGCGGTTTCGCGTCCTTCCCGAACAATCGCCGCTCCGATGCGGTCGGCGTCCTCAGGGCCTGGGCCAGTTCGGCCCGGGCCTTCACCATGTCTGGCCCGCGATCCACCAGGCGCTGCAGCTGGGCGCTCAGCGCGTCCTTGGCGTCGCCGTCCTTGGCCCGGTCCACCTGCCGGCGCAGGGTGTCGATGCGCTCCTGATGACGGGACTGCGCATAGGCCTCAACGCCCCGCTCGTGTTCCTCCCGCCAAGGCTCATTGTTGAGCAGCACCCGGCGGGTCTCCGGGTCGGTCGCGGTGACGGCTTCGTTATTGGCCGGGGTAACGACGCACCGGCAGCGCGGATGCCAGGGCACGGCGACCCGATCAGCCGGGTAGATGCGCCCATTCCTGCTGGCACACGTCGGGCAGGTCCGCTCATCGTTGGACGCCAGCACCCGCACGTAGGCGACGCCTTCCGCCTGCGCCCGGCGGATCGTCCCTGCCGAGTAGGCCGCTGCCAGCTCCGATCGTGCGATCAGTTCCGCGCGCTGCTCCAGCCCCAGCCGCTTCGTGATGCCGTTGGGGTCGCGAGCACCCACCAGCGCCCGACGGATGTCGCGCTCCAGCCGCTTCGGTCCCCAGCCGCGGGAGGCGCCTTCGCCCACGATCTGGACGATCTGATCCCGGAACCGGACCGTCTCGCCCTGGATGTAGGCGCTGGCCTGCAGGGCAGCGGCACGCACCGCCTCGGGGTTGACGCCACCGAACGGCACCGCGGAATCGGGCCGGCTGGCCATCGCCACCAACTCCTGCCCCAGGGTCTGCACTTGCGCCGGTGTCGTCGGACCCATGCCAGGCGCCGGAGGTGGCACCTGCTGCAGGCGGGTCAGCTCGCTGGCAAGCTCCACGCCGAGCGTGGCGGCCTCGCGCAGGTCGGACTGATACTGCATCCGCCACTGCTCAAGCTCCCAGTCGGGCAGGAAGGTCTGAGCATCGCGGAGGATCGCGCGGAACTTCGCTGTCGCCTCCGCGGTGGTGTAGGAGCCCGGCCGGCGGATGAACTGCCCGGCTGGGTCGCGGCTCATGGGGCCGAGGGCCTCCAGGTACAGCTGATAACTGCGCCGGAGGCTGGCCAGTGTGCCCCGCAGGGAGCGCCGGAGCAGCTCGCGCGTGTTGCGCACGGCCCGGGCCTCCAGCTTGTCCAGGGCCTTTGCGTAGTCGTCAGCGACGCCAACGAGACGGCGCGGCCCTGGGGTGATCGTCACTCGTCCTCAGGCTCCAGAGCGGCGGCAATGAGTTCGGCTTTAACCAGCTCCAGGGTGCCGATGAGCTCGGGGAGGCTCATGTCCTCGTCCTCACTGGTGGCCTCGTCAATGGCGGCGCGGATGCCTTCGTAGAGGGTGGGGGTGTCAGTCATCGAAGGGGTCGGTGGGGGACTCGTCAGGTTGCCGGGCGTCGGGCCCCAGCATGCCCAGGTCGTTCAGCCCCACCGGCTCCGCCGGCTCCGGCGCCTCCGCCCGGATGCGGGCCAGCTCGTCCTCAACACTGGTGGTCGCCGAGTTGATGCCCGCACGCTGCAGGATCTCAATGGCGCTCTCCTGGCTGATGAGCTCGATCCCACCGGCCAGCTGCTGCAGCTGCGCCACGTCCTGCGACTCCAGCGGCCTGTCGTAGATGGTGCTGCTCATCTGCAGGCCGGCGCCCTCGGGGAGGGGTTCGCCGGTGAAGAGGCACCAGATCGACAGCAGCTCCTGCATGGCGCTCGCCTTGCGCTGCCCCAGTCGGGTGATGCCGGCCTGGGTCTGCGCCGCCTCCAGGCCCGCCTGTGTGGCGGTCTTCGTGCCGCCGTTGTCGCCGTACAGGAACCCCAGTGTCTGCCGGCTGATGAGCCGCTCCACTTCCGCGATCTGCGCGCGCTGCTCGGCCAGGCTGGAGGCGCTGGGTTCGGCGAAGGTGAACGAGCCGCCGGGGTCCAGGTCCACCACGCTGTTGGGGCCGATCACCAGCGCCCTGCGGCCCTCTCCCGGAGCGGGTGGCGTGGCGCCGATCCTCACAGGCACCGGCATCGCGCACCGGTGCGTTTTCTCGGTCAGGTCCGAGCGCATCTGGAAGTGCTCCAGGCTGTGCTCAACCACCTGCCGCAACGGGAGGCCGCCCTGCCCGAAGCCCACCTGCTCGGACGGATACCAGACCACCGGCACGCGCGGCAGGGGCTGGCCGTTGGCGCCCAGATACTGGCCCTGATCAACGACGACGACCTGTAGCTCATTGGAGGCGTTGCGTTCAATCGCCAACAGCCACCATTCCCCGCGACCGATGACGCGATAGCGCGGGACGAACTTGACGCCGAAGGCGCCATCCTCCTCTTCGACCATCTCCAGGAACGTCACCTGCTCCAGCTGCTCAACACCGCCAGCTAGCGACGTGCGCCAGTTGAGGGCCCGAGACCGCGGGCGATGCACCAGGTACGGCCGGCGGCCGGTGATCACCTCCTCAGCGGCGTTGGCGGCCTGGCCCGGCGGCATCTCCACGCACAGGGGCGCCGCGCCATCGCGAAGCATCAGCGAGTCAGCCTGCATCCACCAGGAGGCGAGGCTGTTGCCCTCAAGGTCGATGTTGTCGAGAGCGGCCTCGAAGCTGGGCGGCGGATCCACTAGGGAGTAGCGCGACAGCACGCCGGCGAACGCTTCGACGGAGCTGCGGAAGAATCCGCCGAAGACGGCGCGGTTCAGCCGGGCCTGGTAGGCCTCGGGCGGCTCGGCAGGCTCCTGCGGGAGATAGACCTGCTTGGCACCGCGGAGGTAGTGGTAGGCGTCGTAGGCCCGCTGCAGATCGGTCTGCAGATCCGCCAGCACCGGATGCACGAACGACGGCAGGCTGGCGTCTGATGTGGGGTGATCGAGCTTCGTATCCACGCCCGCCGGCCAGGTATTGGCTCAGCTTTCCGGCCCGGACAGCACAAGGCCCGGCCGCCGCAAGGGTGACCGGGCAATGGCGGGGCTTCGTCGGGGCCGCCGCGTGGTTGCCCCTAGATGCTGCTGAGATCGTAGACCAGAAGGCCCAGGCGTGATCCCGCCTCAAGGACGGGCCAGGGGCCTGGGCTCTGTCGTGATGACGCTAGCGGATGACGACAGCCTCTCCATCGGGCGGTCCCTCCATCCACCGTTGCCACTCGCAATAATCGCCGTGAGAGTCTCCCACTGAACTCTCATAGACTGCGATCTTGATGGCTTCGGCTTCATCAATGCCATCAAGCCCGCCGTAATGGCTCTCACGCACCACTAGCGCATCCGGCGGCATCTCCTGCAGCTTGGCGATCAGTTCGGCGACGGTCATGGCTTCACCCTCGCCTCTGAATCAGGAAACTGCACCGTCGGATTGCGAAAGCGCCACACGCGCCATGGTGTGATCAGCCGCCGCCACCACGACAGTCGATAGAGGGCGCGACCTTTTGTCACTCGAACATCAGTGATCAACCCATGCGGGCGCTGGTTCCACTCCATCGTGAAATCCGAATCGCCAGATGGTACCTCGTGGCCTCTGCTCATCCCTCCACCCTCGCCGGCAGATACTTGGTACTGGCGGGGAGCCAGTGGGTAAAGGGTGACCCTTCTCCGTACCCAGGTGTTGTATAGCACCAGTCCCACGTGTCTTGATCGCCAAACGGCTGCTCCTGACCGTACCAGGCTTGACCGTTCTTGAAATCATCCGGCCCCGGCTTGCGCTCGCTCAGGGGGATTGGATCCGGCATAAACGTTGACTGAAACTCGCTTGGCGTTGGCATCGCATGCAACAACGCAAGAAACCGATCAGTCGGATCAGCGTCTGCCGGAACAAAGTCAACGCGCGGAAGCACGCCAATCGGCTTGAACCTGGCAAGCCAATCAGGCCACAACCGTTCAGCCCAGTCGCATGGGTACTCTTCACTCATCACCGTGCCTCATTCATGGTGGTCACGGGCTGGGTGGTGACACACGCCAGCCCACCTCAATGCTACGCCAACAACCCCAACTGAGCCGCCGCCACCTCCAACGCCTTCCGGCTGCGACGCTGCGGCCTCAGCTCCTCGCCTGGCTCCACCAGGCCATGAGCCTCCAGGTAGTCGCGCTCACGCCGCAGGCGCTGCGCCCTGGCCTCTGCCCGGGTCATCTCCGGCACGTCGGCCGCCAGGGCCAGCTGCAGCACCTCGCGCAGGGTGCGGCCACCTAGCAGGGCCTTGAGCCTGGCGTGGAACTGCTGCAGGGGCCCCTGTGGCAGCGCCTGCCGGTGCGGGCGTTTCCACCAGGCTGTGAGCAGGCCCCGATCCGCCTCGTGGAGGTTCTCCCACGCCCGCTCAACCAGCCGTTGCAGTGGTGCCAGGCGGTCCGGCTCGCTGATCTCCGGCGGTGGCGTGCCGACACCGGAGAAGGTGGTGTCCAGGTCCACGGTGCCGACCATGGCGGCCACCATCTCGTCCAGCTCGCCCTGCGTCATGCCAGCCAGCTCGGCGACCTGCTCAGCGGGGACGGCGGGGTCATTGAGAAGCCTCTGCACCTTGCCCCAGTTCTCACGCCACCTGCTCGGGAACTTCACTGCATGGCCGCGATCACGGAAGTGATGCAGCAGCTCGCCGGTGATGAACGGACACGCCACTGTGCTGAGCGCATAGGGCCGGCCAGTGCCGGGGTTGATGCGCTCGGGGTCATAGCGGCGGCAGCCGCGGATCAGGCCGACGAACGCCACCGCTTCGAGGTCGTCGTAAGGCTGGCCCGTCTTGCGGGACCACTTCCAGGCCGCCTGCCGGGCAAGGCCGAGGTTGGCCTCCACCAGCGCTTCGGAGTGCTCGGTTGGCGGTGGAAAGGGCCGGGCGGAGGGGTCTGGCTCAGAAGCTGGGCGGGGGCGGCGGCGACGGGTGGGGGTCACTGCTGCACCTCCGGCACCCAGCACCGGGTCGGCAGCACCTCGACGCTGGCGGGGAGCCAGTGGGTTTCCATGGAGCAGGCCGCATATCCCAGCCTCCAGTCCCACAGACGCCATTCCTCTACCCACTTGCCAAACCAGATCAGACCATCTGCGTCGGCATCACGCGGCACCGGCTCCCTCTCCGCCAACGGGATCGGCTTCGGCACGGCGACCACATGCACCCCCATGGTGATGCGATCGGTGGCCCGGCGGCGGGGCCAGAGGCGGCGGAGGATGGCGAGCATGGCAGTGGTGGGATAGGCGAGTCAGCGAAACCCCGGCACCCCGGTCAACCGGCGGCGCTTGGGCATGTCCGCATCAGCGAACGGGTCAGCAGGCGGCGGAGCTGCGGACCCGTGGCCGTAGTGGACGGTGGAGACGCGCATGGGGCCGGTGCCTTGGACGAAGTTGATGAGCTGAGTGGTGGAGTCCACCAGGTCGTCGAACGTGTCGCCGGGGAACTTCGTCAGCTGGCTGGCCAGCAGCGCCGTCAGCGGGTGCCAGCGCGGGAACCAGACACGGCCCTGGTTGAACTGCGGTGTGGTCGCATTCGCCCGGGCGGTCTTGCCGCCATCGGGCCGGATCGCGTGGACCGCGAAGCCGGCCGCTGCACGCTTCAGGACGGAGATCACCGCGGGGCCGTTGGCTTTGTCCTCCACCAGCAGTTCCCCAAAGCCCCAGGACGGCCACAGGCCCGTGATGGCGTCCATCGTGGCGGAGAAGTCCATGCGCTGGTTCTGCAGGTCCAGCAGCCACACGCCAGCGTTGTCCTGGCCCCAGTTGGTGAATGCCACCATGTCGGTGCCGGCGGTGTCCTTGAAGGTGCAGTCGATCGAGGCGATGACCCGCGTGAACCGCTTGGGCAGGATCGCGTCACCCTCCAGGCCCGGCCGATCCTCGGTGCCGTAGAACCGGAACATCTCCGGCGTGAAGATCGTCCCGCCCGAGGGCTGGGGCCGCTGCTGGTAGAGCGCCGCCCAGTCCCGATCGGGTGTGTTCAGGCGCTTCCGGCGTGCCCACTCGGCATCGAACCGGTCCGGGTCCAGCACCTCGCCGGGATCGCGGTTGTCGGCCTCCAGCGTCAGCGTGGCCGGGACGGCGATCTGCACCGGCTCCGCGATCATCGGCATCTGGATCACATGCCAGGGCTCGACCGCATCGGCATTGCCGTCGCGCTCCAGATCCTCAACCTGGCCGATCAGCCAGCCGATCAGGTCGGCATCAGCCCAGCGGGTGTGGGTGATGAGCTTGATGCAGCCGGGCTCTTCGCGGGTGTTGAGGACGGTGCTCCACCAGTCGTAGAGCTGCCGGCGGTAGGCGGCTGACTCTGCCTCCTGGCGGTTCTTGATCGGGTCGTCGACGTTGATGAAGTGGGCCGGCAGGCCGGTGCCCTTGCCGACGCCAGCACCCCAGAACCCGCCGAGGTGGCCGGCGACCTTCCAGCGGCCCTTGCCGGCGCTACTGGGGTCCAGTTCGCCACCGGAGGCGGTGAAGTAATCACGGGCGGCCTGGCCGAACTCTTCGGCGAGCGGCTGACTGTGGGCGCCCTGCCCCCAGGTGCGGTCGGGGTAGCGGCGAATGAACCAGCTGGGCAGGAACCGGCTGAAGATCGTGGACTTGAAGTGCCGCGGCGGCAGCATCAGCAGCAGCCTGGGGATCTCGCCAGTGCCGACCCGCTGGCCGATCTCCACCAGGCGGGTGTTGTGCCGGGTGAAGGGGAACTTGGGATAGACCGCGGCGATGTGGTCGCCGAAGGAGCGGGTGTAGGGGGCTTGGGGGGCAGCAGTGCTGCGCTGGGCCTGCAGCTCCTGCTGGGCCCTGGCCTTCGTCCGGCGCAGCAGCTCAGCTGTCAGGCTCACTGTCCGCCTCCGGCAGGCTTCCACCTTCGGCCTCGATCGCGAGGATCAGGCTCTCGCGCTGCTCAGGCGGCAGGGTCTGCAGTGCCTTGGCCACGGGTGCCATGGCAGCAGCGACAGCGCGGCGTTCAGCGGCGGCATCGGACCACACCTCGCGCAGCTTGGGGTGATGGGTGAGATACCAGGTGATCGCGTTGACGTTGCCGTTCTCGGCCTGTTCGTGCAGATAGCCGAGGTAGCGGCTGTTGATTTTGGCGACGGTTGATTGAGTAATGCGCCGAAACCTGAAGTGCAGAGAATCAGATTCGGCCGTTTCACCAGTGGCAAGCCATCGGCGCCAGGTGGTTTCCGGGATGTCTGCTGCAGCGCGAACCATGCAGTCCGGCAAGCCACGGTTGCAGAGCTTCTCCACTTCGGCGAGGAGCTCTTCGGTCAGCTTGCTCGGCCGGCCACCAGCCACGCGAATCAGGGATGCAGTCCCCACAGCTTAGCCCCTGCGGTTGTGGAAGCGCAGGGCTGTGGACCGCCAGGACTGCCCTAACCGCCCCCTTGGCCGACCGTTAGACCCGTTAGACGCCGTTAGACCGAAACCCCTTGGCACGACTGCCTTCTTACGTTATTACACTTCTAACAGAGATAAGATAGTTAGTAGTAAGGGCTCCGTCAAAACGTAAGGCGACTTGCATTCGCCAGGGAGGGGCTCCCTGAGAGAGTGTGTGTCCCGGAGCGAAATGGCGTTAGAACGTTAGAAAGCCCGAGACCCGTTGCAGCGCAAGGGATCTCGGGCTAACAGGCCCCGTTAGGCGGGCGTCAGATCTTACGTTTCCGTCAGGTCTGCGTCGGTCAGCGGCACCAGGACACAGCGCTTCGTGCCGACGCCAGCGAAGTGAACCGCCACATTCGGAACCAGAGCGCCGGTGATGCGGCGTAAGGCCGCTCGGTGGGCGCCACCGCTCCAGGGGGTGCTGCGCAGGGCCTGGTCAAGCTGCGCGTTGCTGTTTGCCACCGCCAGGTAGTGGTCCTCCGCGACCGGTGCGTCTTCGCCTGGGAGCCGCTGGCCCTCGCGGAAGACCCGCAGCCCGTAGCGGCCAAGGACGGGCACCAGATCGGCCCAGACGGTCTGCCTGAGGGATCGCTGCATGGCGACGCAGCGGACCATCTCGCCGAAGCTGGCGTCGATGGCGGTGCCCTGCCGCACGATCTGCTGCAGGATCACGTCCCGGCACTTGATCTCATCCGATTCGCTGGGGTCCGGCTGCTGGTGGTCCCAGTCCATCTCGGTGATCCACTGATCGGCTTGCTCCAGCGTCAGCAGGCCGCCTCCGCCACGCCTGAGGCTCCAGGCCCCGGCCAGCAGGGTGCCGTGCTGATCGCCGAAGCGCTGGCCGAAGCGGCGGCCCAGAGACTGCGCGAGCACGCGGGCGTTCTGGGTGATGGTTGGCAAGTAGCCGAGCGTGCGGGCGATCAGAGCGCGGCCGTTCTGAACGGTGGCAACGGACAGAATCTCCTGCTCGAAGTCAAGCCATTCGCTCTTGTCCATCTCGTCCTTGCGCAGGCCAAGAACGCAGAAGCGGTCGATGTCGGCCTTCTGGATCAGTGAGACGTTGATCGACGAGACGCAGAACATGGAGCGGATCTCGTAGCTGTTGGATCCGCCGGTCGTGGTGCCCTTGTAGATCTTGCCGCCTTCTGATGAAGCGATCCGAGCAAGCGCGAGGATGTTCTGAACGATGAGCTTGTCCTTGGCTTCGTTCTGCTCGAACTCATCAAAGACCACCGGGATAGCGTCGGACTTCAGGATCCCGCGCAGTCCTGGCTCCGTGGTGCCGCCGGTGGCCGTCTGCAGCACGCCGCCCATCAGGGGTCGCATGAACGACTTGAGGATGGTCGTCTTGCCTGTGCCGGCGCCGCCCGTGACCCAGATATGCGGTCGCCAGTTCAGAGCGCCGCAGACGGGCGCCAGGACGGTCCAGCCGAGCAGGAAGTTGGCCGATGCCGGCACCTCCCACCGGAAGCGCTCGGCGATCAGACAGAGCTTCATGGCATCGTCGTCGCTGAGCGGCTCCGGGCCGGGGCCGTCAAGGTGGCGTGCCTGTTCGTAGAAGTAGCCGGTTGATGGAGCGCTGAGAACGGGATGCGGCGTGCCGTCGATGATCAGCCGATCGCCGAGGTGAAACACCACGCTCTCCCCGTCAATCCAGGCACCACGGCCGCGCACGCGATCCGGGTCGTAGACGCCAACATCGGCCTGTGTCGCCAGCAGCGAGCTGATCGCTGATGTCCAGTTGACCGACTCGCGAGCGCCTGGATAGAGGCTTTCCCAGTACGGCAGATCCGTGAGCATCAGCAGCGTGGCTGCCTTGTGCGATGCGCCAGAGATGCAGATGACCTGCCCAGTGCGATGCGGCATGTAGTAGTAGGAAGGCCCGTCGAAGCCCAGGCATGTGAACGGCGCCCCGGCCTGCACGCGCGTCGGCAGCGGCGTGCGCGGATTGTCATCGGTGGCGGCCGGCTCAGCCGGCGCAGGCTCCGCCTTGACCGCTGGCGCCTTCACCTCCCGCAGCACCCGCTCCAGCGCCCCGGCAGCCACCTCCGGCGTCCAGTTGGCGTCCGCCAGGTCCCAGCCCTCCGGCACCGAGTCGGCCGGGTAGTCGGCGATGGCGACAGCGCAGCCCATCACCACCAGCCGAGCCGCCAGCGCGGTCATCGCCTCGCGGCCCTGGGGGTCGTTGTCCGGCCAGAGGCGGCAGGTGCGGCCGGCCAGCGGCTGCCAGTCGACGTGGCGGATGGCCTTGGAGCCGTTAGACCACGACACGACGACGTGATCGGGGAACAGCGCGGCGGCGGCATCAGCGGCCTTCTCGCCCTCGACCACCAGCACCGGCGCCTCGGGCCGCTCGCTCAGGTCCGGCAGGCGGTAGAGCGGCCGGGGTGAGGGCCATTCACAGGTGAAGGGATCGGCATCGACGCCGCGGGAACGTGGGTAGTGCCACTGACCATCAAGCCAGACCCGGTGGATGAACAATTTGCGGCCGGGTGCCGGGTCGAAGCGCTGGATCCAGAACAGCTGCTCGCCATTGGCGTCGCGATAGCACCATTGCGCGGTGGCGTTACCCAGTCGCGGCGGCGCAGCATCCGGTGGCGGCTTGTCCGGTGCCCGGTGGGGCCGGCCGGGCTTGCGGCTGCGGGCGGGAGCATCGGGGGCGATGCCGAGGTGACGCTCGACGGCGGCTAGCGACTGCTTCAGGTCCCAGCCCCGCACGCGCATCAGGAGGTCAAGGCCGGAGCCGGCGCCACCGGCGTGGTCCTTGCCCCCGCACTGGTTACAGAACCAGCCGCCTTCAGCCTCGTCGCGGTCCCAGCGGTAGCGGTCGGTGCCTCCGCACGCCGGGCATGGCTGGTGGTCATCGGTCAGCTGGTCAGCCGTGAGGCCGCCAAGCTCCATCAGCAGCTCCGGCCATCGGCCAGAGGCTGCGGCCAGAATGTCCGCCATGGGTCAAGCCCTGCCGGCGGTGGCGGCCATGTCTCGTTCGATCAGGTCCCGCAGGTAGGAAGCGCGAGTCACGCGGGCCGCCGTTGATGTCCGTTCGCGGGCCCTGGCGTCCACGTAGGCCACCATCTCGGCGGGCATCTCGATCAGGACTCTGCGGCGACCGGGGGCAGGCGGGCGGTAGGGCATGGGTGGCGGGTCGGGTGCGATAGTGCTACGGTAGTGTAGCCGTAGCGATACGGCAGCCACCACACCAGGAGACACGATGAGGTATCCATGGAGGGGCGGGGCGGTCGGCCCAGGCCCTGCGATCGCCGACCTGCCGGAGCGACTCCGCCCACCCCGCGCCATCACCCATCTCTGCGGCGGCGCCGAGCGCCTGTTCGCCCTGTGCAACGACGGCACCGTCTGGGAGCTACTCGGCGGCGTGTGGCTACCCACGCCGGGGATCCCGCAGCGACAGGTGGGAGGGGAGGAGCTGTGACCCTCTTCGGCCCCGACTTCTACCCCACCCCACCGGAAGTTGCCGCCGAGATGCTCGACCCGCTCGACCTGCGCGGTCGCACCGTCCTGGAGCCCTCCGCCGGCAAGGGTGACCTGGTGCGCGAGTGCCTGGCTCGGGACGCTGCAGAGGTGCTGTGGTGTGAGGCCGAACGCGAGCTGCAGCACATCCTGGTTGGCATTGCAGACGCCAGGCCGGCCCACGCCTACGCCGACTTCCTGCAGGTCCACCCGGCCGACGTGTCGCACATCGACCTGATCGTGATGAACCCGCCGTTCTCGGCGGACGAGCGGCACATCCTCGACGCCATCGACGAAGACGGCCGCGCCTGGCGGTTTAACACGTCACCGCACGCCCCAAACCACTGGACCGAGCTGCTGCCCCTCCCCAGCCGCGAGGATCAGCCATGAGACCCACCCTCAACATCCACACCCACCGCAACGGCACCGTCAAGGCCGACCGGGCGATCCTGGACCTACTGCACCTTGAGCAGCTGGGCATCGCCCCGGGCGTCGCATCCGTGGCGCTGCTCAAGGCCCTATGGGGCTGCAGCCAGTCGCAAGTCAGCCGCCGGATGACGGCGATTGATGGCCTGGGTCTGTATCGAATCCGCTCCGGCTGGGGCCGCTACACGCTGATCCAGCCGAGACCCGAGAAGCCAGCGCAGACCACCAGCCGCGAGCGCTGGGAGACAGTGCGGCAGCAGCTGCGGGAGGTGGTGGGATGAACCTCAAAACCGCCCGCTCCGCCAAGCAGGCCGCCGAATCCGTCATCGCCCAGGCCCTGCAGGACTTCACCGACGCCACCGGCCTGCGGGTTGATCGACTGGACGTCGAGTGCCAGATGCCCCGCGGCCGCGAGAGCTGCACCTACACCGTCAACCTGGAGGCCCGGCTGTGACGTTCCGCCTGACCGGCCTGGCCCTGGCCCTGCTGCCAATCGCCTGGTGGGCCTGGGACATCCACCACGACCCGTGCGGGCTGCAGGGGGAGGCGTGGCAGCAGTGCTGGTCGCATCACTCCACGCCCGCAGATGCTCCGGTTCCGCAACCAGAGCGCAACCACTCAACCCACCACGCCGATGACGATCACACCTGACGCGAATCCCCTATGGCGCCTGGTTGGCGCCGACGAGATCCTGACGATCCGCGACTGGCTGGAGGATCTGTGCGAATTGCCCGCCGCTGCCTACAACGCGCTGACGCACCAGGCGATACTGGCCGAAGAGGCCGAGCCTGCCGAGCGCCCCGCAACTCTGCAGCTGACACCCGATCAGCAGAAAGCGATCGACGGCATCCTGCAGGACATCAGCCAGGCCAACACCAGGGCGGTGCTCTGCGGCTACGCCGGCACCGGCAAGACCGTCACCACCGCTGCGCTGGTCTCGGCGCTGATTGACCGCGGCAAGCGCGTGGTGGTCGCCACGCCAACGCACAAGGCCCGGGCGCAGGTCGAGCGGGCGCTGTTGGCCTGCGGCGCCGATGGCTTCGAAGCGGTGACGGTTCACCGGATGCTCGGCCTGAAGCAGGTGCGCGACAAGAACAGCGGCAAGGAGACGTTTGCGCCGGATCCTGGCGGCAAGAACATGCTCAGCGAAAAGGACAAGTGGGACGAAGAGCTCTGCAAGCGCGTTCCAATCGCCCCGGTTGATGTTGTCATCGTTGACGAAACATCAATGCTCAGCAGTGAGCTTTACGACCTGCTGCTGCGTGAGCTGAATGGCCGGCCAGTGGTGTTCGTTGGTGACGATCGCCAGCTGCTGCCGGTTGGCGAGGATCAAGTCTGCCGGGCGTTCACCGAAGCGCAGTCGCTGTATCGACTGACTGAGGTGCTGCGTCACGACGGCGCGATCCTGAACCTCGCCACGGCCACCAGGCAGATGGCAGTGGGTCGCGCACCGTTTGCAGCTGCGCAAGGCGGCGGCTCTCGCGTGGTGGCTCACCGCAGCCGCGAGCAGTGGCTGAATGAGCTGCTGGAGCTGGCTGCATCGAGAGAAGCGCGGACCGACCCAGATTTCTGCCGGGCGCTGGCATGGACCAACAAGGCTGTTGAGGAGCTGAACGAGCGCATCCATGCCAGGCGCTATGGGGCCGGAGCGCCGCAGTTCATCCAGGGCATGACCTGTGTGACTGTGGACGCGATTCCGGGCCCGGATGGCAGCGGTCCACTGCTGAACAGCACGATGGACGTGCTGATCGACGCGGCCGAGCAAGGCTGCTGCAGTTTTCCGGGCGATGAAGACGCCGACGAGCTGTGGGACGTGTGGAGCCTGACGGTTTCACTGCCCGGCGATGTGGTGCCACCTGTGATGTTCCGCGTGATCGCCAAGGACAGCGAGCGCCGCTGGAAGGAGTCGCTGAAGGCCATCGCCGACAAGGCCAAAGCCGCCAATGGCAACGAACGACGTGAGCTGTGGGATCTGTATTTCAAGCGCAAGGACTGCGTTGGCCGCCTGCAGCCTGCGTCCGCGTTGACGATCCACAAGAGCCAGGGAAGCACCTTCAAGAACGTCTGGCTGCACTGGAGTGTTGACGGCTGGGGATCGGCGCCAACCGCTCAGCAGAACCAACTGGCCTACGTCGGCATCACCAGGGCCGCCGAGAGCCTGCATGTGGTGGCGGACCGATGAACACACCAACCACCATCCTCATCCTCGACACCGAAACCACCGGCCTCTCCCCCACCACCGACTCCCTGTGCGAAGTCGGCGCAGTGCTGCTCTCGGTGCCGCATCGCGCCGTGATCCAGCAAGTGTCCTTCCTGTTGCCGATCGACGCCAACCCGGCCCAGCACATCAACGGCATCAGCCCAGAGATCTCCCGCCTGGTGGACCCCGATCAGGCTTGGCGGCTGTTCACCGACATGGCTGACGACGCGGACGCCTTCGTGGCCCACAACGCCGAATTCGACCGCCAGTGGCTGGAGCCGCGGCTGATCCTGCCGCGCCTGCGGCACAAGCCCTGGATCTGCACCTGCGAGGGCATCCGCTGGCCGGGCCTGCGGCTGAACCCGTCGCTAACTGACCTGGCCCTGGCCTATGGCGTGCCGGTCTGGGCGGCGCATCGGGCGCTTGTGGATTGCACCTACCTGGCGCAGGTACTGGCGCGGGATCCCCTGCTCGAGGAGCGCCTGGCCCAAGGCCTCGAACCGCGGCGGCTGGTGGTCGCCAAGGTCAGCTACGACCAGCGCGAGCAGGCGAAGGCGGCGGGCTTCCGGTGGGATCCGGCCACCAGGGAATGGAGCCGGCGCTGCAGCCAGTCGGAGATTGAGGGGCTGATGTTCCCAGTGCGGGAGGTGGAGCTGTGAGCATCACCTACGAAACCCTCCTAGCCGACCAGGCCAAGCACCGCGCCGCGTTCGGCTGGATGCTGGTCTGCTGGCGTGCGGCCAACGACTGGCGTATCCATGGCCCGGCGCAACTGGCTGAGCTTCGCGGCTTCCGGCCCGTGCCCTACGGCCTCTGGCAGCAGCTGGAGCGCGGCACAGCCGGGGAGCTGCAGAGCGTCACCTTCATGGCCCTGGCCGAACTCAACCAGCACGCACCCGTGCCGCTCGGCGACTGGGACGGCGAGACGACCCAGTGGGGCCCGACGGAGTTCTGGGCCTGCTACTGCGGCCTGCGGCCGGTGCCGGCGCGGTGGGGTGGGCTGTGATTGAACTCCGCCCCTACCAGCAGGATGCCGTCGCCGCCATCCGCCACGCTTACGGAACCGGCCACCGCGCGGTCCTGTTCGTCCTGCCGACCGGCGGCGGCAAGACCGTGATTTTCTCCCACATCACCCAGCAGGCCGCCACCAAGGGCAGGGTGTGCGTGCTGGTCCACCGCGCCGAGCTCCTCCGCCAGGCCAGCGCCAGCCTCACGGCCATGGGCATCCGCCACGGGCTGATCGCCGCCGGCCGGAGCATGGACCTGAGCCAGCCGGTGCAGGTCGCCTCGGTGCAGACCCTGGCCCGGCGCCTGCGTCACGTCCCGCCCGACTGGTTCCGCCTGCTGGTGGTCGATGAGTGCCACCACAGCAACGCCGGCACCTGGGCCACGGTGCTGAACCACTGCGCGAGCGCGAAGGTGCTCGGAGTGACGGCCACCCCCTGCCGCACCGATGGCCGAGGCCTGGGCGAGTGGTACTCGGCGATGGTGCTGGGCCCCACGCCCGTCTGGCTGACCGATCGCGGCTACCTGGCCCCTGCCCGGGTGCTGGCGCCGCCGGGCTTCCAGGTGCAGGGCCTGCGCAAGCGGATGGGCGACTACGACATGCGCGATGCGGAGGATGCGCTGCGCAGTGGCCAGGCGATGGGTGACGCGGTGTCGCACTACCGGCAGCACCTGGAGGGCCAGACGGCGATCGCGTTCTGCTGCTCGGTCGCGCACGCCGAAGCGGTGGCGGAGCTGTTCAACCGGCACGGCATCACCGCCGCAAGCATCGACGGCAGCATGGACGGCCCCACCAGGGAGGGACTGCTGGCAGACCTGGGCGCCGGGCGCCTGAAGGTGCTCACCAGCTGCGCCCTGATCGGCGAAGGCGTGGACGTGCCCAGTGTCGCCGGCTGCATCCTGCTGCGCCCCACTCAGAGCGTGAGCCTCCACCTGCAGATGATCGGCCGGTGCCTGCGGCCGCAGCCCGGCAAGGTGGCCGTGGTGCTCGATCACGTCGGCAACTGCCTGCGCAACGGCCACCACCTCGACGAGCGGGAATGGACGCTGGAGGGGCTGAGCAAGCGTCAGCGCGAGTCGGCCCCCAGCGTCAAGGTCTGCCCCGCCTGCTTCTCCGCCATCAGCAGCCAGGCCCAGGTCTGCCCCGAATGCCAGCACCGGTTCGCGCCCGAGCGGCGGGAGCTGCAGCACGTCGAGGGCGAGCTGCGGGAGCTCCAACGCCAAGCCGAGCAGCGCGAGCGGCGCCGCGAGCAGGGCACCGCTCAGACGCTCTCCGACCTGGTGGCTCTCGGCAAGGCCCGTGGTCTGCGCAACCCGCATGGCTGGGCCCGGCACGTCATGGCGGCGCGAGAGGCCCGGGGGCAAGTGCCCGCATGAGCGAGCAAGCCCTCCAGCAACGCATCCTCCTAGCCCTCGGCCGTGGCGCCGCTCGCCTCTGGCGCAACAACACCGGCTGCCTGCCTGACGCCAATGGCCGCATGGTGCGCTTCGGACTCTGCAAAGGCTCCGCCGACCTGATCGGCTACACCACGGTGGAGGTGACGCCGGACATGGTGGGCCAGCGCGTCGCCGTGTTCACCGCCGTCGAGGTCAAGACCCCCACCGGCCGGCCAACACCGGAGCAGGCTGCGTTCCTGGAGCACGTCCGTCAAGCCGGCGGCCGTGCGGGAATCGCCCGCAGCATCGAAGACGCAGAACGGATCACCGGCCTGCTGTAGCGCAACGCTACGCCTACGCTGCCGGGATGGAAATCCACCTCGCTTTCCACCCCGACTGGCCGCACCCGATGAGCAACGCCCCCGAGCCGCCACCGGAGCCCGGTCCGGGCATGAACCGGCCGATCCTGCCGGCGACCGATCGGCACAACCGCGGCCGCGCGCACCTGGGGCACGTGGTGAACTACTGGCTATCGCGCAGTGGCCTCTCCACCAGGCAGCTGAGCCGCATCGCCGACTGGGGCCTCGACGAGCGCGGGTGGTTGCACGACGCCAAGCTGTCGCAGATCCGGCGGAACATGTTTATCCGGGCGCTGCCCATGCGCTACCTGGACGCTCTCGGCGCCGCGAACGAGGCCATCTGGCTGTGGCAGTGCCGGGGCGAGGCGGCAGCAGTCTCGAAGCTGGGGCCGCCACCGAAGGACAAGGTGGATCCCGAGTGGCTGTCCAGCGCGATCTGGCTGCCCCATCCCGAGTTCCCCACGGAACCCCTGAGCCCGGCCGACTGGTTCGACCTGGCCACCGGCCACCTGGAGATGCCCTGTGTTTCGTCGCCGATCCTGTCGCCGAACGAGGGCCCGCAGATCACCGCGGAGATCCGCGCCCTGCTGCTCAGCCTGGTGGCCACCGAGTCGAGCCGGGACCAGGTCCGGCACATCTTGCGGGTTTACCCCGTCACCGATCAGGAGCGAATCGACCGCCTGGCGTCGGTCCTGATCGGGGCTACCAGCTACACGAAGGAGCAAGCGGAGCAGGAGCTCTACGTGTTGGCCGAGGTGGTCCGGTCCTTGCGGGGCCTCACGTCGCTGCAGTATGGGCCTGCGGAGCTTTATGCGGAGCTGACGCGGGATCGGCGGCAGACCGGCGGAGAGCAAGCCGACGACTGACCGGATCCCGCTCCACTATTGCGATTAGCCCCACCCCGTCAAGGTAGAGCTCGGCGGGATTTTCCATTTGGGTGAGCCACCCCCAGGCGGCATCAGTCTCAGCGACGGTGGAGCAGTGGACGCGGATCATCGGCGTGGCGTGGTGGCTGGCGGGCAGGATAGTGGTACGGCCGTACCAATGCGGCAGATCCGCAACTAGCGTAATGCTGCGGTTCCGTTAGCGCTGCGGTATGATGCCAGAGCCACCGCACCCCACCACCATGAGCCCGCCAACCGGCGCACTCGCTCTCGCCAACGGCAGCAGCCTTGCCCCGCAGCCTGGCGCCAGCTTCAGCCTGCAGCTCTCCGGCATCGAAGACCTGCAGCGCCTCGCCAAGTTGTTCAGCGCCTCCGGTCTGTTCGGCCGCTCGGGCAACGCCGAGCAGCACATGGCCGAATGCGCGATCAAAATTCTCGCCGGTGCTGAGGCCGGCTTCGGGCCGTTCGCCAGCCACTCTGGCGTCACGGTCATCAACGGCAAGCCGGGTTTCGGCGCGAACCTCCTGGCCCAAGCCATCAAGCGTCACCCGCTCTACGACTACCGCGTCCTAGAGAAGACCGACACCATTTGCCGCATCCGGTTCCTCGCCGGCCGCGAAGAGCTCGGCATCGAAACCTTCACGATGGAGATGGCCAAGCGCGCCGGCCTGGTCAAAAGCTCCGGCCCGTGGGCGCAGTACCCCGAAGCGATGCTGTTCGCCCGCTGCCTCACCGCCGGGATGCGCACCCATTGCCCCGACGCTCTCGGCGGCATGGGCGCCTACACCCCGGAGGAGCTGGGCGCCCAAGGGCAGATCGATGAGAACGGCGTGGTCGTCGCCACCATTGCCGAAGAGCTGCCGCCCCACCGCACCCCGCAGCGCACGCTGAGCACCCCTGAGGAGCTGGCCGCCGGTGCCCGCCGCGCCTGCGAGGCCCGGGGGATGACCCCGGACGGAATCCTGGCCCTATGCCAGGAGCTGAGCAACGGCGAGGCCACCACCCTGGAGGCCCTGCCGCTGAACATCCTCGCCCGCCTGGCGAAGTCCGGCGTCAGCCCGCAGACCGCCGAACGCTGCAACGCCGCTGGCGAGGCGCTCACCGTCGCCGTTGACGACGAGGCTCCGGCCACCTGGAGCGACACCGACCCCACCGACACCCCGCAATGAACGCAACCGAAATCCTGGCCACCGTGGCCCGCGCCGAGTCCCACCGGTTTGTCGGGCGGCTTGGCGCTGATCCTGAGATCCGCAGCTTCCAGTCCGGGAGCCTGGTCTGCAATGCCCGCATGGCGATCAGCCACCCGGACGCAAAGAAGGACGAAAAGGACAAGACCAACTGGTTCAAGATTGAGCTGTGGAACGAAGACGGCGAGGCCTTCGCCAACGGCGCCCACCGCGGCGACTTGGTGGAGGTGATCGGTCGCATCAAGACCGAGCGCTACACCGCCCGCGACGGCGAGCCGAAGGTGGCGCTGGTGATCAAATCCGAGACGTGGCGCGTGCTGCGTCAAGCCGGGCAGCCTGCGGCAACTGCTGCCCCTGCCAGCTCCGGTTCCGCAACCGCAGCGCCTACCTGGCAGAGCAACCCGGCCACCGCTGGCTCCGATGGCTTCAGCGACGAAGAGGTGCCCTTCTGATGCAACTCACCACCTCCCAGGCCGACCTCTCGTCGGCCCTGCAGCTCGTCAGCCGAGCGGTCAGCGGTCGCCCCACTCATCCGGTCCTGGCCAACGTGCTGCTCACGGCTGATGCCGCCACCGGCCGCCTGAGCCTGCCGCCAGCGCTTGGGATTCCGATGAAGTGCCGTTCTGATGGGCGCTGACACCTGGTACCCACCCACCACCTACGAGCCCGCCGCCGGCAGCGGGCAATTCCTGAGCAATCCGCCGTTTGCGCTGGCGCCCACCAATCGCATGATCATCCGCATCCGCCCGCTACTGGAGCTGCGCCAGCAGCACAGCGATCAAGCCTTGCTCGACTACCTGACCCTAGTCACCCTGCCCCCCACGCCAGGCGTCGTGCCCACCCAAGAGCTGCGCGATCAGTGGCGCTGCAGCCAGCCACAGGTGAGCCGCCGCCTGTCAGCCGTGGCCGCTGCTGGCCTGGTGGACCTGAGTTCCGGCTGGGGTGCGTATCAGGTGCATGGGCTGGAGGTGGTGGCATGACGACCCACACCCTGCACCACGGCGACTGCCTGGACGTGCTGCGCACCATGCCCGATTGCAGCGTGGATGCCGTGGTGACCGATCCGCCTTACGGCCTGGCCTTCATGGGCAAGCGGTGGGATTACGACGTGCCGAGCGCGGAGGTCTGGGCCGAGTGCCTGCGCGTCCTGAAGCCCGGGGGGCACCTGCTGGCGTTCGCTGGCACCAGGACGCAACACCGGATGGCCGTGCGGATCGAGGACGCGGGCTTTGAGATCCGGGACATGATCGCCTGGGTGTACGGGTCGGGATTCCCGAAGTCGCTGGATGTGAGCAAAGCGATTGACAAGCGGGGCGGCAACGCGCACCTAACCGCTGAGATTGGCGCGGCTCTCAAGGCAGCACGAAAGGCTCGCGGCATCACCGCAACACAAGCAGACCGCACCTACTGCGGCGGCGTCACGCTCTGGTCTTGGTACGAGGGCAGACCTGCTGGGCAGCAGATGCCAACCGCCGAAGTGATGGCAATGGTGGCCGCCGACTGGCCGGAGCTGCAGCATTACGCCGACCTGATTGCAAAAGCCGAGCGGGAGGTGGTTGGGCGGAAGCGAACAGGTGATCCTGTCAGCTGGTACGCCGAATCGGCCAGAGGCGACGGGGTTGTGGATATCACCGCCCCCGCCACCCCCGAGGCGCAGCAGTGGGCCGGCTGGGGCACGGCTCTAAAGCCCGCCCTGGAGCCGATCACCATGGCCCGCAAGCCCTTCCCCGGCACCGTGGCCGCGAACGTGCTGGAGCACGGCACCGGGGCGATCAATGTGGATGGGTGTCGGGTGGAGGCACCTAGTGGGCTAACCAGTGGAGGCCGTAAAACATCGTCGCCGCTGCACATGGACCGTAATGCCGGCGTTAATCGCATTGCAGACCGCACCGAAGAGCACCCCGCCGGCCGCTGGCCCGCCAACCTGATCCACGACGGCAGCGACGAGGTTGTGGGGTTGTTTCCGGTGACGAACAGCGGGGCACTGAACCGGGCCAACATCACCGCCGAAAACGGCATCTACGGCAAGGCGCCGAAGGAGCGCACTGGTGAGTACGCCCCCGACCCCGGCAGCGCCGCCCGCTTCTTCTACACCGCCAAGGCCACCAAAGCCGAGCGCCAAGGCGTCACCCATCCCACGATCAAGCCGCTCGACCTGATGGCCTACCTGTGCCGTCTGGTCACACCACCAGGCGGCACGGTGCTGGATCCGTTCATGGGCAGCGGCACCACCATCAAGGCCGCGGTAAGCGAGGGCTTCCAAGCCATCGGCATTGAACGAGATCCTGCCTACTTCGCCATGGCCGAACATCGAATGGACGGCGCACAGCTCGGCCTGACCCTGGAGGTCGCCGCATGACCATTCCCAACCGCGACCACCAACACGGCGGCTTTGATGAGCCCACCGGCGAGGCTCGCAAGTCTGCCGAATCCGCCAGCAAGCCCCGCCTAGAGCTGTTGCCGAGCGCCGCGCTGAAGCAGATCGCCGAGGTGCTCACCTACGGGGCAGCGAAGTACGACGCCAACAACTGGTGTCGCGGCGCTCGATGGGGCCGGTACTACGCCGCCTTGTTGCGCCACCTGTTCGCCTGGTGGAGTGGTGAAGACCACGACCAAGAGACAGGGCTAAGCCACCCGGCCCATGCCGGTTGCTGTTTGGTGTTCCTAATGGAATATCAGCGCAACGGCTGGGGCAGTGATGACCGATTTCGCGGGCCTGATGGCCAGCCATTTCGGAAGGATGACCACAACACCACTACCCCCACCCCATGAAGCTTGTCTGCGCTCAATCTGAACTCAATGCCAGCCTCCAGCTGGTGAGCCGGGCGGTGGCATCACGTCCGACTCACCCGGTACTGGCCAACGTGCTGCTCACGGCTGATGCCGCCACCGGCCGCCTGAGCCTGACGGGCTTCGACCTGTCACTGGGCATCCAGACCAGCATCCCCGCCGCGGTGCAGGCCAGTGGCGCCGTGACCCTGCCGGCGCGCTTGCTGGCGGACATCGTGACTCGCCTGCCCGACGGCGTGCCGCTCACCCTGGCGGCCGACGACGATCACGCCGCGACGATCACCAGCCTGTCCGGCTCCTACGAGCTGCGGGGCCTACCGGCCAGCGACTACCCCGACCTACCGCTGCAGCAGTCCAGCGCGCCGATCACCCTGGACGCTGGCGCCCTGCTGGCCGGACTGCGCTCGACCCTGTTCGCCAGCAGCAACGACGAGGCCAAGCAGCTGCTCACGGGCGTCCATCTCCGCCTGACCGCCGACGGGCTGGAGTGTGCTGCGACCGACGGGCACCGGTTGGCGGTGCTCACCATCCCGGGCGCAGGCGGCGACCTGAGCTTGACGATCCCAGCCCGTTCCCTGCGCGAGCTGGAGCGCCTGCTGGGCGGCAACGGCGACGCCTTGCAGCTGTTCACCGACAAGGGTCAGGCCGTCATCACGAGCGGCGACCGGGTGCTCACCACCAGGATCCTGGAGGGCAATTATCCCGCCTATCGCCAGCTGATCCCCGCCGGCTTCAGGCGCAGCATTGTGATCGATCGCCGGGCGCTTATCGCCGCCCTGGAGAGGGTCGCGGTGCTGGCTGATCCACACAACAACGTTGTGAAGCTGGCGATCAACCCCGATGAGGACCGCGTGACCGTCCGCGCCGATGCGCAGGACCTAGGCCGTGGTTCCGAGTCGCTGGCGGCGGTGATCACGGGCGAGGCGGAAACGATCGCCTTCAACGCCCGCTATCTGCTGGAGGGCCTCAAGGCGATCAGCACCGGTCAGGTTGTCCTGCAGGCCAATGCCGCCACCACGCCGGTGGTGTTGGAGCCGGTCGAGGACGAGGCGGGCTTCCAGTACCTGGTGATGCCGGTGCAGGTCCGTGGCTGACCTGCACGACTGGTGGGTCACGGTCCGCCTAGACACCTGCCGCACCTGCGACTACCGGATCACGGCACGAAGCGAATACGCCGCTGGCTGGCTGTGGCGAAAGCTGCACCCAGAGATGGATGTGATTCGTGTTCGTCCGGTGCCACTGCATCACGCCGGAGACGGCAAGATTTAACTCATTTCACTCATCAACCAATGGCTCTCATTTACGGCACTCTGGCCACCGATGCCATCATTGGTACACGCTTCAATGACGCCATCTACGGTCTCGGAGGCGATGACGTCATCGACGCTGGCGATGGCGATGATTACGTTCAGGGCAGCACCGGCAACGAGACGATTCGCGGCGGCAGCGGCCATGACCGGCTGACCGGCTACGGCGGCAATGACTATCTCGATGGCGGCTTGGGTAATGACACCTTGCTGGGTGGCGACGGCAACGACACTCTGATCGGCGGCAACGGCAGCGACAGCATGGTCGGCGGCGCGGGAACAGACATCTTTGTTGTCGGCCCAACCGGCGACCCTGGATGCGACATCATCGCCGACTTCAATCGCGCCGGCGGAGACCTTATTCGGCTCTCCCTGAGTCAAAAGAATTATCGTCTGTCGTATTTCAACGGAAACACGACAATCTGGCACGACGGTGATCAACTGGCCATAGTCAATGGCTGTGATCTGAAGTCGCTTGGTCAAACCTGGGTCACGTTCGTCTGATGACCACCACCACACCGGAGACCGCTATGACCGATTGGAGAGCGCTGTGCGCGGAGCTTGTGTCTGCCCTAGCCGACTTCACGCCATTCAGCAATCAAGAAGCCAACGCCCTTGCCCACGCCCGCGCCGCCCTGGCCGCTGAGCCGGTGGCGGCCCCTGCGGAGCCAACTGATGAGGAGCTCGCCTTGATCTACCACGACTTTTGTCGTGGCTGTGAGTTCATAGATCAAGGTGGATTTGAGGATGCAGCCCGCACCCTCTTGGCCCGCTGGGGCCACCAGCCCGCGCCACCGGCTGATGTCACCCCTGGCCCATCCATCGAGGCGGTTGGCCCGCTGATCGCCTGGCTGACCGAACAGGCCTGCCAGGCTGCAGATGCGGGCCAACCAACCGACGCCGGGATGTTGACCTGGGCAGCGCAGGTCATTGGCGAGCAGGTCGATGAAGATGCGCCCGCGCCGATGGCTGCGGGGGAGGCCATCGGCCCCGAATGGCAGCCATGCGTCAAGCTGCCGATCACAGTGCATGTGCGCGAGCAGCGGTCCGGTGAAACTCATGTGAGCACCAGGGAGGGGATCACCCCCGTTCGCCCTGATGATCTGATCATGCGCGGTGTTCAGGGCGAAGAGTATCCGATTGGCCGTGAGCTGTTCAACAAAACCTATCGGCTTGGCACCGCCGGCCACCAGCCCGCGCCATCGGCGGAGGGGGAGGTGGCGGAGTTGGTGGCTGCGCTGAAAAGAGAATCCAGTGCCTATAGCCTGCTCAACTCTTACCGTCGTTGGCAGTTGAAGCTCACCCGTGCCGCCGACCTGCTGGAGCAGCGCCACCCCACGCCCGTGCCGGTTTCAGATCGCCTGCCGGGGGCGGGGGATTGCGATGGGGAGGGGAGGTGTTGGCTGCTGACTGTCGAGGATGGGTATCCGCAATGGCGCCTGCACTCAATTGAAGGCAGCCAACCAGGGGGATCAACAATGATCTGGGTGCCTGTCGATAGCAGCCCCGGTGTCATGGTGGATGCCTTCTATGCGTCCCACTGGCTCCCCGCCGCCGCCCTGCCGCTGCCTGCGGGGGAGGTGGAGCCATGACCACCACCAACCGCCCGCCGCTGTGGGAGGTGATGGCGCAGGCGCGGTACGAATCCGATGGCGCTTTCTATAGATCGGTGGGGCTTGCGACCGCCGCCGAGATCCGCGCCGTTGCGGAGTGGATCGAGAAGTGCCAGGTCGAGGACTACGGGCGCGTCCTGTCAGACGTGCGCGATGTCATCGAGTGGCTCACCGCCGAAGCCGACCGCGCCGAGCGGGGGGAGGTGCAGCCATGACCACCACCATCAATCATCTACCCGCCCGCGCCCAGCGCCTCCTAGACGAGTTCCACGAGGGCGCAAATTGGAACGGTGGCTACAGCATCCGCCACGGTCTGGCCGCTGTACTGCGCCACATCGCGGACACCGAGGGCGACCCGGAATCGTGGGACGCCGTGCCGTTCTGGCGGCTGGAGCAACTTGCCGACGCCCTCACCGCCCCCACTCTGCTCGACCGCGCCATGGCCGGCGATGCCGCCGCTGCTCGCCAGTTCCTGCGCGAGGCAGGTTTCACCGATGAGCGAGGCGAGTGGCTTCCGCAATACCAGCCGCTGGAGAAAGACAATGACTGACAACCCCAACCGCCCGCCGCTGTGGCGAGCACTGAAAGCCGCAGATGCGTCCTGGACCAGTGACCTCACCATCCCAGAAGCCAGAGCGATTAAAGCCCTGCGTGACTGGCTGGTGCCAGAGGAGGCTGAGCCGACAGGGATGCGCCCTTGTGGTGACACCTACAGCGCCCAGTCGATCAAGCGTCACGAACGCCAACGCCTCCGCGCCCTGCTCACCACCGAGGCCGACCGTGCGGAGAGGGGTGATGCCTGACCGCTCCCCCGCCACCCGCGCAGCCGTAGTCGCCTTCAACGACCGCTACGAGCTGTGCGGCCCGTTCGATGGCAACTGGCCGGAGCTGTGCCTAGCGGCTGCGCTGCGGGCGTTGGCTGACCACCGGCAGGCGCCGGCCAGGGAGAGTCAGCCGATCGACTGGTGGGACCCAGGCGAGCGCACCCGTCGGGAGCTGCGCAACCTCGCCGCGGAACTGGAGGGCCCCGGCTGATGCGCTGTCCCGTCTGCTCCACCTCCACCACGGAGGTGCTGGAGACCCGCCAGCTCGGCAATGGCAGTATCCGGCGCCGCCATCGCTGCCGGCTGCGGGGCCATCGCTGGACCTCCTACGAGGGCGACCCGCCACGCCCCACGAGCCCGACCCCGGACCAGGTGCGCGAAATCCTCCTCGCCACCGGCAGCGATCAGGCCATTGCCCGCCAGGTGAGGCGATGCGCTGCCCTGGTGCGGCTGATCCGTTGCGGGCAGGCCTACGGCGAGCTCTGGCCGGAGCTCCCCAGGCGATCACGGGTGAATGAGGGCTGTTACCGGTACGAGGGCCCACCGTTCAAGCCCTGCGGCACTCAGCGCGCGGCACGCAAGACCCAGCCCGCACCCGCTCTGGCCGTGGTGGCCACCAGGGCAGAGCCTCAGCCCGTGGGGCCGACGTGTTTCGACTGCAAGCAGTGGATCAACGGACACTGCGGGATGGGCTTCCCCGATGCGCAGCTGGAGGGGCCGGGGTTCGCGGCGGACTGTTCGCTGTACGAGCCGTGAGCAGAGGTTTCGCGTCACCGAGGCCAGCGCCTCGCACCGTGGCGGTCTGGTTCTCCGCCTACGCCAGAGACCGGGAGGACGAGCCGCTCAGCGTCACCCGCGAGGCGCTGCCAGCGGTCCACGGTCAGGACGTCGCCCGCCTGGCCGTGCTCCATGCCCGCCGCTTGATGGCGGATCCGGCCGTGTTCGAGGTGATCGCCCACCGCGGCCCCGGCCCAGAGCCAGAGCGTGGGGATGACGTGATCGCGAGGGTGTGCCGGGAGAAGTTCCGAGGGTGCAGGCGGCTCTAGCCTGGCCCTGCCGGGTCGGTCCCATCCGTAAGGACGGACGCGGTGAGCGGGCTTCTAGGGGCCCGCTCTGAAACCGTACCGAAGGCCCGGTTTCACGTTGGGCGGCTTGCCATTGGCGGGCCGCCCTTTCGTGTGTTATGACGTGGTTGCTCGGCAGAGGTGTCGAGCGTCCCCTAGTAGAGCTACACATGAAAACCACGGCAGCAGCCGCCTCCCCCGGCGGTGATCCGTTCGCGTCCGCAATCGATCGGGCGCTCTGGGAGATCGGCTATCCCAACGACTTCGACACCGAAGCTGAAGCTCAGGCCGCCATCACGGACCTGTGTCAGCAGCGGCCGGAGTTCCGCGCGCTCACCTTCAATTTCGAGGTGGTCTGATGCGTCGCTCCTATCAAGGCACCTGCGCCACCTGTGGCGCCGAGTTCATCACGGGCCACCCGTACACCATCTACTGCTCTCCCGAGTGCCGGCAGGAAGCCGCCTCCCAGCGGATGCGCAGCCGCCGGCCGTTGCCGCCAGCTCGTCAGCAGCGCCAAGCGGTGCAGGTCGCCGCGCTGGGGCCTGTTGCTGGTGGCCTGGAGGTGCGCGCATGGCAGGGCACGCCGATCCAACGCCGCAGCACCGACGGATGGGTGAACGCCACGGCGATGTGCCAGGCAGGCGGGAAGCGGTGGAATCACTACGCGGCGAACGACCGCACGCGCGAGTACATCGCCGCCTTGCGGGCCAGTGTTGTGACTGAGATGCCTTGCGGCGCAGTCGTTGCCGGAAATCCGGCCACGCTTCCCGAGGTCGTCGAAGTGCGCCAGGGAGGCGCCGCGCACCTGCAGGGCACCTGGGTTCACCCCCGCCTCGCCGTCGATCTCGCCCGCTGGATCTCCCCGGCGTTCGCCGTCTGGATGGATGGGTGGTTCCTGGAGACCATCACCCGCGGCGCCACCCCTCCCCACCACCAACCAACCACCCCCGGCATCACCGTCACAGCTCGCACCGAGCGGGAGGCGATGCAGCTCTGGTTGTCAGCCCTTGAGGCCGAGACCATCGGGGCCCTGCGCATGGTGCGAGGGACCAACGGCAGGACGGATTCCGGGCTGAGGCCGCACGGCCCGTGGCGGTTCGTGCCCTGCTGAGGCGATCGGGTGCCATCGGCTGCGACTGGTGGCACCCTCCCGGCAACCTGATACATGCCAGTCCCCGAACGTGTCCGCGCCACGATGGCCCGCCTGGGGCTGGAGGGCGTCAACAAGCCGAAGCGCACGCCGAAGCATCCCACCAAGAGCCACGTCGTGATGGCCTCGGACGGTGGCCGCTACCAGTTGATCCGGTTCGGCCAGCAGTGCGTCACCGATCAAGCCCGCCGCAGTGGCGAGCGCGGTCATCGCGTGATCTATCAATCCTGACCTCGTTTATGACCGCCGGCTCACCCCGGCGGTCTCCCCATCTGTCACGCGTGCGCTACAGTGGGCAAGCCACCGCACCACCGCCCCATGCCCGTCACCCAGTCCGAGATCGCTGCCATCGTCAACAACGATCGCGACGAGGCGCACGACAACGCGCTCGATGCGTTCCACGCCATCGAGGCGCTGCAGAACACCGCCACGTGGATGCAGCTGCCCATCGGCATCCGCCGCCAGCTCTGCGCCTCGCATGCGGTACTGGGCGCCATCGCCGATGCCATCGGCGGGGAGTGATCCCCAGTCGCTCCACGGGGCGCCCCACGGCGCCCCCTGACCCGTCCCCTCGCACCCACGCCATAGACACCGCCACCCCCACCACCGACATCGACGCCCTGATGGCGGAACTGGACGCCATGGAGGCGACTTGGCGCGAGACGAGCGCCCGTCTCGATGCGCTGCTGGCGCGGCCGATCCCGGCTCAGTCGTTCAGCGGCCGACTGGCGGCGCTGCAGGCGCTCTCCGCCGAGAACAGCGCGGCGCTCGACGCCATCGAGGCAGAGCAGGTCTCCATCGCGGCCCAGCTGGATGAGCTGGAGCGGGACGCCTGATGGCGCGGCCCGCCGGGAGCCCATCCCGGCCACCATCCCACCGCATCCACGCCATGCCCACCTATACCCAGATCGCCCGCAGCTTCGATCTCTGGCAGGAGTACGTCGATACAACCGGCGCCACCAGCCGGGAGGAGTTCGACGCCATGAGCCACGCCGATCGCGTCGCTCTGCAGGTCGAAGCGTTCGGCCCTGAGCCGCCGCCGGTGCCCACCGTCAATGACGTGCTCGGCAGCACGCACCTAGGCGGCCACTTCCACGAATGGAGCATCGACGGCGGAGTGATCCGCGTCACCCGCGACGAGCTGCGCCCCGCCCTAGAGGCCGCCTACGACGCCACCGATGCCAACTGGCCCGCCCTGGTGGAGCTGGCCGATGCCTGACACCCCCGCTGAGCGCAAGCGCCGGCAGCGTGCCCGCGAGCGCGGGGAGCTGCCGGCGCTGCCGCCAGACCCGATTTGCCCTGACTGCGGCAAGGCCGCCAAGGGCGAACATGCGCCCCTGTGCTCTCGCTGCTGGCTGAAGACGCCAGAGGGTAGGGAGTGGCAGCGGTTGCGGATGCAGGCGTGGCGCAAACGTGACGTGATGTAACGGCGATGCTGGCCAGGGCTCTGGCCGCGCGGTACTGACCTGTGGTGAAGAGGAGGCCGGCACCAACCAGCCTCCTCACCACCACACCGGTCTAGGACCGATGCCACCAGCGGGAACCACCCCGCCGACTCGGCCACGCTACACTCTCCACATCAACCGGTGCGGCCCTGAGATGGCCCCGGCTGATCCACCACACCATTCACAACCCATGAACACCACCGCTCTCCGGGCCATCATTGCCCGCTCCATCGCCGCAGCCCGCGCCATCGACTGGCGCGCTGTTGGCGCCCGCACCACAGCCGGCGTTCAGCTCTGCTGGGCCGTCGCGCAGCTCCTCGCCATGGTGGCCGCCATCGCCTGCGAGACCGCCTGGCAGCACCGCCAGCAGATCCGCGCCGCCCTGGTCCACGCCATCGCCTGTCTGGTGGTCGCCGCTGAGGTGACCTACCGCGCCGGCTGCTGGACCCGCCACGCCGTTGAGCGTCTCAGCGGCCGTGCTGCGGTTCTGGTGTCGCAGCAGCCGCTCCCAGCTGTTGCCCCGATCACGGCCACCATGCAGGCCGCCCGCGAAGCGCTGGAGCGCCTGATCGCTCGCCTCTACCCCGCGGTCGCCTGATCGTCGCTCGCGCTAGTTGCGCACGGCCCGCCCAGAGCCGTTGCCAATCTGGGCGGAACCACCACACCGCGAATCAGATCCATGCAAGTCACACTCTTCAAGGGCCTCATGCCCGTCAACCTGCCGGATGCATGGTTTAAGCATCCTGAGCGCATCAGACTGGGTCGCCTGGATGGAGACAAACAGACCATTGATTTTCGCGCCAATGGAGGCATAGCGCTCGCATTCTGGGTTGCTTCATCTCCTGACAGCGGCGAGGTTCATCGGTACTGGGAGGAGCTGCCTGATCACATTGTTCCCGATGCTGACTGGACCGCTGGACCGTGGGCAATCGAAAGCCGCCGTACCGTCATGACCTTCGGGCAGTCCGGCACCGTGCTGGACCTGAGGCACCTGGCCTGAGAAAAAGGCCCCGGATGCTGCGTCACCGGGGCCCCGTTCCCACCGCCGCAGCCTGCCGGCGCCCACAAGCCGCCTCGCGCGCGGCAGCATTGCGCTACTGTTACGTAAGGGCAGCGATGCCCGCCACCGCACCACCGCCATGCCTGAAGACGAAGACGACTGGGACGAAGGCGACGACTGGGACGAAGAAGACCCACCGGAGACGTGGGACGACCATCCCAGCCTCACTGCCGCCCAGCGCAACCCCTCGATGCTTTCCCGCCGATGACCTCCCTATTCGCGCTCACCAGTGATGCGCTGTTGCTCCAGTCGCGCATCGACCACGCCGCTGGGCTCCTGTTCTCCGACGACCCGCAGGAGGTGGCCCAAGCCACCGCCGACCTGGAGGCCTTGATTACCAGCGAGGCCGACAATCGCAAGGCCCTGGAAGCCAAGGCCGACGCCTGGTGTTGGGCGATCGACCACCTGCGGGCTCAGTCCGCCACGCAACGCGAACACTCCCGCCGCCTGGCGGAGCTGGCCGCTGACGCTGAGCACCGGGCCGAAGTGCTTCAGGACCGCCTGACGGCAGCACTGGAGAAGATCGACCCCGATCGCACGACCTGGCCGCTGCCCGAGCACAAACTCGCCAGCCGCCGCACCGTCAGCGTGGAGATCGACCCCGACGTGCTGCCGGCGGACCTGCCCGAGGGCCTGTATCGGGTCAAGACCACCTACAGCCCCGACAAGGCCGCCATCAAGGCTGCTATCACGGCTGGGACCGATGTCCCCGGCGCTTCCCTGGTGGAGCGCCGCAGCTGGACCATCAAGTAGTGCAACCCAGCGCTCCGGTTCCGTTACCGGGGCGCCATCATCAACCCGACCACCACGCCACCGACCCATGCCCACCACCCTCGAATGTCAAGCCGCCGACTCTCACGCCGTCCTGGAGGCGGCCCGCGCGGCGATGCCAACCGACTCCACGTCACGGTTCCTGCGGCCCGCTGCCGCCCGCGAACTGACCGAGCGCCAGCGTCCGCTGATCCCCTTGCTGATGGCCCTGCTCGACAGCGCCACGGCGACCGCACAGGCGATCAACGACAACGCGCACGACGAAGGCGCACCCATCAGCGCGTCGCTGGCCGATGAGCTCATCCAGCAATGCGACGCCATCTCCGGCGCCATCCGCAACGCCCGCAACGCCGCCAGCACCCGCGGCTGGAGCCTCCCGTCGATGACAGGAAAGGAGCTCGTCTGATGATCTTTCTTATCACCTATTCAGACACTATCGGGCTGCACCATGAACTCGAATGGATCACAGACGGAGACGGCTCATGGACCGTCGAAAGCATCACCAGGTGTTTCCGGCGCCGCTACCCAGCCGCAACTCTCCTCTCATGCTCGCCAGCCCTCTCCTTGGTCTGATCCTGATCGCCGCCGCCTGGCGATCAATTCCAAGGCCCCGGCGGGACGCGCTCAAGCTGCTACCTCGCCCGATGCCGGTTGCCGAGTAGGCCCGCTCGGAAATCTTGTGATGAGCGTGTTCGTCGTCGTCACCCTGGCGATGGCCGTGGTGGCGATCCACCAGGAAGAGCGAATGGCACACCACGAGCGGCAGCTGCTGAATCAGCAGCGGTGATCACAACCTGCGCCAGTTGCAGGTGGGCGGTCAGGGATGACGACGCGTTGATCTGCGTGCTTAGCGGTTGTCACCCCTGGCCTGTCGTTCAGCCCAGCAACTGGTGCATCGAATGGTCCACAAAACCCCCACCCCATGACACAAGCAGTCCCGACGCAAGTGTGGCGAGAGAGCCACGATGAACCAGCCCACGGCGGTGAAGGCATCACTTACACCGAAGACCCCAGCGCGGGCTTCTACTGGGTCGAAGTGCGCATCCGAGGCCAGGCCCCGATGCACAGCTGTGTGCGGGCCACCAGCGGCACCCAGGCGGTTGAGTTCTGCCATGCGCGCCACCCGGCCGCAATCATGGCCCGCCTCATGGATGGGCAATGACGGATCCGCTGTTCCGCGTTGAGTGCATCAACGCCACGCCATACCCACAGCGAACCTGCTGGTGGGCGATGCATCAGGATTACAGCGAGCGGTTCGCTTTTGACGAAGATCCCCCATCAGAGCATCGCGCCGGGGAGATCATCGTTAAGCGCCTACTGGCCGGAGAGCGCGGCCATTACGGGCCTCTGGAGCATGTTCAGATCACCTTTGCGGTTGGATTCTTCCCGCATTCGGTGATGCAACAGGCGAGGACGCATCGTATTGGGTGCAGTTTCGATGTTCAGTCCCTCCGTTACACCGGCTCCCGTGTGTGCGCCGCCGCTCGCGGTGAACTGCCGCTAGAGGACGTGTTCTACCTCCGGCCGGTTGGCGCCTACAGCGACCGACAGGGCAAGCGCTACGACTACACGCAATCAGGCCGCGACAGCGACTTGAAGTTCCTGGAAACAGTGGCCGAACGCTACCGCTACCGCGTAGACGTTGACGGCTTCTCAGAAGAACACGCCCGCGGCCTGCTCGCCTTTGACGTGCGGCAGCACTTCGTCGTCAGCTTCACCCTGCGGGCCCTGCTCCATTTCCTGGACCTGCGGGCCAAGCTCGATGCCCAGGAGGAGATCCGCCAGCTCTGTGAGCTGATGTGGCCCCATCTGGAGTCGTGGGCGCCTGAAGTCGCCGGCTGGTATCGCGCACACCGCTGGGGCAAGGCCCGGCTTTCACCATGACCTATCGCACCATGACCGACAACGAGCTTGAAGTCCTGTTCCGCACCTGGTGGCAGCAGTCCTACCCCACGCCACCCGGCACCCATGCGCTGCTGACCCACATCGGCTGGGCGCGGTTCCTGCTGGAGCAGATCGGCGACCATCAGCCGAAGGAGCCGCGGCAATGACCGACCGCACCGCCTGGCGCCAGATCCTGCGCGACTGGATCAAAGCCCAACCCTCCGGCACCGTCATCAAGTCCCGAGCGCTGTTCACATGGGCAGCGGAGCAGGTCACTCTCACCCGCGCCGACCTGTGCAAGCTGGGCCCCTACCAGCGGCAAGCCTGGCGCGTGGCGCTCAGCTCTGCGCTGTCGGATCTGCATCGCTCCGGCGAGTTGGTGCATCCGGGCATCAACCGGCATGCGTGGATGGTGCCATGAGCGGGATTCGATGGAGCGACGAAGAGACTGAAATGCTGATGCACATGATTGAGAATCAGCCAGTCGATCGCTACCCCAGTGCCTACAACCTCTGGGCCAGTGCTTACGGCCACCCGGTCCGCACTCGTAAAGCACTGCAGAAGAAGGCTTCATCGCTTCGTGTCACCGACAAGTCATGCGGTGACTGGGTGTCGACGGGATACGTTTGCGCCATGCTTGGCGTAACGCTATTCACTGCTCGATACTGGACAGATTGCAAAGGTATCCCGTGCCATCGCGGACCCAATAGGCGCCGATTCTTTCGCCGATCCGACCTGCGCAAACTCGCCAAGCAGCAGCCGTCATTGTTTGCAGGCATTGACGCCGATAGGCTATTCCTCCTGCTGGAGGACCGTCCGCTTGCTGATGGCATTGCTGCGCGATTCCCGCGCCGCGCGATGGACCCTAAGCCGGTTCGAGCCGTTGAGACCGGCAGGCGCTATGCGTCCATCCGCGCCGCTGCTGAACAGGTAAACGTCTCGCGTTGCTCCATCCGACAGGCCATCCGTTCTGGCTGGCGATCAGCCGGCTACCACTGGACATTTGCATGACTCCTGAACTCACCCTGGCCCTGCGTCAGAACATCGGCCGCCGCGCGCACATCGCCGGTGCTGAGGCCGCCAGCCTCGCGACCGATGGCTTCCTTGCCGAGGCCGCGGAAGCCCGCCGCCGCTACTTCCGCGAGCTGGAGGCCATCGACCTTCTCGGCGGCCTCTCCCCTTCACCCTTCGCCCCTCTCGGCTGATGTCTGTCCTTGTTGACCACCAGATCGAAGCCCTCTGCCTGGAGGGCATGGTGAGCCCGTACGATCCGGCGCTGCTGAATCCCGCCAGCCTTGATGTGCGCCTGGGCGACACCCTGCTGATCGAATCCGCGGAATCGCCTGCTCTGGTTCCGTATCCGCTGCAGCATCACACCGAAGCGGAGCCGTACATGTGGCGCCCGGGTCAGTTCCTGCTGGCGCCGACTCAGGAGACCTTCAACATGCCCGACACCGTTGCGGGTGAGTTCCGGTTGAAGTCGAGCCGTGCCCGCGAAGGCGCCGATCAGGCCCTCGCCGTGTGGCTGGACCCCGGCTGGTGCGGGTCTGTACTGACCCTGGAGCTGCGCAACAACCGGCAGCTCCACTGGCTGCCGCTCTGGCCCGGGATGCGCATCGGCCAGATCGTGTTCCATCCGTGCGAGCCGCCCCGCCGCTCCTACCGGGAGACCGGCCGCTACAACGGGGACGCCACGGTGCAGGGGAGTCGCGGATGACCCGCCACCTGCTCACGGTTGCCGAGGCTGCCGAGGCCCTGGGCGTCTCGGATCGGCACATCAAGCGCCTCATCCACGAGGCGGACGCAAGCCGAAAGAGCCGCTGGCGCTGGGGCCGGGAGCTGATCGACCTGGCCCCGGTCGGCGCATCCCGGCGGACGGTGCGGGTGAACCTGGCGGCGGTGGCGCCGGGGGCGCTGCTAATTACCCCCTAACGCCCTCTCCGCCGCCTCTGCCACCAGGTGCGGCTGAATGTGCGCGCGGTAGGTTTTCGCGTGCTGTGCTGCCGTGTGCCCCATGAGCCGCGCTGCGGTGTAGAGGTCCAGCCGGCTGCCGCCCTCCCGCCACAACCTCGCCGCATAGGCGTGCCGCAGCGCGTACGGCCGCCACGGCAGCGAGAGCTTGCGCAACTCCTTTGAGAGCCACTTGCTGACGGCATCCGGCCGCTGTCCGGTGCCCGGCCGTAGCCGTCGCTCCCGGAGCCGGAACCGCTCCACCCAGTCCCGCGGCAACGGGACCACGGTGCGAAATCCTGTCTTGGTGGCGTCCTGAACCTGGCAGTAGTCGCGGTCCACCAGCTCGGCCCCCTCGATCTCATGGGGCCGCAGGCCGTAGCAGGCCATCATCCCCCAGTACCAGGCGGACGGCTCCGGCGCCGCCTCGACCCAGGTGACGATCTCCGCATCGGTCGGCACCGCCACCGGCTGCGCTTCGCGGTAGGTCGGCACCGGCACCTCCGGGAACGGAACCGCCACCAGGCGGGCGATGTGCCGCAGGAGGTAGAACAGCTCCTTGTAGGAGCAGCTGCCCCGGTCGTAGCGCCGCAGCGCCTCCGCCATGCTTTCGGAAGTGCAGAGGCTGCCGGCCGGGATCTGCCGCAGGCGGCCCAGATAGTTGACCTGCCAGGTGCTCTCACCGGTGCGACCTAAGACGACCTTCGCCCGGTAGAGCCTGGCGATCGCCTCGCGCCAGGTCACCCCTTCCGGCTCGTCGGTCCAGTAGCCCCACTCAAACTCCCCCCGCTGCAGCTGCCGCTCCAGGGTCTGCAGCTGCTTCGCTGCCGCCCGGCGGTTGACTGGCGTGTCGTCCAGCCGTAGGGCAATCCGGGTCTGCTGGAGGCCCGGCTGCCCATCGCGCCTGGGCACCTTCGCCAGCAGGTACAGCCGGCCCTTGTGGACGTTGACAGAGGCCATGGGGAATACGAAACGGACGGGCGGCTCTGGTGAACGGGATGGACGGCCGGTCCATCACCCTTGCATTTCCTGTCCCTTCCTGTCCCTTCCTGTCCCTGCCGCATTGGTGCCGCAGCCGCCGAGATCGCCCGCCAGGCCTTGACTCTCGGCGTTGCGCCTGGCCAGGACAGCGAGGTAGAGATCCTCGGGAACTTCCCGGATGTCGTATCTCCACCCCAGTCACCGCAAGCGATCTCGGCACCCGTCCATCGAGGTGCATTCCTGCCGGCAACCTACGGGCACCCGCCGCACCGCCATGGATGACCGCGACCTGCCCACCAGGGAGCTGGTGATCCGAGACGGGCAGGCGGTTTGGAGGGTCTGCGGGCTCGGGATGTGCGTTGAGGATCCATCGGGCATGCGGGCAACCTCGGAGTTTGAGGCGATGTGCCGCGCGCGAGGACTGGAGCCGCCCACCTGCGGGCCGACCCTGCCATGCCGGGGCCCGTCGGAGGTGGACGAGCCTGGCGTCTAGGCGGCGATCCAGTCGAGCAGGCGCGCCTCCCGCTCTGCTGTCCAGCCGTGGTGGCCGCGGAACCAGTCGAGCGCGTCGGCGTGTCCCTTGCGCAGGTTGCAGGGGGAGCAGGCGGGGATCAAGTTCTCCCGCACCGTGAGCCCACCGCGGGCCAGTGGGCGGACGTGATCGAGGGTGTCAGCAGGGGCGCCGCAGTAGGCGCAGCCGTGGCCCCAGGCGTCGAAGATGCCGCGCCTGAGCCTGGCCTTGCCCTCGCGTTTCGGAACCAGCTCTGACCCGTCGATCTGATGGCTCAGTAATCCCACCGGACGCGAGGCCGGCCGGCCCGGATGCCGATGTGAACGAACCCCTTCGGTGCCCCATAGCCCAGCGAGTAGGACCACTCAGCGTCACACCAGGCCTGCACCGCCTGAATGTCCGCACCTTCGACGAACACATCCACGGCGCCCACGTCCGGCACGTCGTAGAGATGCTCGGACTGACTGGCTCCACCGACGGCGCGATTCACGGCCGCTGGCCTGTAGCCGGAGGTAATGACCACAGGCTTACCGCCGAACCGAGTCCGCAGGCGCTCCAGGAAGGCCGCCAGCTCCGCAGCGGTGTCCACTTGATGCTGCACTTGGAATCGCCGCTCCTCCTGGTAGAGCGCGAACTCGCCGAGTGTGAAGTGAGCTGTCAGGCGGGTTGAGAACGAGTCCCCCGGCCGCACCCGACCAGGTGTGACCGGGCCGGTCTGGCCACCAGTGAAGAGCGCCACCTCTGCCGCGCGGCGCCGGACCAGGCCTGCCATCACGCCGCTGCCGCCCTTGTTCCAGCGCGGGAGCTCCTCGGCGACGGCGGTGGCCGGATCGTCCCCGGCCATGAGCCGTCGGCGCAGGGTGGACTCCCTCAAGGCGCCGATGCCGACGTTGTAGGCGAACGAGACCAGTGCCGCCTGCTGGTTGGCGGTCCAGCGGGTCGCCATCGGCAGCAGGGCCACCACGTCAGAGCGCAGATCAATCAGCTCTGCATCAAGCTCCGTGTCTGCCTGCTCCTGAGTCCAGGTCAGCCCCGGCCGCACGTCTGGCCCAGTGTGTCCCCACCCGATCGTCCACGGGTCGCCGCCGGTGCCGGGGTCGGGGTAGGCCTCCAGCCGGCACCCCTCGAACTCCTGGACAATGCGCCGGCATGGCGTCAGCCAATCGGTGCCGGGCGACGGGCTGGCCTGCGGCTTGGCTGGTGGATCAGCGCGAAACAGCTCGGCGAACTCGGCCAACACCTCATCCGGGATCCGCTCCTGCAGCCACTCCAGCGCTGCGGTTTGATGGCTCAGGCCCTGATAGGCCCTGGCGACGTTGACCAACCTGATCGGCGCCATGCGATTGAGCGGTTGCCCCAGCTTTCCCGGCAACCTCTGGCAGCCACTGCGGGCCGATGACTGCGCCGACCCTCGCATGGGGCGATCAGAACCTCTACCGGCTGCCGGACGACGGTGGGCACGTCTGGGGGCGAGAGTTTGAGCTGCTGCCGGCCGGGACGATGTTCGCTGCCAATGCGATCTTGCACGGCGTCGTTGGTGTCGAAGCGGAGCCGGCACACGAGGGCTACTGCTACGTCGAAGAGGGAACGTCAATCGTGATTGTCGGCGCGCGCGGCACCAGCACCCGCGAGCTGGAGGGCTACCAGATGGACATCGCCGAGGGCTACCGGCTCAGGCAGGCCCAGGAGGTTCAGGGCTGACGGTCGTCGCTGACCAGCTTGGCCAGCAGGGTCCCGAGCGTGCCGCCGGCCGCCAGTGCCCCAGCCGCCGCCGTACGCCAGTTCTCGCCGCAGCGGTCGTCACTGCTGCCACGGCACAACAGCGGCGCGCCGAACCCGCCGACGGCGGAGAGGATGACGCAGCCCACCAGGGCCGAGACGATGATGCGTGTCATGGGCGAGCCTCCATCTGCTGCCGCTCCTGCTGTTCCATGGCTTCACGGTTGGCACCCACGCCGATCAACGCCAGCACGGCGACGACCACGGCGAGCCACGGCGCCAGGTTGGTCACGCCCCAGCCGGCCAGGCTGACCCCGGCTGACTGCTTGGCTTCGCTGGCCACCAGGGCGTCCACCTTCTCACTGAGGGCCCGCAGGTCATCGCGCGTGACCTGCCGCGACTCCAGCGCCACCAGTCGCTCCTCCAGCCGCTCCACGCGGGCCTGGGAGCCTGCCCACTGGGACTGACTCTGCCCGATGGAGTTCTGCAGTCCGACCAGCAACCCCTCCAGCTTCCCGAGCCGGTCGATGATCCCCAGCGTGGTGGCGTCCGGCTCAGTCATCGAGATGGGCCCATTTGCTGCGCGTTACTGGGTCAGGTTGCCGGCTGCAACGCCGCGATGAACTCCGCCGGCAGGTTGCAGCTGGTGGCCAGGCTGGCCAGTTCAGCGAGCATCTCGGCGCTGGCATTGCCGGCAGCGGCCACCAGGGCCCAGCAGGCGGCGAACTCGCTCACGTCGCCGGACTGGGCGCGCTCCAGTGCCACCGGCAGGGCGGTGACGCCTGGTTCACAGCCGGCGGCACGCGCGGCGGACATTACAGCGGCGACAGATTCGGAGATCAACAGGGCCCCGCGGAAGGTGGCCCAGTCGGGAGTTGGCGCGGGCGGGCCCTTGGGGCCCCACCAGCGATGCCAGCCACTGGGCCTCCGTTCCGACGAATCCACCCGCGACAGCGACCTGATAGGCGCTGCTGCCTGCAGCACCTTGTGGCCCGGTAGCGCCTGCAGGGCCGGCGGGGCCGGCTGGGCCCTGCGGACCAACCAGCGAGGCCATGTTCGTCAGCTGAGAGCCGTCGATCGCCGGCAGTCGGCCGGCGCCTCGTCTCGAGTGAAGGCCTCGACACGACTGCGATAGATCCTGCTGCCGACATCAACTGTTCCGACCAGGGCGGCTGCGACGTGCGCGAGGATTTACTCTCGGCGGCTGCTCATGCGTCTTGCGCGGCGACGTATTGCGGCTGCGCCTTCAGCCACTCGTACCCGATCGCGAGGGGAGTCGGACCAGGCTGCAATTCACTGGTCGGCGCCATAAACGTTCGGTCATAGACCGGGCTGGCCTCAGCGGCGCGAGCAGCGGCGGATGCGTAGTGAGTCACCTGCAATAGCAGCCCCTCTTTGTCCGCACGAAGCAGCGTGATGCGTGCGTAGGACGCGGGGATAGGGATGCCGATGTTGGTTTCGGCAAGGTCAATGATCAGGGCCATCAGTAGGTCATTTCAGTGGTGTTGATGCGGCAAACCCAGCGGATTGTTGTGGCCGCTGCTCCAGTGACGGTCACAGCCAAAGCGCCATTGGTGGTGTCGGCTGTGACGGCAACAGTCCACGCGGCGGCACCAGCATTGTTGTGGGTCATGGTGACAGTGGGTGTGCCCACCAAGGCGGTTGACGCAGCGGCTGCGCCACGCTTGATGGCACCATTGATTGTCCAGCGGGCAGTGTCGCCGCCGCCAGTGACACCCGCGATCACCTCACCGGAGAAACTGTATGCGCTATTGCTGGGAAGAGCGACTTGGTTATCGGCGCCTGCTACAGCTGAATTGCTGGCTAGAACAGTTGCAGACGCACTTGTGGTTTCCCTGGCAATGACCAGAAGTCCACACTGGGATATTCCACTAGCGCTTGCAATTGGAGCATTGCAAGCTGGAAATACATGAAATCCGT
>Ga0129333_10000171_pt1 | contig 44630 bp, 33 predicted proteins | sample CPB6_08_DNA_FD_94474 | JGI IMG/M metagenome (GOLD analysis project Ga0129333, IMG submission 94474) | Freshwater to marine salinity gradient microbial communities from Chesapeake Bay, USA - CPBay_Sum_0.6_0.8_DNA | ecosystem: Environmental > Aquatic > Marine > Coastal | place: USA: Chesapeake... | reverse complement strand
TGGTTTTCGAGCAGGATAGCGGTTACAGCTCTACGATGTGAATCTTTGATTTCATCGAGTCCTGAGTAGTCCAGGATAGGTGCCCACTTCTCCTGCAAATATTCTGCATTGAACATTTGCATTGGTTTTTACCTCTTTTAAAAAATTTAGTTTGATTGTTATAATTTAAAAATCACTTTTTAGCGACTCTGCTCAGAGTCTGAAGATATGCTCCCATCATTGGAGATACAGATTCGGTTAAATCTGAACCATAGGAAGTCTCCTCAGATAAAGTTTCTGAGTCGTCTCTTTGAGTACCAGCGTTTGATGGGAAATACGATTCCCTCAGTGTTACCAGTTTCTCACGATAGTTTTCTTCACTATCAAACTCAACATTTTCTGCAAGAGAAGCGAGTTTGTCCTTCTGAGAAAGTGCAAGACCCTCAGTGACATCTGCAAAAATTACATCAGCAACCGACTCTGCTAATCTTCTATTCAGAGCAATATTTCTTTCTATTTGCTCGTTGAGTTTTTCTTCCATTTCATCAAGTTTATCTACCATACTCTCGATTACATCATATCTATCTTCAGGGATTGAAACATAATGATCTTCAAAAAGACCTTTCATTCCTTGGAGGAATGATTCGGTCATTTCAGTCTTGAGACCGTGCTCGATTGCGAGTGCATTTTCATTAATCCACTCATCGGCAACATACTCAAGATAAGCGTCTACTCGCTCTGTTAATTCTTCCTTAATAAATTGAACTTCTTCAATAAGTGCATTTTCATAAGTTTGCTGAAGTTCTTCTTTAATTTCGGAAACTTTTGAACGAATAGCAGCTTCAAAAATAGTACGTGCTTTTTCTTGGAACTCTTCAGAAAGTTCTTCGCCAGCAAGGAGAGCGTTGACATCTTCTTCAATGTCAAACTCTTCTTCTGCAACTACCTCTTCTTCCTCACCTTCTTCTTCACCTGCTTCTGCTTCTGCCTCCAAATCTTCCTCTTCAACTTCTTCCTCTTCAGAAATTACGTCTTCTTCTTCGTCAACAGCTTCTTCTTTAACTGCTGCTGCCTTAGCATTGACTACATTTCTTACTTGTGCAAGAGTTGTTGCGGGATCTTTAATTTTTGCAGAATCGTCATCGGGACGATAATTTTCTGGAGTAGGGCCACCTAAATCTTCCCAACTTCCAGTTTGACCAGCTGGAATCCCAGTTGCCAACTTTTGCATTGGTTCTGCAGGTGCTGCGCCTTTGGTTACTACGTTTTCCATTTCTTGTAAATTTTTACCAACGGACATTTGTTTTAGATCGTTTTATGATAATCTATATTTATTTATAAATTATAAATTTGAGAGAAACTCTTGAAACAATAAAACTTTGTTTTCTTGGAGAGTTCTTTCATCAACTAGGGTGTTAATTCTACGCTTTGTCGATTCAACAAGTCTTTCGCGTAAAATTCCTCCATCCCAAATCCATTCTTTTCCTTCCATAATTCCTTGAACGAATGCATCTGGGGCAGAAGGATCTGCAACAATATCAGCAGCAGTAGCAAGCATGAAATCTTCACCAACAATTTTATGACCCTCATTAGTCATTTTTAATGAACCGACACCACGGGAAGAAACACCAAGAGTTACTCCTTCAGATATAAGAGACTTTGCAATCTTACCCATTGGAGTTTCGAGTAATTGTGCTTTACCTTTGAAGTTGCAACCTTCTGCAGTCAAAGACACAATTTTATGAGAAACTCGATCAAGGTTTACAGTTGGTCCATCAGGGTGACCAAGTTCACCGAGAGCACGACCTTTGTTGATGAAAGATTCTGTGTATCTTTTTACTTCGCGTGAAAGAGTTTCCATAGGATACATTCTTCCATTGCGATTGCAAATGTTTCCTTGAAGAAAAATTCCTTCAATAAACATTTTTTGATTATTACCTTTTCCTTCAGTAATAAACTTAACTTCTGATACTTCTTCTGTGATTAATTTCATTGTTCTTAATTTGTAAATCCTACTTTTGCTCCTTTAACTAAAGCACTATTCGCATAAACACAATGACTTGGTGCTTTTACAAGAAGTTCGACTGTTCCTCCTGGCATCGTCATTGATCCAATACCAGTACCACTTTGAGTTTCAACTACTGTAACTATTCGAGCACTAGTATCAGTATTTACCAAACGAACAACTGTTGCAGAACTAAAACTAGTTGCTGTTCCAGTTGTTATAGGTAAATTAATTTCATCTGCTAAAAGTTTTGTTGTCATTATTCTTTTTCCTGATCTTGTACTTCATCATCAGTTTCGGAGAAATTCTCTTCTTCAGATTCTTCTACTCCAAACATAGAATTTGCAATATATGGGCGAATTTGATCAATTTTTTCAGCAGATTTTGCAAAAAGACTTGCTTTAATTTCATCTGCAATCGAAGATGGCGAAGAATCAGTTGCAATCAAATCTATAATGTTATCCATAAATTTATTTTATTATTATAATGATATTTATATTTTTCCACCTTTTGGTTTAATTTCGGGTGGTTGTACCATCGATGCATCAATTCCAGGTTCTTCTGGAACTTCTCCAAGTGGTGCTTCTTCTGCTCCAACCATTGCTTGTTCTGGAGGAACTCCACCATCTTGTGGAATTGGATTTCCGTTTTCATCCACTGGAGCATTAGGATCTGGAAGAATACCCTTTTGAATTTCATCTTGAATTTGAAGATCAATTTCAATAATTTCAGAATCAGTTTGACGTAAAACTTTCTTTCTTACATATTCAGTAGAGTAATATTTACCAATATATGGTTCAATAGTGGTTGCAAGTGTTAACCTATTTGTTAACATCTCAGATTCTTTGAGCTCGGCAAATTGATTATCATATAAGAAATCATATTGAATATGATCTTCCATTTTTTCCCAATCTTCTGGGGAAACAATATTTTTAAGTAATAACTGTGTACGAAGCATATCATTAAACATGCTCGCAAATCTTTTTCTAAGTCTTCCTACAAATTTTGCAAACTTTAATTCATCGCGTAAAATTTCTGAAGATCTACCAAGATTAAATCCAGTATCGCCAGTAATTCTAGATTCTGGAACATTTAATGCACGATAAAGTTTTTTCTGAAAGTATTGAACATCGGATAATTCTCCAAGATTTTGTCCTCCTGGAAGAGTAGTAATTTCAGTTCCTCTACCACCTTCTCTTCTTGGAAGCCAAAAGTCTTCAAGCATACTCATGAATTTACGATCATCGCGAACTTCACCAGTATTTGCATCATAAACCAGTTTGTTACGATAGCGACTCATTACATCTTTAAGATATTGTTCAGCCTTTACTTTTGGAAGATTGCCAACATCAATGTAAAAAATTCTTCTTTCTGGTGCTCTTGATAATCTATAAATTACAAGAGAATCTTCAATCATGCGAAGTTGATTGAGAGCCTTGATTGCTTTATGTAAGTATGATAAAATAGTTCCTTTATTTCTATCTACTAAACCTGAAGTACAATATGAAATTGAATCTTTAGTTATCTTAATTCCTTTTTGGGGTTTTGTACTATATGATGATGACGCATAATTTAAAGATGGTGTATATACATAGTATTCTTCTATCTCTGGAAAATTAATATCCTCTTGACCATTAGGAAATCTAGCAATTTGATTTTTTTTACTTTTCTTTTCCTGCTTAATATGTTTCATCTTCATTGGATCGATGTATCTTATTTCCTGTATACCTGCTCCAGGATTTTTAACATCGATTACTTTTAAATAATATAGTCTGCCATCAATATACCAATTTCTAAAAATTTCGTGACATTTTCTATCAAAATCCATCATTTCTTTGATAGATTTAAATTCTTTACGCATGATATCTTTTAACTTATCACTTGCGTTTAAATTTGAAAGTTCTATTTCAACTGGCGAATCGTATAAATCACTTACTAATGCTTCATTTACAATATCTTCTATGGCATTATCACACTCTGGGTGTAATGCCATTTCTCTATATCTTTTAAGTAAATCATATTCTGTTCTATAAACACCTTCAATGTCTACATACTGACCATAAAAACCACTTGCAATATAATGATCAACCCCGTCCTCGTTTGACGGAGGAACGGGGGACACTAAAGATTTAGGTTTATCTTGATTACTTTCAATAGAAAATCCAAAAAGTTTTGCCATAGTATATGATTAAAAACCTCTAATTATACACTATTTATTAGTTAATATCTACACCACCTGAAACAGGAGAATTACCTTTAATTGCTTCCCACCAAAGAACTTGAAGTTCTACAGTAAACTCTTGAATGTTTGAGTTGTCTGTGGAAACAGGAATTGCTGCTACAGAAGTTGGGAACAAATCATACAAATGATATGCTCTCAGAGTCTGACCATCACGATCTAACTGATAAACAAAGGCATCAGCACTGTATGAAACTGGATTAGTAACACCAGTTCCGTCAGAAACTCTATTGATTTTATTAACCCAATTTTCAAATGCTGAACGAATTGAAAAATCAGTATCATTAACGATTGTAATTGTCCAACTTTCAAATGATCTGTCACCAGCAATTTTCAGAGTACGACCTCTAAATGGAACATCAATCAAAGCAACGTTTGATGCTGGTAAGTTTGCAGCTTTAATTAAAAATCTAGACTTTTCTAATACTGCATTATCAACTTTTGCAATATCTGGGAAAGAAATAACCACTTCAAAAAGGTTACTTCTTGAACCACCTCCAGTTAACTGACTTTTGAAGTCAGTAATTTTTCTAAGAGGAGGTGGATTAAACTGTGTTCTAGTTGCCATTTGATTTAACCTCTAAATTAGAAATTGCCGATTACTTCTTCAAAAGCAACACCAGTTCTGGTGGCGATGAAGGTCAGTCCAATAAAGTTGATAGACTTTGTTGGTTTAATGTAAATGTCTGCAACAAACTCGTTAGCATCAATAATTGCAGGAGTATTGTTAGTTTCATCGCAGATTACAACATAATCATAGACACCTCTCTTAGACTGAACATCTCTGAGGAATGGTTCAACAATATTTACAAAGTTTGTTCTAGTTAATTCATCATTAAATTCAAAAAGTTGATCCTTAGCCGCTGCCGAAATTGCATTTTCAAGATAAACAAATAATCTACGAACATTAATCCGATCAAATGCCGATGCTTTTGCATATCCAGTCTTATCACCAAAGAGAACTATTCCTGCACCTGGCGAAAGTATTACAGGATTAATTCTATTGGTGTACAGACGATCTCTTTGTACTTTTCCAGGATTGTAAGCAAGTTTTACTGCATTCAAAATTGCTCCTCTGGCAGTTCCTGCTGGGGAATACCATGGGAAGTTATTAATATCATTTCTTGCACAACATCCTGCAATGTCACCATTCAATGGTACATATCTGAAAGTACTATTAAATCTATCATACATGTACTTGTATCCACTATCAAATACTGCGTAAGTTGAGGATGGAACTGAAGCATAGAAAGATATTACGTTATTAGTAATAGTGTCAATATCTCTAATTGTATCTGAAGTTTGTGATGATGTATCTGTAATTGCAGATCCTCTATATGGAGAAATGAATGCGATTGCATCTTTTCTTGATTCTACAATTTTAATTAACTCTGCAGCAAGATCTTGTGCTTCTGCTTGAGTATATCCAGCAGATCCCATGAGTAAAAAGTCAATATCAACTTCCTCCTCATTTAAGAAAGAACTATATGCAGTTTTAATTTCTCCAATAGTTGCTGAAAGAGAATTTGATTGAGTTAAGTCTGAAAGACCATCATAGTTCTTCCCACCAGTTAACTTGAGATCCAATGCTCCACATGCTGCGAAAATTATATCTTGAGCATTTTGATCCCAATCAACATCAGATGCAATTGTATAACCTGAACTAAATCCAGTTGTAACTATTCCTACTGGAGATGATCCTGCAAAAATATACTCAGATCCATTGCTCAGATACTTTCTCCAAGAAGATGGACTTCCAGAAGAATAAAGAGCATCTTTTGCTTTTGAAAGTGCAAGATGTTTTTCAAGAATTGTACCAGAATTTCCTGTTACAGTACCTTCATCATCAATTATGACAACATGAAGTTCATCAAATCTTGAATTTCTATCTGCCGCAAATTGTGAAGTTCCTGGTCTTGGAGCAACAGCGTTCCATGAAAGTTTTGACCCACTACTTAATGTAATTTGCTGTTGATCAAACCAGTCAACAACTGCACTTGGAGTTTTCAGTGAACTTGAACCATCTAAAAGTCTAGAAACAAGTAAAAATTCAGAACCAATCGACAAAATTCCATTTGCATTTACTTTAGCACCTAACTGAGTTGGTGTAAGTGATGTTGTAAGACCGATGTTTGTTGCCCCAGATGAAGAAACATATTCGGTTACAGTAGCTACATCAGCATTACGAGTTACATATTTTAAAGAAGTTCCATCTGCATATGAAGCTGCTGATGTTCCAAATTGTGCTCTAGTTAATCCGGTAATTTGACCAACTCCAACTGATGCCGAAGCTAATGAAATTATTTCATTTCCGATGATAAAATACTTATTGGCACCAACTGATATTCCCGTTGTTACGATACCAATTGCAGTATCACTTGCAGATACTGTAGTTCCACCAATTGTATCAATTGTTCTAGTCAGTTCAAGATAATAGGAAGTAACTGCAGTTCCAGCACTAATTGTGGAATTTGCAGTGCTACCTAAAGATCCTCTTGAAACAGTAACTGAAGTTGTTCCTGCTCCAGTTCCTACAAAAGTAGTTTCTACTGATCCAAATTTAAAGATTCCTGATGCCTGATAGTCTTTAGCAGTTTCAGTTGATGCTGATGAAACATGTGATAAGAATTTTACTGCTACTTTACTATTTGCAGAATCTACATTAGTAATAATACCTTTAAAATATCCGTCAATTACACCTTTACCGGGATCTTGAGTGCCTGCTGGAACTGCTTGAGTTACTCCCAATCCAACAGTTAAACCAGATGTACTATCTATTGTTAAAATCTGATCTGCTTTAGAATCAATAATTGAAACTTTAATTCCATTTGCCCAAGAACCTGGATTTCTTGCTAATACAGTTACATCTGTTAATGGATTATCTAAGTATCCAAGTTCAGTATAATGTTGTAAACTTTTTACCTTTACTGGAACAGTTCCATAAGCAGCATTTTTTAAATCAGTGCTATCTGTTCTGACAACTTGCATGGTTCCACCATACGCAAGATACGATGATGCAACCATCCAATGCTCATAATGCTTATCTACAGAATATGGTCTTCCAAATGTATTCAATAAATCATTTTCATTTTCGATCAAAGTTGGTTCATCAACAGGACCTCTTGCAAATGGAGCTGCAATACCGCCTACAGAAGCTGATACTGGATCTATTCTTCCAACAGTTAAATCAACTTCTCTTACTAAAATTCCAGGAGATGCTAAATTTAGTGGCATCTTTATTCTCCGTACTATCCAGAATTATCTAAAAATATTTATAATTTCCTCCGCTTTAAGAACTATCTGTAATCCCACATGTAAGATCTATCTCCATATTCATCTACATTCCAAACTTCTAAAGCTTGTTTACTCTTATCATTCCCAACCCATATCCAACGGTCATTATTTGTTCGGTCTAAAATATCTTCCATTTCGTCTAGTCCATCGTCAATGAATCCAAAAGGAGACATATCTTGTTCTATTTGATTTTTTTGTTCTTCATATATTCTTTTACGAACATCATTATCTGTCATTTCCTTAAAATATTCTTGAGCAACTAACCAAGAAAATATGACCAAACACATTGCTAAATCATCATTACATCCTTCTTCAGCCTCAAATGAATTATGTCTTTGTATAAAAGTTGTTAATTCACTAATCATATCATAATCATTAATAAGCAACTTATCATCTTCCAATAATGTTTTTAAATTAGAACAACCTAGTTTTTTAACTGATGCAGTCATGCGAACCCCAAGTTGAGATTTTTTACCACTAAACCCAGATCCAACTATTTGCCCAGCACGACCTCTCATAGAACACATTAAAATATTATCGTACTCTAAATCAAAATGTAAAATATTTGCTACTTGATCTCCAATGTCATTTACTTCTATTAAAATCCAAGCATTATTGTAAGCGGTTGCAACTTCTTCAATGATGCTTGGGAACAGCATTGGTTTAATTTCATTATTTTTATATTTTGCAACAGTCTTATATGGAAATTGAGTAATATCAAAAACAACAAATGCAGAATAATCATTTCCTATTCCGCGAGCAACATCAACAGTAATCAAATAATTATTTTCTTTGTTTGGATGTTCATAAACATCTAATCCAGCGTTTCTTTTTATCGGATCTTCATAAACAAAATTACGAAGTTTTGCTGAACTAATTAAAGTATTAACAGACCCTAAAAACTCACATTCAAATTCTGTTTTAAATTGTTGTTCAGAAGTATTTGCTATGGTTTGATTCTTCCATGCTTCGTCTCTACCAGGTACTTCCGACCAGTGAACATCTGTAGGTACATATTCATTTTTACCGCGTTCAGAGTCATGCCACATGCGGTAAAAGTGATTCATACCGCGAGGAGTAGAAACAATAATTACTTTCGTGCTTTGACCAGAAGAAATAGTAGGATAAACAGAGGCAAAAAAGTCATCAGCAATGTGATTCGGGATAAATGCGAATTCGTCCAAAAAGATGACATTATAGGATCCGCCTCGCACAGCAGATGAAGAAGTAGAGTTTGACGAAATTTTTGATCCATTTTCTAATTCTAAAGAACCCCTATTCCATGATATGATACCCTGTTGCATCCACTTAGGCAAATTTTCATAAGCAAGTTGTAACCTACTAAGAAGATCTCTTGCAGTTGATGCTTTGTTTGCTAGAATTGCAATGTTTACATTATCATTAAAAACTGCATAATGTAACAAATACGAAACGCAAGTTGTAGATTTACCCGTCTGGCGAGGCATTTTACAAATATTGAATCGGTTATTATGAAAGTTTTTAATTAATTTTTCTTGGAATGGATATAGTTCAAAAGGAACTAATCCATGATCAAGAGAAACAATTTTAATATAATTTTTTGCAAAATATACAGGATCTTCTTTACACTTTAAGAACTCAATTATTTGTTCTTCAGTAAATTGAATTTGTGTATTTGCTTTTTTTAAATTAGGATTGCCTAAGTAAACCTTATCAGACATAATTTTATGTTAAATCAAAAAAATCAATAGAAGCAGTTGCGTCCAAAGTTCCAGTAATTGATCTAACAGCAACTGTGTAAATATCACTTACTTTTGATTGTGTTCTTCCTAGTTGCAAATCCCAATTATATAATGCTTCAATATCTAAACCTCCACCTATTTTATTTGCTGCTGTACTAAATTCATTAAAAACTATAGTTCCACCAGACATTGTAGTTGCATCTGTATTTTGCTGAACATTTTCAGATGTTGTGTTTTCCCAAACTAATGCTTCGGTATTTGATAATGTAGCATTTCTAATTAATGCTAATTCGTATATTACACCAGCGTTTGAATCTACAACTGATTTAACACCACGAGGTAAGACAACTGCATCCTCTCTTCCAGGTTTTAGTCTAATACTAACAAGAGGTGTAAATGTAGTTACTGATATACCAGTTTTTAAAGTTGTTCTTCTTGCAAAGTCTCTTCTAACTAATTTGTCATATCCACCATTTGACTGTATAGATACGCAAATTTGTTTCATTGTGGATGATGATGTTGTAATTCCGCTATTTAAAATCTCATACCTACATGGGAGAGATGCAGTAGTCATGTAAACACTATCAAGTGTATTAGCATGGTTAAAAACATGAGCAGTATGAAATTTTCCATTTGAGTTTACAAATCCAACTTTTACACAACCAACACCTAACCATTCATACTCTGTAAACATTAATTGTGATTTGGTAATATCAAATCTAATTCCACTTGGATTACTAGTGCTAAATCCGGTGCCATCCAAAGTATCTCTATTCCATTGAGACTGTGGTACAGTTATAGTAGTAGAAACTCCAGAAATTGCAGTTCTCTTAATAATATTCAGTTGAGACCCATCAAGCTCCAACATAATACCATTTTCAGATGAAGCATAACCAACTCTTTGAACTAAATTAGTTTTTGCTGGACTTAAAACAAAAGTTTGAAAAACTTGTAATGATTTTCCTGGTTGATAAGGAAATACTCTTTTAGTTTCTCTGATAATAGAACACCCTGCAGTTGTTCCAATTCCTAATGTTGCAGTACTTTGTGCGGTGATAATTCCTACTGTTGAACCTACACCAAGAACAACATCATCAAAATCTCCATCTTGAGAGTATCTATGAGTAGAGTCAAAGATAGTATATGCATTTGATACTTTTACTCTACCAAAAAGATCACCATTAAACCCTTGACCTACCGGATCAAATATTTCACCATATCTATCCGCTTGCATATAAACTTCAAAGAGACTTCTTTCTTGATTTAAAAAGTCTTGAGTATTCTTATTAAATTGTGCCATAAATCAATCACCCCATGCCAATCTTTCTGGTTGATATCTTTGTGAATTTTTAATTTTTATAGAACTTGAAGTTACTGGATAAATGTTATGAACAATTGCTCCAGGATACTCTCCTTGAAGTTGCTCTGCGAGTTCATTTTTATTCATCATTTTTCCCTCAACTTCCATACGATATAATCTTCCTTGCCAAACTACATCAGCAATAAAAGATTCGCCAACTTGTTCCGATTGTGGTTCAGAACTGTTGACATAGAGATTTCCATTGAAATCTCCAGCAATATTAATACTTTCTGATAGAAATTGTTTAAATGATTTCATTAGTTACAGTTCCAACGACGGAGTGCTTTGTTGATTCTTGAATCTGGATTTCTTGCAGTTTTCGCTGAAGTTAGTTTTGATTTCATTCCAGACATACGACGGCAAAATGATGCACGACGTTTTGCTCTCTTTCCTTTTGGACTCTTTTCAGTTACTGCAGTCTGAAGTTTAGAACCTGGATTTTCTCTGCGATATGCTTTAACTGCGGCGGGACTTAATCCATCAGTTTTATCCTTACGATTTACTGACTGCCAATCTTCAGATAACCCAAAATCTGATCTCCAATTCGAATATTCTTCTGCCTTTACACAATTTGGATATCTCTTTCCAAACATTGTCTTCATTCCTTTCTTTTTATATCCAGGCCAACACTTTTCATCAATTACTTCACCCTCAGGTTCATAGTGTGCCTGTTGAAGTCTAGGAAGTTTTGGTTCCTTGTCTCCATGTTTTTTTGGTGCTCCACCTTCTGGATATGAAAGAACACCTCCACCAAGACCTTTTCCAGGTTTTAATTTAACAGATCCTCCAACTACCTGCTCTTTCATTTCACCACTATCAACATAATCTGCGGCAGAATCAATATAATCTGCTGCTTTAGTAATTTTTGATTGAACCCATGCTTCAATATTTCCTTCACCTTTTTTCATTTTATTGCGAAGTCTTTTTGCTGCTGAAATAATAGTTGAAAGTTCTGATCGAGCCATTGAATACTCGTGGTCATATCCTTCTGGCATATTTCCAGGATGCGGCATAGTTATATTAAAATCTTTTTTTGAACTAACTATCTCTGCTGGTAACGAAAACATATCCCAGTATTTTGGACCATATTTACATTCACTTCTTAGTTCCAATTTTTCACATTTTGGACAATATCTATCCGCCCTTTCACGAATTGGGGTATCCCAATCATATGATAAAGAACTTGTACTTTCCGATTTAGTTCCCCAATTATCAGCACCAACTCTACGACATTTAACTAAGGCACCAGATGCATAAGCACTTGGCCAAACACTATATCTAGATTTAACTTTATGATAGCAAGCATCTTTAGTGCCACTACCTTTACTGGGTTTGTCTTTTCTTGCTTCTTTGATTTCCATTGATTCTTTAATTCCTGGTTCTGCCTTTACATAGTTAGGATCTTTTCTACCCTTTGCAAATGTTGGAACATTAGTTGGTGCTGCTCCTCCAGTTTTTCTCTGCTGCGCTTTATCTTTTTTTCTCTTACGTCTAACTGCAGATCTTATTAATGATTCGCCTTTTTTTCCCTTTTTCTTTAATGATTTTAATCTTGCACTACTAAAACATTTTGGTGTTTTAGTTTCTCCAGGTTCATTTGCACATGGAGAACCATCTGCTTGAACCCATCCAGGTTTTCCATCTTTTGATTTTGATCCTTTAAACCAATGATGTAAAGTTCCTTCATAGTATGCAATTTTTCTTTTACTATGTTCAATTTCTCCCTTTTGTTTTTTAATTAACTGTTTGGAAGTTTTTTCATAATCTTTTCCAGGACTTTCATCAGGAATACCTAATTTATCAAAAATGTCAACATCCCCATCTGCATCTTTATCTAAGAATTCAACTGATGCATGATGAACAAGATGTTTTAGATCTAAATTTGGATCTAGTTGATGTGTAGTTTTTCCAAGATGCTTTGTTTTGTGAGCAAATTTAGAAAACTTTATAGGTTCTTTGTATTCCCTAATGCTCATTTTTTTCTTTTTTCCTTGACAATGAGCTCTCTGAGAAAATCCTTTCGGATTGTCACAATCTATCGATTTTTTATATTTTTCAGACCAACCCATTAGAAGAATAAGAGTTACTCTTTATTATTTAGAAAACCTTGTTTTAGTAATTTTGATAATTCTGAAGTTGATCCAACAAAAACGGCATTATTTGTAACATTGTTTGTTGTTTTTACGTTTTCATCTTCAATATCTTTTAATTTCTTTTGAAGATCAATCAATTTATCAGTTACGTCTCCAACGCTTTTAATTAATTGTCCGGCAACTTCATAGGCTCTTGGTTGATCACTTTCTGCAGCCAATTCCATGATTCCATCAATTGCTTCTTGACCTTTTTCAATTAATGAATACAAATTTGCCCGTGTATACTCATAATCTTTTTTTATATCAAGATTTATTTTTGAACTTTGTAGTTCACTTTCGACTTGAATAGAGTCTGGATTATTATATACTTGAATATCGTTACTAGTATTCAAAGCATTGTCTAGACTTTCAAAATTTTTAGATTTCATTGAATTTAAATATCAGTTTGCTGAACTGGACTATAATCCTTTGCATCCGCGAAAAACTGCCAATTTTCATTGAACCCAAAGTCATCATCTGGTCCAGCATCAATTGGATCGGGAGTAACTGTGTATCGCATCTCTCTCTTAGCAGTTTTAACGTCAGTAGTCGAATACATATCGACTTGAACTTTTTTAATAAGATTATCTGTACTGTCAGTTATTGGTCCGAAGAGATATGTTTTTGCTGTAAATTGTAAGGTATATAAAAGTATTCTTCTTGTAGAAAAATCTCCTTCATAATCATCTCTAAAAGAAATATCATCTAAAACAATAGGGATATCTTTTTTCTCTCCTATAGTATCAACCATATCTACAGTAACTGTGAAGGCTGGTTGAAAAAACGGTAAAATTTGTTCTATAATTTGAAGAACGTCATCATTTAATTTTGCCATTATATTTAATTCAAATCCTATGTTATAAGGAACTGGCATAAAAACTTTTTTAATATTATTTCCATCAGAAGCCTTAAATGATTGACTTATTCCAGATTTTCTTGATGGATCATATTTAATAGAATTCATTTCAAATGACATTCTTGGTAAAGTTATTGCAACTGGTTTATTCAAGTCAGCTTGCTGCTCAAGACGTGCAAGAAACTTTTGTGTAGGTCCATATGCTAAAGGAACTCTTAACTCACTGTAGTCATTGTCATTTCCATCTTTGTGTTTAACAATTATATTATTAAAAAGATTTCCAAAAGCAACAATTGTTTTTCTTACATTTTGATGATAAAAATAAGTTCCTAGCATTAGTAATTACCGAATAAATTTTTTTCTGAAAAGTCAATTATTAAATCAGATTCTTGCTGTATTTCGTCGTTTTGTTCATATTTATCATATAAATCTGGTATTTCATACTTGTGTAGTGAATATCTTGCTGAAGATATAGATCCAACTATAATTTCTCCAGGTAAAAATTCACCATCAACAATGCCAACTTTTAATTGTTTTGCAACCTCATCCCAATTTTTAACTCTACTCTTTGCACCAGAAGTTTGTCCAGTTACAACTTCATTGAAGAAATATGTATTGATACCAACTAATAACGGTGGATTAGAAATAGAAATTGTTGGTGCTTCAGTATATCCAATACCAGCATCAGATATTAATATTTTATTAACCAATCCTTGGGAATTAACAAATGTCTTTGCCTTTGCTGTAACAGCAGATCCAACTGTTGGTGAAGAAAATCCTATTGAAGGTGAAGAAACATATCCAAATCCATTATTTGATATTGTTATACTACCAATTCCAGAATAAGTTTTTTCTATGACTGCCTTTGCTACTGCTCCAGTGCCCGTTGAACCAATAATTGATACAGTTGGTTCAACTGTGTATCCTGCCCCCGGATTGACCAGTAGAATCTCTCTTACGGAGCAAAAATTACCAATACATGATGTGATAGCAACTGCTTCAGCATTTATTCCACCGGAGGGTGCGCTGCTAATCGCAACTACAGGTACAGTGCTGTAATTGTAACCATCATTAATAATATTTATTTTTCTGACATATCCACTTCTTAATGATGTTTGTGCAGTTGCTTTAGTTCCAGTTGAAAACATTTTGAGAGTAGTAATATATCCTTGATTTTCAAGAGTTTCATCTATTTCATCAACCGTGGTATTTACATTATCCCAACCACCAATGTTATCAGCATACTCAAAGAGTTCACACTTTAATTCATAAACATAAGTTTTTCCCAATTGATAAAAAGGTTGTTCATGCTCTACAAATTTTATCTCAAATAATCTTTTACCCAAAGGAAAATAAATTAAATCCCCTTCTCTTGGGCGAGAAGAAACTATTATTTCATCTGGATCCATATCTATCAAAAAAGATGATATAAAGTTTTCAAAATGTTCTTTTGATATTATTAAAGTTAGTTCATCTTTTAAATTCATTCCAAATTTTGATAAAATATCTCCAGATCCAGTATATCCATCATAATTACTAACATATGCTTCTATAGAAAAAGCATCATCAAATTTAGAGGCACTAATCTCTCTTAATATAGTTTCTTTTCTTACAAATTTTTGTGGAAGGTAAGATACCTCAACTCCAAAAATTTTTAGTTGTTCATTTATTAGTTGTTGAACTAAATTTTGTTCTGATATTGATCCGTTTAAAAAAAATGGATTTAATGCCATAATTAACCTATGAAATCATACGGAGGTAATTCGTATTCGGATGCCATTCTTTGCTTAAGATCATCTAATTCTCTTTGACCATCTTCATAAAACTCTCTACCATTTAATTCAATTCCACCCGGTAACTTAACTCCTCTAAATTTAATTAAATTTTGTCCCCACTGTCTTTTTATAAGTGCTGTTAAATATTGTTTTAAAAAACTATCATTATAGACTTTAGTGAAATCATTTGGATCTAAAATTCTATAACAATCTATAATCAAAAAATTACCAGCAGTTTGTGCTCCCCAATCAATATCTAAATACATCCTATTTTGCCTTTTATTAAATCTTATTTGTTTGTCAGTAGTTAATAAAAAATCAATGTCTTCAAGGTAACTTTTAACCATTGCATATTGCAATAATTCTACCGAGTTGAAATAATAAAGATCATTTAAAAACAATTGATATTTTATACTAAACATTCCACCAGAAATAGAACTGGTATCAAATTTAAAAACTTTTTCTATTCCTATTACAGAATCTGGAACTTGTATGTAATTTGAGGTTTCGTAAAAACTAAAAGAACCTACGTTAGATGATGCAGTTGTTGTTGTCAATCCTGGACCACTTGTGCCAGACGCCTTTCCACGATTAATATCTTCTTGCGTGATTTTGTATTTTAAATACATTCTTTCAACACCATCAAAGTGTCTTTCATGGAAGTATTGTAGAGCATCATCTACCAAATCATCTATTTGATCATCATCCACATTAATTTCTAGAACTGGAGCACCTAATCTTCTCAAACAATAATCAATTAATTGTTGGCGCGATGCTGGTTTTGCCATATTATTAACTGTCTCTTGTTATACTGTTTGAAACAATAACTGATCCTTGAACCACTTTAATTTTTTCATTTGTTGATACATTTTCAATAATAACATCATACATATATCTTCCAGGTTTTAAATTATTTGTAGATTGTGGATCTAATTTTATAGATATAACTCCTTGAGATGCTGGAGAAATTGCAGTTGCAATAAAGTTTACGTATGAAGTGCTTTGTGGATGCTTTCTCAACTGAGACTTTATATTGTAGTTATTTAAATTTAATGGTGCATTATTGTCATTAGCTAAATTAAAACTTTGGCTAAAAGATGTATTGGTATCAATATTTAAATTAACTACATATGCTGATGCCATTTATTAAAAACATATATATGTTTTATTTATGTCAATTTATTAATGCTAAAACTTCTTGCTGTTTTAAGTACAATTTGAGATAAAGTTTGGCAAATAATTTTAAATCAGATTGATTCATCTCATCAATAACTCGACAATGTTTCTCATATTCAAATAATTTATTAATGTCTTGCAAATCAATGTTTTCTGGTTTCATTTAATAACTCCTTTAGTAATGACTTAATTTCACCAACTTCTTTTTTTAAAGATTGGATTTCTTTCTTAGTATTCATTCTATTTGAAAGACTATTCAAATATTGTTCATAGGAAGCATTATCACAATTTACAATTGCTCCAGTATTTTTATCTCTAAAAAGATTTGGATGTCCTTCTACGGCGATTAAATTATTCATCATAGTAATGCTATTGCTCTAATGTCTTTAAATCTTGGATACTTATCTTGTCTGGTTCCAGACATGACAATTTTAATTTTAAATCCTATAAATGGTCCAACATTTGGTGCAGTATATTGATGCTCCAAAAATTGATTATCCAAACTACTTGAAGTAATCTTGTCTGGAAGACCACTATTTAAAGATTCATTAATTACGTCCAAATAACCGTCCAAATTATTATCTGTAGTTAAATTATCATATCCGGGGAATAAAGTAAAAGATGGAGAAATTTCATTAGACTCTGCTTTTACTAATGAATATAAAACTCTAAAATCACTAGAAGAGTGTCTATATGCTGACAAGATTACTTTTAAACTATTTGATGGTTGAGTTAACCTAATAGTTTTGGAAACATAAATTGCTGCATGTGGATCATTTGATAATCCATTTATTCTATTATCAGAGATATAATTTATTTTTGGACTATTTAATCTGGCACACCTAAATTCAGTAAATGTATTATCTAAAAATATCATCGGTGATAAATTATAATTATTTGATGAAATTGATAATGCCGTAATAAAAGATTTATTTCTTGGCATAGAATCTAAGTATTCATCAGAATTTACCTTAGATGCAATCATTCTTAAATTATTTAATTTATTTGGTTGATTAATTAGTACATCTTCATAACCAAGATCACTAAATGATACCTCGTTACCACCAGCACTTGTTCCAGTTACTGTTCTTATTTGAGTACTTATTTGATTTGGTAACCCAAGATTTACTGCATCAAAATATGGAATTACAGTATCAAATACAATATTTTCTGATGCATAAACTGCATTTCCACCAACAGATGATTCTGAATTAAAAGATAAAAATGGTAATTTTTGTCCACTTATCTCAGTTGAAAGATCAGTTGAACGATCTAATCCAAAATTTCCAGGACTACCATCTCTGTCAATTTGTAAATAGTATTCATCTAAATCTATACCAGTATCAGACACATCGTGGATTTTATTGATCCTTCTTAAAGAAACTCCATTTAATTCATATTTTCTGATAATAGAATTTTGTGGGTGATCTATTGATACTGTTCCATCTATACCACGTTCTAATCCTTCTAAAGATGTTGAATTTACTTGAGTATATTTAATTATTTCATTATTAACTAATATATATCCAGGATTTGAAGGACTGACGGCAAATCCTTCAAATGTTTGGAAATATGTAGAATCTGCACTCAATATATTCATAATTGATCCAGTTCTATCTAACTGAGAAGGTAGTGATACTGTTACTGTATTTGGTATTACTCCGCTTACCTCAACAAGATTATTTGATGCATACATTCCATGATTAAAATGATTTACTTTAAAATAATTTCCGTCAGAAAAACTTCCATAAGTTTGTGAAGAAGTAATAGTCGTAGATCCTAAAGTAACTGCATTTCCTGCGTTATTATAATATCTTAACTCAGATCCATTTGTAAAAGATTGTGCTTGAACATTAGTCAAATATAAAGTATCTATTGCATTATTGTTTCCAGTGATGGTTATTGAACATCCTTGTCCCTTTGGTGTATTGGAATCACCACTAGTTGTAGATGTAACTATACCAACAACATCTCCAATTGCATATCCAGATCCGAAAGATTTAATTTCATTAATTTCAGTAATATTTCCACTCGAACCAACCGTAACTTTTAATTGCAATCCAGAACCATTTCCAGTTAAATTAAACGTATTTACTGTAGACACTCCAACTGGATAGTTTCTACCACCAGTATTGATTGCCACTGCAGACACTGAACAACCAGTACTAACAATATTTCCATAAATATGACCTTTTGTAGTCTCAGTTATTTTTCTACCTGCTACTAAAATTGTATTTACTTGAGTGCTATCATATACTGTTGTTATTCCTACTTTTAACTTTCTTGGTAGTGTAGTAATTGGATTTGGTTGTAATTTTCTAACATATTGATTATTTTTATCTAATGATGGATTGTGGAAATAAACAACACCATTAGTTTCAACAAATTTTGCTTTATATAACTTAAATTTCAAATCTTCATATTGATCTTCCGACCATATTGAACCATTTTGTGATTTGAATAAACTACCTATTGCAAATTGTTGTGAATATCTTGAAGACTCAACATCTGGCAGTCCAAGAGTACTAATAACTTTTTCACCCATTCTAGCGCACCATAAATTATATTGAGTGCTTTGAGGTGCCAATATGACTATTGCATACTCTAATCCTGGTGGTAAACAGATTGGATATGGAAATGTTACTCTAGTTGGGACTGAACCATCATCTGAAACTTTAATATCATCTGGTCTAAGAGTAACTGGATCGCCAATTATTGACAGAGTAGGAATTCCAAGTTCAGTTGTTCTAATTTGAACTGTTACTGGAGCATTTCCAGGATCTTTTGATGCAAAGAATAAATCAACTGCCGTTAAAAATGCTCCATTAGCATCATCATTAAATGAATTTAATCCACGACTAGAACCAACGAGGAAAGTTTGAGCTAAAGGATCTGCATGTGCTTGTCTTCTAACTACTTGTTGAGTTATATTTGTTATATTAAATACTTGTTGCGGAGGAAGTTGTGCGGTAGAAATATTTTCATTTCTAACTGCATTTAATGTTCTTATTCTTATATTATTTGTAGTTGTTAAGGTAGCAGTAATTTTGTTTTGTCTTATAATATTTTGGTAAGTTTGTACTGTTCCTTCTGATAGGTAAGAAGTTTCCGCAGTAGAGACTTCTGAATTATTCACCAATCCATTTTCATTTGATACGCTAGATGATAATTTAAAAGTTTTATTTCCAGTTGGTATTCTTATTAATGGTACTGGTGATGAATTTGGATCTCTTATAAAAAATGTACCAATTAAATCACCATAGTTATCGGTGATCAATCTCAAGTCTTTTACATAAGCAGATGCTCCACTAGATTCACCAACTAATAAAGTACCTTTAACTAAATATCCGAAGTATGTTCCTTGAACTTCATCTGCAAGTGAAAATGTATCTATATTTAAAACGGATGATGATTCACTATAACCGGATGGTAAAGTTTCAGATTTTAAATATGGATTTGCATTATAAGTAGTAGTCGGATTATCAAATTTTCCAAATTTATGATTTGGTTGAGATAATCTAAATTTAATAATTTGTTCACCGCCAAAAGTACCAATTACAGTTTCTCCAATTTGAAAAGATCCTTTGGTTCCTAAATTTTGTAATGAAGAATCAGTTGAAACTTCAATTAATTTTGGAGTAAAATCAATATTAGAATGACCATCTAAAAAGTGATAATATCTAGTGAAAGGTGATAAATTTGCCGCCGAAAATTCAGTATTTCTTGACCTCATAAAACGATCAAATTGACTATCTACAAAAGTTCGTTCTGTAGAAGCTTCAGATGTATTTTCCGATTTACTTACAAATACTTCTGGGTTTCCTTCAATAAATGAGTCAGATAAACTCAAGTCAGTCCAAGTATCTCTAATTTTAGCAGTTCCTAAGTCACCTTGCCCAATTCCAGTTGTATTATTTGGAGTTGTTAAAGTAAGTCTTTCAGTAGTTACTTTACTTTCTAAGTTAATTTTATTTTCTAAAACAATAGTTCTATCTGCAAGAGAAACTGTTCTAACCCAACTATCTGAAAATGGATGCAATCTAATATCACCAACATATTGCACTACATGGAATGGGTTTACATTTTCAACTCTAGGAGATCCATCATTTTGTACAGTTGCTAAAGGTTGAGTTATCCAATCTACACTTTCATAATTTAAAGTTACTACCTGACCAGTTTTTTTAACTCTAGTGTCCAATAATTCAAAATTTTGTTTTAAATCTAACTGATTATCAGATTGTGGTATTAAAGGTATAATTTCATTTTTCAATGAATTTTTTGAAATTAACGGAGTTAATTCCTTAGATGTTATTTCAGAAATTGTTTCAACCGAAGAATTTACAAGATCGATAAAGTCATTATCTTTAAATGAATCTGCGAAAAATCCAGTTTTAAACCTATCTAAACCATCAGCGTCTTTTATTTGTAAAGACTGTGTATTTAATTCTAATAAAGAAAGTGAAGTAATTAATTCTAAATTTTCAACTCTATCTTCTATTTTTCCAATATCCCTCATTGTATATCTTCTATTATCAATAAGGGTTATTTCTGCATCAGAACTATCATAAAGATAGGGTGGTAATGAAATAGTTGCAATTTCGAGAGTATCTCCAAATTTTATTGGTTCTTTTGGATTGGTTGAAGAAACACCTTTTTCTACAACTATGCCACCATAACTATCGATACAAACTTTATCTATTCTTCCGAGATAAAAATTATACTTAACTAAACTAGATTCATTTGGTGTAATTATAACTTTTGGAGTTTGTCCAAAATTTCTTGATGAAAAGTCAAAAGGTGATGATGATGATCCACTAAAATAAGAAACTCTTGGTCTAAAATCTAAAGTATCTGATGCCCTAATATTTAAAAATCCAATACTAGGTATGTCTTTTGAATAATTTTCTTGACCATAACTTGCAATACTAAATAAATCTCCGCTATCAGTGTCAGAAACTTCATAATAATCAAATACTATAGATAACTTTTTATTAGGTTCTGGTTCATTTTGATTTCTTACTATTCTGGAGTAATCATAATATTCGTTTCTTTGTCCCTTATCAAGTTTAAAAGCATTTGTTATATTTTTGTATCTGCCAAAAGATATTGATGAAAGTTCGGCTTTTATATTGGATTGTTTGAAGGATATTTCTTCTCCAGATTCAAATCTGTTGTTGTTTAGATAAACGATTTCAATACTATTTGGATAAGATGGATCTTTATAAACAATTCTTGCAATTGATTTGCTAGTTTTTCCTATTACATCTTCACCAACTACAGAATTTACTGAAATATTATATATTGACGAAAAGTTTAATTTATCAAAAGATGGTGAAGAAGTGTCCAGTGATTCATAGACTGCTAAAACTCTTATTACATCTGGATATCTTAAACAAATTTCATTGTCTTGTACTCTCAGTCCATAAAATTGATTATAATCCAAACCATCATTTACTGATGTACTTATTCCAGTGCCTGATTTTGAATACTTTGATAAATTTACATTAACAATTGTACTTTTTTTATGAACTTTTGTTTTACTTTGTATTCCAGTTTTTGTAAATGTGGCGTTAATTAAACTCGTGGTTTTTCCATTAGTCAATCCTTTAAAAGTAACTTGACTATATTCGGAGTTAAAAGTAACTTGATCATCGGTCAATGATTGTATAGAACCATCATTGTAATGAATTGAATACTTTTCAGCATCAAAGGTGTCAAATTTAACAGTTCCAGAATTTCCAGGTAAAGTGAAGTTGGAAGTATTTAAGGATAAAGTTCCGCCAGATATTACAACAGATTCTGTTGATTGTGCTGAAAATTTTAATTGCGATCCAGTCAAATCTATATCAGATATATTATTATTTGGTAATACTGAATACAGATATGATGAGTTTTGCTCAATTATGTTGGATTTTCCGATTACAAAACGAGATTGAATTTGAGAATTAGTTACTGCACCATCATTTACGTCAGAAACTGTTGATATTCCACTTAATGTAAATGAAGTTGGATTAACACTACTGATGACATTATATGTTTCTGTACTAAATCCTGGTCTAGAATATTTTACTATTGTGTCCGTACTTAGTCCACTAAATCCTTTACTAGAAGTTGTCGTTCCATTGGAACTAATTGTAATTTGATCTTGAGCACTAAATCCAACAGGAATAAACGAATCTAAAATAGAGTCTGCTAAAAACGCAGGACTTCCTGAAGAAAATACTGATTTAATATCTGATGAATTATATTTTTTTACGTTTAAAATTGATCTTGATAATAAATTTGTACCATTAATTGATATACTTTCATTTTGTAAAAAATTTCCCGATATTTGCCTTAGTTTTATTACATTTCCACTTGTTCCGGCACTTACAACATATCCAACCGCGCCGCTACTATTACCAACAACTTGGGAAGAAACTGGTAACTCTGTTGAAGTTAAAGAATTATTAATAGTTAAGTATGAATAAAATTGGATATCATAAAGATATAAGTCCCATTTTGTTTTTGCTCCCTCATATGCGGCATCAGTTAGTTTACATAAGTAAACTCTTGCTGATCCTATCTCAACACCATTTGCGGAACTTGTTGCACCGTTTCTTCTTTGACTATAAAAATATACTGTGGATCTATTTGTTGGTGTACCATAAAGATTATTAATTCTTAAAATATTTCCCATTTTAAAGGGAACTAATACATTAGTTACCGTTTGTTTGTCTCTCGGTTTATTTACATCTAAAATTGTAGTACCAGTTTTATCAACATCATATCCTTTAACATATGCTTTTCCCGGACTTATAGTTACAGACATTAAATCATCATTTGGTTTATTGCCTGATGAAGTTAATTCATCTTCAAAATAAATTCCATTATTTCCGAGTAAATTATTTAATGAATTATTGACAGAAACTTTAAATGGAGAAACTGTATAATTTCCTGATTCATCATATGTTCGTTGAGCAATATAATCTTTAAGTAAATTATAGTCAGTTTTATTTTCTAATTTTTTAATAAATCCATTTTCAACTCTAAGTAATTCAATAAAGTCAACATCAACAGTATCAGATAAAAGTTTTTTTGTTAAACTTAGACTTATTTATAATCTATCAGCTCCTGGTGATGCATAATTAGTAAAACCTTTAGCATTATCAAATAAACTTTCATCATCTTTTGTAGTTACAATTTGTTCAGATACTTTAAATCCTATTCTATAAGAAGAAATATTTGTATAATAGTCTAAAATTAAAGTTTCTTTTTTAACTTTTACAAAAGTTCCTCTAACAAAATAAATACCATCATTTACAGAAACGCAAGATCCTAAAGAAGTTGCATTTTCAGATATTAAAGATGCAAATGGTGTATTTTCTGGAATTATAGTATTATTGATTCCATAAGATATTGATTCTGTAGAAAGTAATGATTCTCCATCCAAAAATGTTTTTTTACTGTAATTTGAATCAGAATCTCTGTATTTAACGTACAGAGTAATATTTTCAATATCATTACCATTTGGTAAAACAATTTGAGATATAGTTGCAGTTATTCCCGAAACTTGTCCTCTAATAGTTTGTCCAAGATATTTGTTTATGTAAGTAGATATATCAATTCCAAATGAATTAAAGTTTAATTTTACTGCAGAATATTCCGAATCATAAGTTATTCCACCAGGTATAACTACAGAACCTTCTTTAAAAATATGGCTTCCAAAATTTTCTATCTGATCTTGCAAGATAGATTGAATTGTATTTAATTCTCTAGTTTGTACAGGTTTTGCTGGGTTGAACAAAACTTTGTAAAAATTCTTATCAGAATTAAAATCGTCAAAATATGGATTAACGTTGAGATTAGTTTTTTGTGCCATTTTTTAGAATTCTAGAATAATTTTAATATCTTCTTTTTGCCTAGAGTTTCTTTCTACTAAAGGCCTATTATCAATGTAAATAATATCTCCCGATGTTTTATTTATTTCAGGTTTTGCAATTCCCGAAGTAAAAGTAACATCTAAGTTGATAGTTTTGTTTTCTACAGTTACTACCGAATTGCTAAATGTACTATCTATAGTGCATATAAATCCACTCTCAGTACCTTTAATTTGACCTCCACTAGTACTGAAATTAACTGTTGCATCAGCAGACGATGATATTCCAACATAATCTGTTTGATCATAATTTGGACCAAGCGGTTGATAGTGTAATGATCTGTCTTTAAAATATTTTAATACTTTTGTTATCCTGTCATAAGAAGATACATATCCAACTGCTTTGCTTCCATTTGAAAAAATTTGTTCTATTCTTTCACCGATTGTTGGTAGTGTAGATCCTGATAAATTTATTTTCAAAGAATATAGACCGGAAAATCTATCTGCAGTATAAAGACTATCTGAAACAAAGTTTTTTGGGTTCTTTAATATTCCTATCTGAGCAAATTTGGTATCTACAGGAAAATCTTTAGAAGAATCGTCAAACCTAGTGTAAATTAAAACTCTATCAGCACCTAATTCTTTATATAAATCATATCCATGTCCTCTAGAAGGTGGTATAATTGGAATAAGTTTTGCTGGAAATTGTATACTATCACTAATCTGTAATGGACCTAGATCAACTATTCCATAAGTATATCCACTACCACCAGAAGTTACAGTTGTTTTTACTATTTGATTATCTTCATTAGTTTCAACATAAACTCTTGCTCCTGTCCCATCACCTAAAATTTTAACTTCTCCAGTATTATAACTACCACCACCATTATCAATATAAACAAATTTAATTTGATTATTGTTAAGAGTAGAGTCTCCATTTTCTCTAACTGAAACTATTTGTGGCAAAGTAGAAGTTTGCCAATTATTTGGTAATGGTATAAATTCAACAGAATCAAATTTTATAATATCTGTTGGTGAAACAGTAAATAAATATTTCCACAAATATCCATCTCCACTAGTTCCTGCCTTAGATGGTTCTAAGTCTATAAACAAAGGTTCATCTTGAGATTGATTACCTGTAGAACTAATTCCACTCGACCCATTTGATATGCATATGTACACTTGATACTGACTATTCATTACATAATAATTTGTATCATATAACCTAGATCTGTCTGTAACTTTAGATCTATTAGTTACGCTATAATCATGGCGATACATGTCATATTTTACACCTTGAGTCCAATCAATTCTTCTTATACATCTTTTAACATTTTGAGATGTTATTTTTTTCCCATATATTATAGTATCTCCATAATGAGGTAAATACTCAAAATTATCAGTTGGATTTGGTAATACTACTAAGTTTGGATCTGGAGCATCTGGATAATCCCAATTTATATTCCTCCCAAATCCATTTCGTACTGGATTTGTTAAACCAACAAAAACGTAGTAGTTATCAGTACCAGAATCTATAGAATTGACAAAATTATTAGTGTTTAAAATTCTAAATTGATCTGTAACAAAAGCTGGCATGTTAAGATGTTTTTTTATTATTTATATCATGCTGGAGACAAATCTATTTTAAGTGCGCCACTTTTTCTCAATCCATATCCTCTTCTTTGAATTGATGGATATGTTGATAATCCAGAATTTATAGTGTATCCACTAACTCCAATTGAAACTGGATTTGTTCCTCTAACAATTCCACCAATTTTTCCCCAAGAAAATTTTCCAACAGGATTTGCAGTGTTCCCTGTAGTTGCAATTCCAATAACATTAGTACTATTTGACAATATATTACATATTATTGTACCTGTATTGGTGTCAATATTGTGAACATAGTAGATATTATCTACAAAAGAGGTTGAGATTGCTACAATTTGAGAATCATTAGAATCTACGGATGTAATCCCTGATCCAACATTAGTATCAAACACATAAATTGGATATCCAACAGATAAGTCTGAATAATTACCACTAAATTTTTCTAAATTAAATTTCATGGCCAAATCTGTACCAACTCCAACTGTAGTACCAATACCCACAATTATTCCATCAAAACCTATAGCAACATTTGCTCCTGAACAATTTTCAAACGAAAATGGTGGTTCTTCAACAATAACCTGAGGAATATTTGTATTTGTGTATCCTAAACCTGGATTAACAATTACAACATTACTTATTGATCCACTAGAAACTGTCAGTTGTGCAGTTGCTGTAGATCCTATTCCAATTGTATTATTGTCAATTTTAAATGTTGTAATTCCAGTATATGGGTTGGATATTTTGATACTAGGAGTGTAATTTCCATATCCACTTCCAGAATTTTCAATATTTAAAGATTGTATTGTGCCTGAAGCAGAAACAATTGCAGTCACTATACCAACTTGAACTGATTGTTCTGAAGGTATAATAATTAAACTAAATGTTTCATTTGGAATTTCTTCTTCATAATTAAATATTCCTAAACTATCAACAAATATTTCATTATCCGAAGATGTTACATTTTTTATAATTTTTGATGTTGGATAAATTTGAGGTTCTAAAGAATTTCTAGATTTTGAATATATTGTTTCATTTATAATAAGATCTTCTTTTTGTTTTGTCCAATAAACTGGTTTCAAATTACTAGAATCAATTCCTTGATCAAAATACAAATTAGTTTCCAATAATGATGATGATAAAATATCGAAAACAGTTCTTGGATTTTGTGTAATTGTAGTTGGTAAATTTGAATTGTTACTGTACACTTGAAGTGTATCTCCAACTTGAATAACAGGATTAACATCAAATTGTTCAGAGTCTGATCCTCTAGTCCCAACGTAAAAATAAATTTCTACATTATCATCTTTCTTTGGTGCAGTTAAAAATCTTACTGCAGAACCACCAACAAATTCATATGCAATTTTTGGTTCTTGAAGTATTCCGTTTATAAAGATGACAAGTAAAGAATCAAAATCTATAACTTGAGAGTCTGGATCATCTACATTAGTTTGGAAACTCAATAGTTCATTGTTGTAATACAGTGGAAAATTAGTTCTATTTCCATCTTGATATTTTTTAACAGAATCTATTAAATTCATTTCACCAAATTGCCAAGCTGAAAAATTATCATTATATGTTTCTAAAACAGTAAGTCTAAATTCTTCCAAAGGACTATCTAATCCTTGTGCAGTTACAAGACCAACGGGTTTAAAAATATCACCCCGTCTAAAATTATACCCAGATCTTGTCACTTTAAATGAAGAAACTTCAAAATAAGTAGAACCTATTCCAGTTGTTCTGCTTGCACCAACTTCAACATTTAATAATAAACCAATTCCAGTATCTGTAGTTTGTCCTATTCCAAGTCTAGATACACCTATTATATTTAAATTTTCATATGATGGTGGTGAAATTGCAATCGTTGGATTTGAGTACCCTGTACCCATTCCAATAATATTAAAACTTAAAGTTCCTCCAGCACCGACAGTTGCTGTTATTGTTGCGGCACTTCCTACATGATTTTTTTCGGTTACTGCTATAGAAACTGGATTTCTATATCCAGATCCAAAATTTAAATTCTCATACCAAGGATATATTGTTCCATATCCAACATAATAGTGTGGAAGAGTACTAGTTCCCACTCTAACCGAGAATGAAGTAGTACCGATTCCAATAATGTTGAGAGAATCGTTGTGACTTGGAAAATATGATACTATTCCGGGATTTGATGGACAAGTAAATCCAAGTCCAACTAATTTTACTTGATTTACCCCAGACAGTTCCCCTATTGATGTTGAAAAAATATCCAAAATTCCACTTTGATTATCATAAGATACTGTTGTAAACGCTATTGGGTTTCCGGTTGTTGCAATACCAACTACACTTATAATTGAACCATTTGAGTTATCTAACACAGCTTTAACTTTTGCTCCAACTAAAGGAGCGTAACCAAGACCAGAAGTTGACCCTAAAGAAACGATAATTCCACCTCTCGGTAATTGATTTTGGTTTATGTCAGATTCTGAAATATTAATTTCATTAGTATCAAGATCTCTTATACCACTGAATACTACACTACTAATACCTAATGTTGTATTTTGTTTAATTTGGAAATTATGATTTGTAATATTTTGAGTAAGTGGAGTTTGATAAATTCCATTTATCAATAATATACCATTTCCTGAAGTAGTTCCCAATCCTACAGTGTTTATTCCCTGTGATTTCAATATAAAAGTTTGCCCAACACCAGTAAATTGCCTAGAAATGTCGTCAAAGATAACATTCGAAGAATAATCTTTTCTTAAAAATACTCTTCCGCTAAAAGATGCTCTTGCCCTCTTCAAATTTCTTTCATCATTAGTAACTAAATCAAATATATTTCCTCTTGGGGGATGAGTAAAATATATTTGATCTTTAGATATATTATAAGATCCAGTAAATACTTTTACTTCAGAATCATCCAAGTGTGAAGTTGCAGAAGTTCCCACAAAACCTCTTTCAACTTCAACAATATTTTTATCACCATATGTAAATGTTATTGGTCCAGAGTTACTTGTACCTATACCAACATTAAGAACTTTCATATATTCGTTATCAATTTTTAATAAATCTGTTGGTTTTATTGAACTAATTCCACTCAACGTGAAGAATGAGTTTCCAATTCCAATTTGTCCACCGTTTCCAAATAAAGAATGTGCAATACCAGTATAAGATAATGGGTATTGAATCAAATTATTAATAGTAATTAAAGATTTTTCATTTTTCTTAAACATCTCAAACATATGAGCATTACCTTCTCCCAAATCTGTAAAGGTAATTGAAGTGGATCCTTCAGCATTTGCTTTTGTAAGAGCTATTTTAAACTTATCATTATCTACTTTAATTGCATAAACACTTGATGGTAATCTACTTGTTGTAACTCCAGTATCTGTCATCGATCCTGGTGTGATTCCCATCGAACTTTGGCCAACGCCAATAAAAGTTGATCCTGGAGTATAAATTAATTTTTCTCCAGTACTAAAGAAATGATTTGGAATTGTAAAAACACCTGTTGCTAAATTAAATATATCCGAATCTCCAGGATCAAATGTTTTTGCAAATATTGAAGTTTCTCTATATTTCAGATTAAAATTTAATCTATTTTTATCTTTAGAGTTTAATCCAAAATGTTTTGCAACATTAACTTTTTCCAATAGTGGATTAATTGAGAGATTTTGTGGAAAATTTACTTCATCTAAGAAACTGTAGAATATTTCATTATAATATCTTATCGAAATGTTTTCATTTTCAAAATTATCATATGGTTTAAATATTACTGAAAATTTATCTTGAGTAAATGATGAACTAAAAGTTCCTACACCAATAATATTTTTATCACCTGAGAAAAGAACAGGATATTCTGTAATAAATGAATTTAAATTATCATGTATTATCATGAGTTGTGATACGCAAGTAGTATTTCCAATACTTACCTTAACTATAGATTTTATACTTGAAAATAACTGACTATTGTAAGAGAAAATTGTTGAAGATGTAGAAACTGAAGTAGTTCCAGAACTAATTATTGCTGTTCTTTCAGATCCATCTTTTTGATTTTTTGTTTTGAATCTATAAGTACTAGCAATTCCTACAGAAGAGTTGTTATTAAAACAAATTGTTTTTGCACTAACTGTTATGTTATCAAGAGTAGTTTCATTTAAATAATCCAATTTAAGTAATCCAGAATTAGTGATACTAAATCCGAAAGATCCTATAAATCCATAACTTTGTCCCGTAGGAGAAAGATCTCCGTTACCTTTAGAATCAAAATAGTAATTTGCATAAGAAATATTGTTGCCATCATAAGATGCATAAATTTCAACATAATTCATTTCAAAAGTCTTTCTATTGAGAACCTGTATCTGTGAACAGAAAGATGAATATTTTGAAGAATCAAGTGATAAAATATTTTTAAACTCTTGAGGAAGAACCAAGTCTACAGTATTGAAAACTGTAGTTGAATCAAAATCAATCGAAGAGTTCGATTCACTATTTGTTAAAAATGATGTGCTTAATATTTTAATCTCATAATCTGTATCATATGGATCTTTTGGTAAAAATGTAAAATAGTAATTTTTAGCATCATCATATACTGGTTTTATTTCTGCTATCTTAGAATCAAAGAAAATTGGTTCTTCACCATTATCATGCCCATTTGTCAAAGTACTTTTTTCAATAAATGATACTTGTCTAGAATCTTTTAGACAAATTATTTCTGTAAATTGTATTTCATTTACATTATCTTGAATTAAATCTTTGTTTGATGATTTTACTTGGAATAAAAATCTTCCAAAAGATTGATCTTTAGGGAGAGATAGTATAATTCCATCTAATCTTTTTTCATTATCATCAGTGCTAGAAAATAATCCACTAATATCATCTATTTGCAAAACTCTATTAGTTTTTGCTTCAAAATAATCTAATAATTTTAAATTTTTAAATCTAATTATTCTTGAACTATTTAAATTAACATCAAAATCCGTAACAACATCTAAATCTTTTATCGTATCAACTCTAGATTCTGATATAAATGACTGAGTAATATCTACACTTGAACTTAATGCTGATGTAGATCCAATACCAGTTGATGATGATGCAATTTGTGTATCGATGAAATTTTTTGTTCCTATTGGGTGAACTAAAGAGTTTACTATTGAAGAAGATTCATTCCAAGTCTTTGTAGTTTTTATTGTGTATGATAAATTTTGATAATAATCATTATCCGGCAAATATTGATTATTATTACTTAACTTTCCAACTTCATCATCCCATCCCAAAGAATTTATATTTTCTGCACCAACTAAAAATGTACCATTAAAAGAATTTATCTTTTCTATCGTTGCTAAATAACCACTTACAGATCCCTGTATTACATCACCAACCTGTAATTCATAATCTCCTAATAATTTTAAATAATTTTTATTAGATTTTCCAACTACTAAATTTGTTAATAGTCTATCTGTTCCAGAAATTAAAATAACATCTTCATTCGGTAAAAATAAACTGTAATCTTGTTTTACTGAAAAAGAGGGATATTTTGTCTTTTTGATTGCCGTTGCAAATGTATTAACTTGGAATAAAATTGCTTCTCCAGGATCTCCATATAATTCAGGTATTTTAATAACCATTCTTCCTGGATTAGATCCTTGAACATAATTAGTTACTTTAAAAAATTGATAACCATGATTTTCAGAATTAAATCCCCTACCACTATTAGGAACTATTTCAATATTTTCTAAAAATACTTCATCACCAGTTAAAAAAGGATCTGTTGAAAATCCTAAGATAGGAGTTCTTATTAAACATGTCATTATTCCAGATCTTGATGACTCAATTCTGTCAATTATAATTCCGTTTGAATTATTAACTGATTTTATTGTAACTGGATTGCTGGGTAATCCATTAACAGGTGCTTGAACAGATACTTTTGATATATTTTTATTTCCAGAACTAGAAGATCCACTCATTTCTGCTACAAGAAGTCCTTTGTTTATTTTTTCACCAGTTACAGAATCTACAATAACTAAATTAGGAGCAGAAGCATATCCTTTTCCACCGTCATTGACAGTTACATTTAAAAGTAAGTTTGAAAATGATATTTTTACTATATTTGTCGTGCTTGGTTTTGGAGATAAAGTCCTATCTACAGAATATTCAAAACCAGTGCTTTTTACACTTATTGTTTCTAATTTTCCAATGTTAGTTGATACTGGAATTACATCTAAACCAACTCCATTTGTGGAATTAGTTTTTGAAAAATAAGGTATGTTTTTATAATTTGAACCTGAATTTATAATTTTAACTTTACTAACTGGACCCGAAGCAAATTTTGAACTAGTAGAATACTCTAAAGTTTTACAATCTGAATAGTTATACAGAGATTCTTCTGGTATATTTTTTAATTTAATGTCAAATGAGGTATTATTTACATTAAATATTTCATAAGTTCCTGAGTATTCACTATCAATAAAATAAATTTCTGAACTATTTTTAACATCATCTTTTACAGATATCAATTCATTATTTTTTTCTAAACTATAATAAAGTTTATCTGGTAAGGAGTCTGAATATTTTAAAGTTACAGAAGCATCAGAACTAACGCCTATAGTATTAACTCCTACAATAGAAAATAAATTCGATGATGATGGTACAGACACAAATTCTTTTTTCAAATTCTCATCAAAATAGAATTTAAAATTATAATCTTTTAAAGAAGCATCAGAAACTTTAAAAACTAAGTCGTTGTTTCTTACAACATTTATTCTTGGTTGAACCAAAGTCAACTCTTGTGTACCAATACCAACAGATGTAAATTTTATTATTTTGATAGGATTTGCAGTTGAATCGATATAAGATTCGCACAAGTTAATATTATTAACATCAATTTTGTAAACATAGTAAGAACCTGTACTTAATCCTCCAATTATTGAAGTTGAAATATAAAAAACTTTATCACCACTACTGAGATTGTGATTTACTATGCTCAACCTATTGTTTGATAAATCAACCTCATTTGGAGTAAATTTTAACTTGTTTATTCCTATTGACTTGATGGAATCAATATATTCCAAATTTACAAATGAAGTACTACCTATACCTACACTTTTTTGAGGTTTAACTGTTAAACTAATAAAATCATTTTTCTCCAAATTGTGAAATGTTGAAATTGAAACTGTACTTCTTACATTCGTTACATTACATAATGTTTCAGCATACGTACTTTCGAAAGAATATTTGTACTTATGATAATCTGTACCATCAATTATTCCGGGATCAGGTTCAGACCTAAAATATAATCCATTTGTATTTTGAGAATCGGCAACTAAAGTGCTTATTCCAATATAATCTCTAGATTTGTTTATTGCGTATACTACCTCACTTGAACCAGATCCTAAAAGTGAAAATGGTGTGCTGTTTGATTCCTTTGAAACTAATATAGATCCTGCATTTGTTTTAGACTTTCTTAAAATAATTTTCTGTCCTGTAAAAAATCCATGATTTGGTAAATAAATTGACTGTGTTGGTACTGAAATTGTAAGTTGTTTAAGACCGTTGTATATTGTTTTGTTTGCAAATGAACCTGACCAAGTACCAACACCAACTGAAGTTACTGGATTAAAATATCTTAAATAATTTTCGTTAGAAGATCTTAAAATTTCATCATTACGATTAGTGATTATATCTGATAAAAATACAACTGCAGAATTTGCTGTACATAATCCAGAACTTGATCTCTCTACTCTTATAGCACCAATATCATCAAAGTAATTTAATATTGTAAAGTACTTATCGCCATTAGTATTAATAATTTTTATTGAACTTCCTATAGAGACTTGTCTTGGAAAACTTTGAAGGTAAATATCAGTAACTACACCTACACTACCATTTGGTATTTCGAGGCTTAATTTAGTTTCAAATTCTGATAAAGTTATTAAATGCTCACCATTTAAATGTGAAAAGGATGAAGTTAATCCTGATAAAGTAACAAAAGAGTTGTTAACAATATCATAATTAGGTTGATATTTCACATAAAAATTATTATCTTTATATGTAAATAACTTTGCATTCTCATATATTTGTATTTTAGATTCTATTTTATCAATTTTTTTACCTTTTACCGTTTCTACAGTACAATCTAATCCATATCCAGAAGTTTCATCATTATTAAAATACAATATATCATCAACTTTGTAATTATTTCCAGAATTCGTTATTTTTATATTTTGAATTTGTCCGGCAACTGTATTAGTTACTTCTGAAATTTGATCGAGATTATATGGAATAAAATCATTTCTTCCGTATTTCTGACCTGATTTATAAGGCAAAGTGTTTCTCAATAAATTTGATTCATTGAAATTGAAATTTTGATCTAATAAAGATTTAATATTTCCAAGAATTGGTTTATTTCTATAATTTTTTCCTATGAAATATGGAAAGAATCCGACATACTTATTTTCTGGGTTTAAAATTGCCGTAGCAAAATAAACATAAGCTCCATTTGGATATTCTGGTGTTTTACAAAATCTACCATTATATTCATCTAGATCTCCAGAATTGGTAAATTTATAATCATCAATGAAAAATCCGAGTGGATATTCATCAACTGACACTCTATTTTCTACTGTAGTTAATGAGTATCCGGATTTTATTAATCTTACACCCTCTCCAGGGTTACTTGAATTTGAATATCCGAAAGGACCATAAATTGGAATTCCATCATATGACCATCCTATAATAGGAGAATGATTTTGACTATTCTCATTAAATAAAACTTTCAATAGTTCAGAGTAACCTGTTACTACATATTGTAAATTATTATCTTTTGTTTTGCGTAAAAATTCATAAGATGGATCACGATAATTTTGTGTCTGAGTTCCATACTTGTATGAATTATTTAATGTTAATGATCTTATTTTGGGTAAAAATACAGCGTTTTTACCAGAAGACACTACTTTAATAGTTGTATCGTTTGGATCATATCCATACCCACCATTTATAACAATAACCGAATTTACCTTTCCATTCGATATTGTTGCTCGTAATATTGCACCAATTCCACTTTTACTTTCTACAATTATTTCTGGAACAGAATAATAATTTAATCCGGAATAAGAAATTAAAACTTTTGTTATTTTTCCTCCAATAATAACAGGAGAAAACTTTGCAAATTCTCCTGTTAAAACTTTAACATCTGGAGTATTTTCTAAGTTTAATACACTAGATCCATAATTACTGCCATTTTCATAAAGGTAAGATTCAACTATAGATCCTTTAACTACGGGAGTGGTTGTAACAGTACTTATAGAATTTGAATTTTGAGATGAATATACAATTTCAGTGGTTATTTTTGGATAGTTAAAGTATTGATACCCAGATCCAGTTGAAGAAAATTTAACATAATTTTGTCTAACATAATTTTGATTATCAGTACCTGCTACACCAGCATTACACAATCTAAACGAATCATTATTTACTTTTAAAACATAATACTGGTTAAGAGTTGATATTCCAGAAATGTTTGACGTTTCATAATCATAGGAAATTAATTCTCCACTTAAAAATCCATGGTTAATAAAGTTAACCGTGTGATTGTAAGTAGATATTCCTGATGGTTTTACAATTAATTTTCTATTTGTAAATCCTTCACCACCATTTATTACTTTAATTGATTCTAAGATTTTTTTTGGTTCAGTTTTAAATTTATGAACACCAAGATTTCCAAAAGTAGTAAATCCAACAGTGTTTATCCCAGCCTGATAATCGGAAAATGTTGGGTAAATTTGAATAGTTTCATCATTGATAACTTTTGTATAGAAAACGGAATTATTTTCTAAGTAAGAATTAACAATATCATCTGATCCTTGAAAAGTTCCTAATCCTATTTTTTGGTTACCAATACTATTAATATCATAAATTATTTTCTGCCCATCAACCAAATTATGTTTTGTTAAAAATGTAATTGTTTCTGATGATAAACTTAATCCACCACCGTTAGACAATTCTCTAGCATCGAAAAATATTTCTCTACTTTTTAAACTTATTATTGGTTCTAGTACGGCTCCTTTTCCGTTTCCTCCAGTTATTTTAACTTCTATTGGAGTATCAATATTAAATTCTTGAGGATCAACATATACTTTATCTACGTATCCCTGAACAACTGGTTGCAATTTAGCATTACCATATGAAAATTCCAGTTTTGGTGGATTTATAACATCATACTGTTCTCCAGAATTTAGAATTTTTACAGACTCTAAAGGACCGTAAAAAACTTTATCATTTGATACATAACTATAAATTTCAACTCCATTTGCCAAAATTCCAATTGTTTCTGTTCCAATTGGATCTGGGATATCATTAGATTCAGATACACTTAGTTTAATTTTTTTAAACAACTTTTGAGGATAAATTTTTCCATCTTCAGTTTTTTGCTGAAGCAATGTAAATGTATGAGTACTATTATTTGGAATTGCTCCCAAATACAAAAATTTATCTATTGCTATAAATGATCTTGAACGATATAATTTTATTTCCTTTTTGTTTGAAGAAACCTTTATATAATATTCTCCTTCAGTTAAACCTGGTATTGGAGAATTTGTATAAGAATAAAATACTTTATCCCCACTTAAAAGAGATATTACATTAGAAAATTCAATAGATTCATATTTTTGTTCAATGTTGTTGAAATTTACCACCGACAATGCATTATAAGAAAATATATTTTTTTCTATTACATATGATGGTAATGAATTTGATGCAACATAAAAATTCTCATTATTTTCAGAGTATAGATTTGTTACATCGCAAGTAATATTATTGTACTTTAATTGAGATGAAGTTGATGAACTAGATGCAATTTTTAATTTTCTTCTTATATCATATTCTTTTAAAGGATCTAACAAAAGTAAATCAAAATCAAATCCAATTTCCCATCCAGATTGTCCAGCATTAAATGAAATACTTTCAACTTTTTGATTATCAAATGTCTGTACAATTTGATTTTCAGAATTTCTTCTATTTGCTATAATTTCTGTATTTCTTTCTAAAAATTCTACATAATCTCCAACTTTAAGTGATGACTTGTCTACTTCAGAAAGTGTAATAGAAGATTCTGAATTTAAAATTTTATTAAGTTGATATCTAGAACTAGTATTATAAATTAAACTATTGGCAACTACTTGAGAATTATTTTCTATTCCAGAAGTAATCAAATTTCCCAATTCTTTAATATAAAGTTTGTCACCTTCACTAAAAATATATTCAGAATCGGAATCATTAACAACAATATTATTAATTGTCCCCAAAAGACGAAGAACTACTTTTTTAGTCTTATCACCATTCTCATAACCAAAGTAAGTATCATTTGAATGTAAAATTGAAGTTTTATTAATATTGAGATCTACATAGGTTTTTCCTTTAGTGTAGCACCCAAAAAATTGATTTACACTCTTATCAGTATAAAAAATTTCTATTTGATTATAAAATATACTACCAGACTTCGGAAATCCAACTGTAGAATCTACTGTAATTACTTTTGCATTATCCGTAGAAGAAATTTTTTCTACAACCTTTGTCGATGGTGTAATTAAAAATTCTCCACTGCTTTCTGAATTTGAATCATCATAACCGACAAAAATATAAAACTTATAATAAGATTTGTTATTACGAGTAAATATTTCCGCTTCAGATACTGATCCAAAGACAGATGAATCGTTAGTTTTTACTACTTGATATCCAGTAAGTGCTAACGGATTTGTATTTGTATCTAAACTTTCAAAGATCAATTCTTTTCTTCTTTTATATTTTGATCCTGATGATTTAAAAAGAAATGTTTCTAAATCTACTACAGTTGGTTCAATTCCATATAAAGCATTAAATAAAATACGGAATGATTCTTTACTTCCCTTTGCTCTATAAAAAGTTGAAGAGTTTTTAATAAAATTGTTTATATTTAAAGACTTGTGTAAATCTACTTTTTCTAATCCGGGTAAAAAAGTAAATTTTATTTTCTCATAAAATTTTTGTAAAAATAACACACTCAAATTAGTAACTTTAGTTCCACTCAAATGAGTAGATTTTTGTGTGGAACTAAAAACTAATTCTGTATCATAAGAGTTAATTCCACTAAATCCACGAATACATCCAGTGAATCTATCATTTAGTTTTTCTTTATATGTGATAATTTCACTATCAATCTGAATTAATCCATAATAATTTGGAAATCCATCAGTATTATTAACATAAATTGTAGTATCATTTATTGATACATTTTGTGTTAATGATGAACTACCAGATATTACATCTGGAGTTAAATTATCTAACTTAAGATACTCTACTAAATTTTCAATAAGATCTATATTTCCACCTTGACTTTCTTGAGAAATATAATACTGCCTCAAAAATTCTGAAAATTTTGGATTTTCTGCTAGTATAAATTCTGGAATTTGATTATCAATAATGTCTTGAATTTTTACTTTGGATTCAAAATTTGATTGTACCATATTATTCTCTAATTAAACTTCCGTTAGAGTAACTTGATTGATAATAATCTCTAGCAAATAAAACACCAGATGTGTTTTCACCTGAAGATATTACATCTTTAATCATATTTATTTTACTTTTTGAAATATCTAAAGTTAAATAAAGATCTTTAAGAGCAACGACATCATTTGATTCTGGATACGCTTGAACCTCAATTACACCATTAGGTTTTTCAGTTCCTACAATGTTGATTGCATTTAATCTAATTTCACCTCTCACATAGTCAACGGTTCCTGCAGAACTAACTACTGTTCTTGGAGATTCTCCTGGAATTGAAGATAATTTTATAACTGCAAGTGTTCCTGTAAGTTTGTCGGCATTCGGCACATCAGTTAAATATAAAAATTCAGATTCTGTTGCAATTCTAAAACCAGTGGACTTTATATTTCCACCACTTTCGGAGTTAATATGAAATCTATTTCCATAGCATAATTCATATTCAGCAAATTGATTTAATAAAGTATTTAAATTTCTTCGAATTATAATTTTAGTAATATTCGAAGTTATTGACACATCAGTATTATCAATAATTTGTAGTAACTTACTATATTTAAATCTTCCACCAAATTTATTTACATCTAAAGAATTTGAATAAGATGATAATGAATTTGTAACTTTAGTTTTTAACGATTCTGGTCCAGGAGAAATTGAACTATTATAGTAAGTATAAGAATCCAATTCAACATAGAGGACTTTAATATCAATTATCTTTTGATTTATTCCAGTAATTGCATATTGTTTTAATTTTGATAATATTAATTGTTTTTCAAATTCGGAAAGATATAGTCCTTCCTTTGGTTTAATTGATATTGTGATTGATCCATATTCTGGTGGTTCTAACTCTTCACCACCAACTACATTAACAACCTCAGCGTTTGGGTAGATAATATTTTTAATGATCGATTCATAATCATTAGATGTTACGGCTCTATACTGTGATGAGTAGAGTCTAGGAGCAAAATATTTAATGGAATCTATGGATTCTATATTTGAACCATTTTTAGATGAATCTAAAGTTGTAACAGTAACTGTGTTTGAAGGTGCAATTACAACTCCATTGGAATTTTTAATTGAACCAACAAAACTAAACTCTGATGATCCATTTCCATCTTTACCTTCAGTTACGATATAATATACCGTAATGATTGATCCATTCGCAAGTTTTTTGCCAAATATATCATCACCAAACAGAAGTTCATATTTTTCATCTTGAACTTCTTGTATTAAAAAAGTTTCAGAATCTTTATTAACTGTAATGATATTATCAATTAAAGCATATTTTTTACCTAATCCAGAATCTCCTACACCTTTTACGTAAACTCTAATCGTGCTTGTGTCAACGTATGGATTAGGGATTATAAATTTTTGATCTAGTGAACTATCAACAGTGAACGTTGCAGTTAAAACCCTTCCTTGATAAACAGTAATATTCTCAAATTTTGCAACACCACTCTCAGATACTGTGCGAGTAATTTCTTCCGGTACTGAAAAAATATAAGAACTATTATCTACTGAACCTACACAAACTATTTCTGGTTGAAGTGTAAGTGTTGATGAATTGCTTGTCGTTTGTATATCAAATGAAACGACTGCAGTTGAACACTTACGAGATCTTGGAACGTAACCAATATTTCTAGCAAGAGATACTACGTTTTCTCTAATCGTTGCTGAATCTAAAAATACTTCGTTTACTGCTAAATTTGAATTGAATGCATTGATGTAAGTATTATATGCTAAAGTATCAATTAAAACTGAAAAATTTGATCCTTCAAAATCAAAGTCGGTGAAAGTTGAATTAGCCCTCAAATAATCTTTAATTGAGGTTTTTATTTGATCAAAGTCTAGATTGGTATAGTTAGTGAAAGGCATTTTATCTCGTTGCCTCTAAAATAAAAGTAAACTCTTGTGTTGGAAAATCCTGTCCAATAATATCAAAAATAATTGAAATTTCTAAAGAATTATTATCTAGTTCTGGATTAACAATAACTTTAATATTTTCAACTCTTGGTTCATAATTGTTTATTGAAGTTTTAATTTCATCTTCAATAATAGACACTGTAGCGTAATCAAGAATACCAAATAAATTAGATCTCACTGAAGAACCAAAATCAGAGTTGAAAAACTTTTCAGTTGGTATAGTTTCTACAATATTTCGAACCGATCTTATAATCGCTCTTTCATTTTTTAAAATTGGCAAGTCTTTTGTCACAGGATGAGGTTCAAAAGATAAACTAATATCTTTAAATGATCTTGATATCCTTGTAACCGGATTAATTGCCATTTGGACAGGATTTTTTCTTCAGTTATTTATGTTTATTTCCAAGAAATTCCATAATTTGGCTCTGTACCGTATTCCCAATCGTCATAATCTTCCGAATTTCGGATTTTTTGATGCATTTCAGATTGTTCTTTAAGATGATGTTGATTTTTGGGAATATCATCATGCATAATTTCCTGAATCACCTTATTTTTTTGAGTATTCTGATAATCAGTTACAAGAGATGTAGTTCCCCACATCTTGTGCATGTAACTGGAATCTCTATCAACTGGTAAATTAGACATTTTAGCTCCTGTTTTTGTGTAAAAACAGAACTTTTTTGAAAGGAGGTTGCTATCTCCTTAAAACTATTTAACGATCTATCTCCCTAATCCTATAATTATCAGAATTTAAGTATTTTAAAAGTTCAAGTGCGATTAATTTTGGATTTCCATCACCACAGGTATAAACATCAATCGCAAGACACCCATTTTCAGGCCATGTATGACAAGAAACATGACTTTCTGCGAGTGCAATCACAATTGTACATCCTTGTGGAACAAAACAATGGGAAAAAGTGTTCAAAATCGTCATTTTTGCGCGATTTATACCTTTGATCATTGTATTTTGAAGCGATTCCACATCATTAATCGCTTCAAAATCAACATCATACACCTCTAGGAGTAGGTGTTTACCCATCGAATACTGTTCCAATTCAGTTTTTAGCAAAAAAGTTATTTATTTCTATTTTAAGTTTGTAAGTTCGTACATATAATGGTCTGATGTTTCAAGTTTTCTTTTATTTTCAACCGAATAAACCGTCATATCAATTTCATAACCAGGATTTTTATCAATTCTATTAAATGTCCAGGCATTATCATACCAAATTATTCTATTATTTGGATATGCATAATAATTTCCAGTTTCAACTTTGAATAAATGAGCACATTTATGTTCAGGAGTTTCTGAAAAATTAAGATCTGGAATACCTTTGTTTTCCCAAGACCAATCAAGAGAAAACATATAGGTTCCTAATACTTTTTTTCCATCTGGACGAATAAGTTCTGCTTGTAATCCAGAAAGACGAGCACGTTTTTGAACATCAATATATGGTGAAAAACAATCCCAGTACATAATATCTTCAAGTGGTTCAATAGGAGCATCAGGTTTCCAGCAAAAAGCGTGAAGTGGTCTTCTAGTCCAATTCACGCCGTTTTCGAGAAATGCCTCAAATAGAGGAACTCTTTTTTCAATACTTGCAACAGAATGCACATCGCATTTGGTTACTTCACCATGTCCTTTTTGATGATTGAAAAGAAACTCGTTACGAATGTAACAAGACCAATCTGGAAGACTATGGTTTAAGTATGCCATTATCCTTTACCTTGACCCCTATACTTCTTACGTGCCCCATTACGAGAAGATGCAGCGTACTTAGTTCCACCACCATCTCCCTGACGAGATTTCTTAGGAGGCCCTGGAATATAAGAACTGTTCTTGTTCAAACCACCTTTTGCTTTTACTGCCATAAGATTTAATTCTCCTTAATAATTTCAGTGTTTAATTCATAAGGCGCAGGAGTTCCTTTTTCATAAAACTCTTGCGCCAAGTCTTCCATCACATCAAAATAGTCTTCCTCTGAAAGATCGGAATAAATTTTGCGACCATTGCAGTAGATATTGTATTTTTCGTGATTACTTGTCATTGATTCAAATAACTCTTGTTTTTTCGTGACCAACTCTGATACGAGGATCACACCAAATTTCAAATCCTGCTTCTTTTGCATCCAGACAGAATGACACATCTTCACCACACATGTCTTGAACTTCACCAGATTCAAAGATTTGCATCTTTGGAGCGAACCAAGGATACTTCATTTCTGGATGTTCAAAGACTCCCTTCTTAATCATTAACCATCCAAATCCAGCATAATCAACTGTGAATGGTTTACGACGCTTGCTGATGCTCTCAATGGTCTCATGATTCATGACACCACCATTGCTTCTGAAATCTTCTTCTTCCATCCAATGGGCCACTGAAGTTGTATGACCATCTTCGGTACAATACCAACCACTTGCAATGTCTTTGTCCATTAAGATCAACTGCCAGAATTTTTCTGTGTTGAAGATAATGTCAGAGTCAATCCACAATTGCCAATCATAATGCAATTTTCCATCCCAGGGAAGTTGATCAGGTCCTCGCAGTACATTCGCTCCTAAACATTTGCATCTTGCAAAGTTTACCATGGATGAATAGTCTTGTGAGATTTGAATGCTCGCCCCTGCCTGCACTAAGTCAAAACAAAGTTGTACAAAGTTTTTTAGATAAGCGTAAGAAACTCCTCTTCCTGGTAAACAAAAGACGACGGATTTTCCTTTTACCATCTCTTTTGCTAATTCATAATCCCATTCTGGAGCAGTTGAACTTGCTACTGGCGCTTTTGCTTTTACAGTAAATCCTTTAGCCATAATTGAATAGTTTTTACTTCAGTATCATACCAGTTATATAGTCACTTGTCAATGAGATGAATTTAATACGATTTCTCTTGAGAAAAGAACTTCTTCATATGAGAGATCTTCTTTCTTCGTGTCATCAGTGACGGTGAGAAACTCATTGATCATTTTCCAAGTATTGTCAAATTGTTCTTGAGATAGTGAATGATATATGCACTTATCTTTTAGGTAAATGTGATATTTGTTTTCAGTCATTTTCTTTTTCTGAAAGTATTAATTCGTCTCCATCAACTTCGAGTTTGATTTCTGTATCTTCATACCATGAGAGTTCATTCACCATCCATTCGGGCAAATTAATATAATACTCCCCAGTGATTGGATCGACTTGTAGGGACTTAAAATTTTCTGCGGAATTTTTTTTCATATAAGGGTTTTTCAGTTTTCAAATTATATAGGAATTTTTTTGTTTTGACTCTTATATTTTGAACGCTTGGGTAACACTTTGTAGGTTAGGGGAGGTTGGGGTTTTTATATCGGGGATCCGCCCCCATGACCCCCATGGGTACGCCACCCCGACCCATAAGAACTGCCAAACACGAACGAACGAATGATAAAAACTGCTAATCACTCACAGATAGGGCGGCAGAGTATAAACAACTGCCGCCCACTAAGTGTAACTTAGAGACCGAACTTCTCCCGACAAATAGGACCAATCCCCAACTCGATTGAGAGGGCGTTGGTTAACTCACGCCCGCAGCATGAGCAGGAACCAGTATTCTGCCCATAAAGTTTAGCAGCAGAGTAAGGATCAGCGGCAACGGATTGCACCCGCTTGATTAGATCAACCTCACCTAGGTTGGTGGCGTTAGATGTAATCCAACCGAGGTAAATGTTGCTCATTGTGCCCCACTGATTCACCTCTTTATCGTGAGAGAAGACATACATCTTGCCAGCGTATTTGCTGGGTTTGACTATAAAGTCAGAGAAGCGCATGGTGATCCTTTTGAGACCGCGATTCTGTGCTTCCTCAATAGCATTGACAATGCCAGCAAAAGAATAGGCGGGACGGTCAGTGTGGCGGATGATTGGGTGGCGCATGATTGCTTACCTTAGGTGTTGTTTGTGAGAATGAAGGGGGGAGAATGATCCCCCCTAAGTGTTCAAATTAGGTGCCAATCGTAACCGAGTCCGATCATCCCACCTTCGCCATCTGAGTCGGCATCGTCACAGCAATAGATCCACTCTTTGACGAGTGCATTATCCTGGCGATTCCAGATACGGATGCAATCGTAACTGTTGCACTCATTCTCTCTATCATCGGTGATAGTTTGAAATGCAGCAGAATTGGCATCATCAAGTGTAGCGAACCGCTCAATTTGCGCGATGCTATAACGATCCCAC
>Ga0129333_10000170_pt1 | contig 44639 bp, 50 predicted proteins | sample CPB6_08_DNA_FD_94474 | JGI IMG/M metagenome (GOLD analysis project Ga0129333, IMG submission 94474) | Freshwater to marine salinity gradient microbial communities from Chesapeake Bay, USA - CPBay_Sum_0.6_0.8_DNA | ecosystem: Environmental > Aquatic > Marine > Coastal | place: USA: Chesapeake... | reverse complement strand
GTATATGTGTATCATACATAAAAAATCTATATTAACATTTTTATAGATCTAAATTATAGTCGACTAGAATATATGGCGGTGGTATAATAAAGACATGACATGCTCATTTTGCGACAAATATGCATATACAACTATGCATGATTCGCTTTGGAATAAATATTACCTTTGTGCAGATCATGTTAAAAAAATAAAGACTATTGACTTTGATGAAAACTAAATGTTACACTATATCTTGGTTTGTGGGGGCTTACACTGAAACTCAATATGTACCAGGTGTCTAAATCTCCCTCTTTCCCCTTACATTGAAAATTTTTTCTTTTGGGGGGAAAGGGGGGCTTTCCTAAAATCTAATATCCCCAGGTATCAATTATAAACATAATATATAATATATATATGGAAACAGCTTTCTTTATTGGATGCATTATAGGAATTATATTAATAGGATCTTCCTTATTTGCATCCTTTAATGAATTTGATAATAATAAATGGAGAAATAAAGGGTATTGATGTCTTCTAATTTTCGGTTCACTTCCGCCGCCGCACTTTTTTCACTTATTAAGAACAAATTTATGTATAATAAAAGAATTGAAGAATCTATAAAACTAAGAGAACCATGGGGGATGAGAAGAGATTTAAAATGACTACTATAATAGAAAAAAAAGAATTTCCTGGCATAGATAATTTTGAAAAAGACATATCCATTTATATGGATGATTTTTTGAAAAAAGGCGTAATAGTTTTTAGTAAAGCTAATTTATCAGAAAATGAGCAAGGCCAAGTTTCCGTTATAATAAATAAGTATTTTGGACTTTATCCACAATTAGTTCGAGACATCCCAGGAATGACATACAGAGAAAACCATAAGGCTTTGACAAAGATGGGCCGTACAGAAGATCAGATAATGCTTCAGTGGCACGTAGATCACCCACAATATATAAACCCAATTTGCATAGGCGTATGGAATATGCACAAGTTGAATTTAAAAAATTACATGGCTGGAAGAACGTTTTTTTATGATTTACGAAAAGCATATAATCAATTAACTGAAGAAGAAAAAGAATTTTCAAAAAAATGTTTTACAAACTTCATAGGGGGAGATTGCTTGTATGTCTCAAAACATTTCGCAACGGACGAATATACGGTTAGGGCTCTAAACTCAGTGGATTTAGTTTTGTTTGATGGAAGAACTCCAACAAGACAAGAAAAAGAATATTTTTATGAAATAGTCACTAAGGTCAAGGACCTATTTGGGATTAAAAATTCAACTTATGACATCGCAGATTTAGAAGATATTTTTGAACTTAGGTGGGAAAAGGGAGACTTAGCTATTGTAGATATGTTTGTATCTGCTCATTCAGTTTCTGGAGGCTACTCAGAAGATGAAAGACTTTTTACAGGAATATGGAGTAGGTATAAAGATCAAAATGAACTATCTGATAACTTTAATGTTGCAGAACGAGATACCGATAATCCCGAATGGCCACCGCCAGAAGATATACTAATAGATGATGTTGATATATATAAAAAATACACTTATTGGAAAGAATTGTGGCATAGGGAATAAAAAATAATATATAATATATTCATATGAAGTCGGAAAAAACTTCAAAAGCTAAACAAAAAGCACAATTGTATAAATATCTTCGAGAATTAAAAGAAAATTCCCCTTGTGCTGATTGTGGAAACTATTTTCCATATTATGTTATGGATTTCGATCACGTTCGTGGAAAAAAGCATAAAAATGTAATGGAAATTGTTCCAACGCTCAGCAAAAAATTAATAGACGAAGAAATAGCTAAATGTGAAATAGTATGTTCAAATTGTCATAGAGAACGTACACATTTTAGAAAATTAAAAAAAGCTAGTTGACTAGAATTAAATATTTTTAAAAAGGCGGGGGGAGGGCTAAAAATCCTATGCTTGAAAAAAGGCTTCTAATGGGCTTTATAGACCTTGGCACTAATAACTCCACATATGGACTACCTAATGAAATTCTTCTTGTCCAAGAAGCCCTCAAAGCCTTTATTGACTATATTGAAGAAAAATTGCTAGAATGTCCTAATATTGAAGATGGCATTTGCTATACTTACTATAGACATGAAGATTGTAGAATGTTGATGGATATTCTATTTGAGCTTACTTTGGAAGAGAAATATAGGGTATGGAAGTAGTAGTAATATCTGCAGTTCTTGTATATGGATATGTCATATATCATGTTATTAAGAATAGTGATAAGATGCATGAATAAGCCACATATAATTGAAAATTTTATTGATCCATCCGATGCCGCCGCCCTGGTTAAGTTTATAGAAGAATCAAACTTTTTTAATTATGGACATAAAAATCTTTCTAAGTTTTTAAGATATGGAAAAGATATTCATTTTAAAGAAGATGACAAGTCATTGCTTCCTGAAGAAATAAAAAGTATATTAAATAAATATTATTTAAAAATTGTTGATAAAGCTAGTGAATTATTTCAGTTGACTGAAATATACATGACACAGGCATGGTTAGTTAAAAGACTTCCTGGACATTTTCATGGACTTCATGATGATTATGAAGACGGAGATGAGCATATTCAATTTGGAGGAGTTGTATATCTAAACGATACTGGCAAAGATGGTGGCGGAGAGATAGTTTTTCCTAAAATAAACTTTGAGTATAAACCAAAGGGTTTAGATGTAATCATATTTAACTCAAGAGATATTATGTATACTCATGGTGTAAAATTAGTAAATAAAGATAGATATTCTATTTCATTTTGGACGACAGGAGATAAAAATTTTGCTCTGGAAATTTGATCTTCTAATTTTCGACCACACTTCCGCCGCACTTTTTTTACCTATTGGGATAGCATAAATGAATTTTCCTAAAATTATTAATAAACTTTTAACTGAAAAGGAGCTAGATAACGCTTTAAGTTATTATTCTATGATTAAGAATAAAGATCTAGCTTATGATGACTATAGAAAAAGATATACCGCTAACGATCCAATGTCTCAAATGATATTAATGTCAAAAACTGACATAGCCAGAGAGGTGTTTGGTAGTAAAACACTTCTCCCTACATATTCAGTATATTCTAGGTATGTAGGTCCTGGTTCTAAGTTAGAAAAACACAAAGATGACAATGCTTGTACTTATACCCTAGATCTGTGCCTGAATCAAAGTAATCCTTGGGGGATATGGGTAGACGGCAAAGAATATATTCTTAAAGAAAATCAAGCGTTGGCATACTATGGGAATGATCAATTTCACTGGAGAGAAGAAATGACTGAATCAGACTCTGTATCAATGATATTTCTTCATTATGCAGAACCAGAACATTGGTGGTTTAAAAGGAAAATAAATGAATAAAGAATATTTAGATGACGGTATATTTGTGGTGAAAAATTTTGTTTCTAAAGAAGATATTGAAATAATTATTAAAGATTTCAGAGACATAAACAACTGGGAAAAACGTGGTGTATTTTATCAGAAAGAGCATGAAAACTATTCTGATGAAACTAATGTGTTATTAAACGAAAAGTATAGAAATTTAGTAGAATCACTTATTAATGATGATAAGAACATGGTTAACTGGCAAAGGGTATTGCAAAAGTATGTTTCTGATAAAAATAGTGAATGGGCAATAAACCCTCATGCAGATAGATTTGATTATAAAGAAACTAATTCTGGAGAAAGCACAAGCGCCTATGTTACTAAAGGATATATAATGTATTTCAATGATGATTATATCGGAGGAGAAGTTGTATACATAAATAAAGGAATAATTTTAAAACCAGAACCAGGCATGCTAGTAGTTCATTCTGGATATGAGGAATATTCTCATGGAGTAAAAGCAGTAACTTCTGGTGAAAGATATATGGTTACTGGGTTTGTTTACGAAAAAGATTTTTATTTAAGAAAAACATTTTCTGACATAACAAGCTAAGGCTTATAAGAATGTTTTCTGATATAAGCGGAAGTTATAAATCGTTTATCACTTAAAACTTCAAGTATTTGATGTTCGTATTCGTAGTCAGGCCTATGAAATAATAAATCTCCTTTTTCTGGTTTGTAAACTATAGACTTTTTTGGGTAAGATATTTCTCCACCATCAAAATCATTAAAGTATGCTACTGCCGTCCAGATCCAATCATAATTAATTTCTTCACAGTTGTCTGCATGTAATTCACATACCGAACCAAATCTCATTACAGACATAGACGAAGGCCCATCTATTCTATATTTTTTATCAAAAATATTATTGTATTTTTGATTTATTTCTATAAGTTTATTTGTTAATTCATATTTTCCGTTGTTTTTAGCTAATAAATAATTTGGAGATTTTTTTGAACCATGCCAATCTATATCTTTAACTTTTTCTAGAATTGTACTTATAGATTCGCATTCTTCTTCAGTTAAGAAATTTTTTAGCACATGGACTCCTTCATCCAGTTTTATATGCTTATATTTATCAAAATATATATCGTTATTATCATACATGTATAGATTATAGCAAAAATCCCAATTAGAGGCGGATCTAATCGGGATTTGCTGCACTTACGTGCTTAATAGTAGGAGCAAAAGCTCGACCACTATTAATATTTATTAATTTTTTTTCTTATTTTTTGTATAAAGCTGTTTTTTTTATTTTTACAACTTTTACAATTAATATCATGGCAACCATGTCTATTATGGTCATATGGGAAATATGGACCAATCATTTTTCTTGCAAAGTGTCTTGCCATATATAAATTATAGCACTAATTAGATACTATAATATCATTCTCTTCTAACTTATCGTAAATAGCAGACATGAAGTAAATCATAGTTGGACGAGATTGTTCAATTTTCTGATCCGCCTCTTCTTCACTCATACCACTACCTATAGCCATAAATCTATTGGAATTTTCAAAAACTCTAACCATTAAATTTACAACAGACTCTTTATCCTTATCCATTATTTTCTTCCGATCTATAAGCTGGAGAGGGTCCAAGCAAGAACCCTTCTTTATGGTATTCTATCATTTTAGATATATTAAGTCTAGACTCTTCATCTTTTGCTAATTCATTAGCAATAAGTGTCATAATATCGTATATTCTGTGTAGCATTATGTAATTTACCATGGGCAAATTATCTTCTAAAGAGCTATTTTCTTCATTGTCCATTTTTAATTTTCATATCCTCTAATATTTCGTCAATAGTATTTAATCCACGATCCTTTGATTCTTGTAGATATACTTTAAAAACATTTAATGCTTTTTCTGCTAATAAAAGTCCTGGCATATGAACACAAGGTATATTTTTAGCTACAATATTTCTCAATTCTTCATCAAACTCATTTGTTAATGGCATTCATTAAACCTTCCATTTTTTTATATAGGTGAACTCCAATATATTTTTTATAATTACAGGAAAGACAGTATATAAATATTTTATCTTCCCCGTCTATATTAACAAAAAGAAGGCCTTGATCCAATGGGCAATCCATTTGTGGAACAAGACCCTCTCTTGAAAGAGTTAAGTATTTAGATACTATTTGTACCTTAATGTCTAACTCCTAACTACTTTGGAAATTGAGTAATCAATTTCTTTGCTTTTGCTACAGAATTTGGCCATGATGACCAATTCTTCCCGCCTTGAGTCATATAGTACGTTATCTCTGCGTTTATGACTGGATCAAATAATAGTACATTTGATCTCAACTCGAATTTCTCTTTACGATCTGTGCCAAGAGTACCCAGCATATTGATCTGAAAAATTCCGTAGGAACTGTCTCCAGTACTCCTGTTGCCATTGTATGCCATAGGGCGTCCATTGGACTCCGCTTTAGCCATGGCCCACGCCATTTTAAGGGCGCTCCCTTCAAAACCAACAGCTTTGAGAAGTTTTACCAATTCTACATCTGTTAACATTTCAGAAGGTTTATATACAGTATTGCTGAATTTTTCCAGCGTTTCTATTTTCAGTTGTTTTGCTTTTAGCTTTTCTTCTTTTGGTGCTGCTACTAAATATTCAGCAGGCACTTCAGATTTTAAAGCATTGGCTGGCGGTGCAATAATAACTGGCGTACCAGCATATAAAAACATCAAACCAACCGCTATTGCAACATAATGATGTATTACATCACTAAGTTTTTCTTTCATATTCTCCATTGGCATTTCCTCCATTAGAGATAACGGACTATAATAATAACATTGTTTTATAGTACATGTCAAGTTAGTTGACTAAAAATATTATTATAGTTAACTAATAATGTTATAATTTATTTACTATAAAAATATTAAAAGTTCTTCCCTTCTATAAAGTTCTTTGGTAGAATTATCTTCTTACTAATTTTAAATTTACAGCCGTTAGGCGGAAAAGGTGCTATATGTCATTATTGGGTGAATACAAAGATTCTTATGATAAGAATTTTTCGGTTTGTTCCGAATACTTTAAAGAAGAAGATTTAGTTTATATTGAAGAAAATAAGTTTTCAAGCAATATAAAAAATCCATATGAAAATTTTATTGCTATATCTAGATATGCTAGATGGATTCCAGATGAAAACAGAAGAGAAACTTGGAAAGAAACTGTAGATAGATATTTTAACTTTATGCTCAATCATTTAAAAAATAAATATAATTATGTTCCAGACGATATACTTCTTTCTAATTTAAAAGATGCTGTTTATTCTAGAAATGTTATGCCTTCTATGAGAGCCGTTATGACCGCAGGCCCTGCGCTTGAAAGAGATAACGCTGCTGGATATAACTGTTCATATCTTCCAGTTGACAGCCTAAGATCCTTTGATGAAACAATGTATATTTTAATGTGTGGTTCTGGAGTAGGTTTTTCTGTAGAGTATAAATATATTAATCAGATTCCTCTAGTTCCAGAGTTAATTGAAAAAGTAAATGAAGTTATAGTTGTTGAAGATTCTAAAACTGGATGGGCTGACGCTTATAGGAAGCTATTAGAATCACTTTGGCAAGGAAAAATTCCTTCAATTGATGTTTCTAATCTTAGGCCAGCTGGAGCAAGACTTAAGACTATGGGAGGAAGGTCTTCTGGACCACAACCACTTATAAATTTATTTGATTTTACAATAAAAACTGTAAGGGGAGCTACAGGAAGACAACTTAAGCCAATTGAGTGTCACGATATTATGTGCAAAATTGGAGAAGTTGTGGTTGTTGGTGGAGTTCGTAGATCAGCAATGATTTCTTTATCAAATATCAATGATATAGAAATGGCTCATGCTAAGTCTGGTAATTGGTGGGAAAATAATTCTCAACGTGCATTATCAAACAATTCAGTAGCATACTCAAGAAAGCCGCCCATGGAACAATTTATTGCAGAGTGGAAAAATCTTTATGACTCTAAGTCTGGAGAACGTGGAATTTATAATGTTGCTGCTGCACAAAAACAAGCTGCTTTATATGGTAGAGACCCAGATATACATTATGGAACAAATCCATGTTCTGAAATTATTTTAAGACCATATCAGTTTTGCAATCTTTCAGAGGTTGTCATAAGAGAAAATGATACTGAGAAAGAGGTTGCTAAGAAAGTAGATTTAGCTTCTATTTTAGGAACGTGGCAATCTACTTTAACAGAATTTCAATATTTAAGAGATATTTGGAAACAAAATACAGAAGAGGAAAGACTTTTGGGAGTTTCCCTCACTGGTCAATTTGGTAATGCATTATTTTCTGGAAAAGCTAGAGGGCAAGGAGATTCTTTTACCGAATCTAAAGACGGCCTAGACCTTGAAGTTTTGAAAAAAGACAATTACTCTAGATTAGAGCATTTATTACAAAGACTAAGATCTAGAGCTAGATTTGTAAACATTACCGAAGCTAAAAAAATAGGAATAAACCCTTCAGCTGCAATAACTTGTGTTAAGCCATCTGGAACAGTTTCACAGCTTACAGGAGTATCTTCTGGCATGCACCCGTGGCATTCCGAGTATTATATTAGAACAGTGCGGGGAGACAAAAAAGATCCTTTGTCTAATTTCTTAAAAGAAATTGGAATACCATGCGAAGATGACTTTATGAATCCGAATAACACTTATGTTTTTTCTTTTCCTGTTAAAGCTCCAGAAAAAGCAACATTTAGAAAAGATTTAACAGCTATAGAGCATTTAGAGCTATGGTTGCTATATCAGAGAGCATGGTGTGAGCATAAGCCATCTATAACAGTTTCAGTTCATGAAGATGAATGGATGGCCGTTGGGGCATGGGTGTGGGAACATTTTGATGAAGTTTCTGGAATCTCATTTCTTCCATATTCTGATCATTCTTATAAGCAGGCTCCGTATCAAGAAGTTTCTGAGCAAGAATATTTAGAGATATTGTCTAGGATGCCAAATAAAATTAGATGGGAAGATTTATCTTTTTATGAAACTGAAGACGGCACCCTTGGATCACAAACAATGGCATGCTCTTCAGATGGAAATTGCGAACTTGTAGATATTACTGCATAATGATACAATTATAATATTGGGGAAACCCAAAATTCCTGGGCAAGGTGCCCAGTAATAGGAGGTCTTAATGAATCAAGATCTTAATAATGATGGAAAGGTAACAATGCAAGAAAAAATTCTAGCAGCGTTAGCAAGCTATGGTCGCCATTTTCTTGGCGCCGCTATTGCCCTGTACATGACTGGAAACACAGACCCAGGAGATTTAATTAAGGGTGGTATTGCAGCATGCTTACCAGTTATTTTAAAGGCATTAAATCCAAACGAGAACTCATTTGGATTTACAAAAACACAAGCTTAAATAGTAGTCGATTAGGACAGCTCCTATGCTAAAATTGGCATAGGAGTTTTCCTATTTTAGGAGATTTTGCAAATGGCAGTACAAAAGAATTTTGAAGTAGATCAAAATGCTACTTTCACCTTTGAGGTTCAATATACCGAAGAGGATGGGGTAACGCCTATTGATCTTACTGGCGCATCCGCTAAAATGCAGGTGCGAGACACAAAAGGCGGAAATAAGTTAGCTTTTACGCTAACTTCTCCAGCTGGTGGAATTACTATTGACGAGCCAAATGGAAAATTAACTATTAAAGTCACTCCTACTCAAACAAATAAAATGTTTTATCCTAAGTCAGCTTATGACATTATGGTAGTAGACTCAAATAGCAATAGGATTAAATTGCTTGAAGGGTTTATGACATTGAGTAGGAGCGTGACTATTTAATGGCCGAAATTGTTAAAGTTGTAGAACAAAAAAATCGATTAATTATTTCATCCCCAGGTACACAAGGACCTAGGGGTAGGACTATATTAAGCGGTAACGGCATACCGTCCTCAAACCTTGGCCTAGAAGGAGATTTTTATTATGATAAAAACTCCTTTTCATTTTATGGCCCAAAACCATCTAATGTTACTTGGTCTGGAGCGGATGTAGTTGAGTTTGCTACAACACAAAACGTTTCATTTTCAACATCATGGGAATTGTCTCAGGTTGTTGGCCCTGTAAATGGAGAATACTCTATACAAATAACACATAATTTAGGATACAGTCCTAGTGTAACAATTAAATCAAGTTCTGGAGATGTCGTTGAAACAGGCATCAACTATGATTCTCTTGATGAGTTGACACTAGTAATGGCACAACCATTTTCTGGAACAGTATACCTATCATAAGGAGATAAAAAATGGCAAGAAAATTTTTGGTAAGCGTCGACCTAAATAAAAATGAACTTCTCAATGCCAGAATTCAGAATTTAGGTAGTGCCCCTTCAAGTCCAGTAGCAGGTCAAATATATTTTGATACTGGAGATAATGTTTTATACTTTTACAATGGAACGACATGGATTCCAGCATCTGGAGCTACCGATGTAATTCAAGATGTAATTGGTTCTTCTGTAATTGGAGGAACTGGCTTAACGGCTACATACGATAATGTATCTGGCGAAACAACAATAGATTTAGATGATACATCTGTATCTGCAGGATCATATGGTTCTAGCACAGAAATCCCAACCTTTACAGTTGACGCACAAGGTAGATTAACTGCTGCTGGATCAACAACTATATCAACAGATTTAGATATAGCTTCAGATTCTGGTACTGACACAATTTCTTTACTTTCAGAAACCCTAACGGTATCTGGTGGAGAAGGAATAGATACATCAATTTCATCAGGAACAATTACAATTTCTGGAGAAGATGCATCTGATACCAATAAGGGTATTGCTAGCTTTGACTCAACAGACTTTTCTGTTACAAATGGTCATGTAAGTTTAGCTAAAGACCCAGTAATTACACTTTCTGGAGACGTAGCTGGATCTGCTACGATGACTAACCTTGGTGATGTCACCATAACAACAACTGTTCAGCCAAATTCAGTAGCACTAGGAACTGATACTACAGGAAATTATGTAGCAACAATTTCTGGAACTGCAAATGAAATTACAGTATCTGGATCTGGTTCAGAAACTGCTGCTGTAACAATTGGATTGCCAGACGATGTAACTGTTTCTGGAAATCTTACCGTTAATGGAAACCTAGATGTTCAGGGATCTATTAACTCAATAAGCACAACAGAAGTAAACATAGTTGACAATAAGGTTGTTTTAAACTCTAACGTAACTGGAACCCCCTCAGCAGATGCGGGATTGAAGGTAGAAAGAGGAGACTCTGCTGATGTAGAAGTTTTATGGAATGAAACAGCAGATCAATGGCAGTTAACAAATGATGGCACAAATTATCATGAGATTACAAGAAAGTACAAGGAAACCCTTGCATCTTCTGCAACATCATATACAGTAACACATAACTTAAATACTCAAGATGTAGTAGTTCAAATTTACGAAGTTGCATCTCCATATCAACAGGTATTTACAGATATAGAGCATACAAATGCAAACACAGTAAATATTAAATTTGCTACAGCTCCTTCAGCTGGAGAATATAGAGTAGTAGTTATAGGATAAGGATTTAGATATGGCCAAGTTTAAGTCATTATTAAATTTAGTAACTCTTGAAGCGGATCCAACTGGATCTGCTGGAGATATTTATTTTAATACTGTATCTAAAAACATAAAGATACATAATGGTTTAACTTGGCTTGATCTAACACCTGCTTCTGAAGATCCCGCCCCATTTTACATGCATACACATACATACGATGGCGATGTACACACAATTAACTTGGAGGAAACAATCAACTTTACTACTGATATAAACAATAATCAGTCAGTTGTTGAAACAATTCCTGCTATAATAGGACTTGATGGCGGTGCTCCAAATTCAACATATAGTGATCCAAATTTTGCTGATTTGACATTACTAGACGGAGGCGAAATTGGCAACTAATTTCCCAGCAAGCTTAGACGATTTAACAAATCCACAATCAACAGATTCTTTACAAGGTCATTCTCAGCTACACACAAACACAAATGATGCTATTGAAGCATTACAGACAAAAGTTGGTGTAGATGGATCCACGGATTCTAATTCTTTAGATTATAGAGTAACAGCACTTGAAGTAGCACCACCAAGTACTGAATCAAAATTAATATATGAAACAGTAAGCAATAATACTGGTAGCGAAATCGCTAAAGGTAAAGCAGTATATGTCAGCGGATCAGTTGGTGCATCTGGCAAGCTAAGAGTATCTTTAGCATCTAATGCAACAGAAACTACTTCAACAAAAACTTTTGGAATAACAAGAGCCGCAATTGCCGACGGCGCAGAAGGTGAAGTTGTTTCAGAAGGACTAATTCAGGGCATAGACACAACTGGAGCAAACGATGGAGATACAGTATGGCTAGGAACAGGCGGGAACCTTTTATTTGGTTTAGCAAATAAGCCAGCAGCTCCGTTACATTTAGTATTTCTTGGTATAGTAATAAGAGGTAATCAGTCACAGACTGGCTCTATGTTTGTCAAGGTACAAAACGGCTTTGAAATCGAAGAGCTACACAATGTATCAATAACAAATCCTCAAGATGGAAATATCCTTCAATATAACTCATCTCTTGGCCTATGGGAAAATGTAAATTTAGACCTAGAGTATGCAAAAGACGAAGACGTAGCATTAATAAATACAAAATTAGGATTGGCTGGAAATAATGATCTAACTATTACGGGTATAGAGAATAAAACCCAGGTAGATAGCTTTAATTCTAGTACATACAGAACAATTAAATATAGCTTACAAATATCACAAGGTAGCGAATATGTGTCATCCGACTACCTACTTTTGAATGATGGGACTGATATCAATGTATCTGAGTCTAATATCATATCAAACACATCAAATAACCTAGCAAGTGTTACTTTTGAATCAAATGCAGGTATAATTGGCTTATATGTAACCCCCACAAGTTCTGCTGTTACAGCAAGGTTTGTGCGGACTGCATTAAAAGCCTAAATAGGGGGTTGTCAGAGTGGCAACAGTAAACAAAAATTTTAGAGTAAAAAATGGTCTGGTAGTTGAAGGAAGTACCGCTACCGTAAATGGCTATGACATATTAACAAAGGCAAGCGCAGATCAATCATACATTGTTGATCTTATTGGCGGCCAAGCAACTTCTTCAAATACCGCAAATACTGTTGTAAAGCGTGATGCAAATGGAAATTTTGCAGCAGGAACAATTACAGCTGATTTAACAGGTGATGTAACTGGCAACCTAACTGGAAACGTAACAGGAGACCTTACTGGTAACGTAACTGGTAACGTAACTGGTAACGTAACTGGTAACGTAACTGGTGATGTGACTGGTGACCTTACTGGCAACGTAACAGGTAACGTAACAGGAAATCTTACTGGTGACGTAACTGGTGACCTTACTGGTAACGTAACAGGAACAGTTTCAAGCCTTTCTAATCATGATACAGATGCTTTATCTGAAGGCACAACTAATCTTTATTTTACAAATACACGTGCTCGTCAAGCAGTTTCTGGCGGAACAGGAATTAGCTATGACAATTCAACTGGCGTAATATCGGTATCCACTAACACTTATGATGCATATGGAGCAGCTTCTACTGCTGAATCTAATGCAAATAATTATACAGATACGCAGCTTGCAAATTACACCACAACTGCAAATCTAGATACCACAATTGATGGATATGGATATTTAAAGTCAGCAGATCTTAGTGGATATGCAACAGAGAGTTATGTAGACACTGAAATAAACGCACTAGACACAGACGTTATTGAAGAAGGAGCATCTAACCTTTACTTTACAAATGGTCGTGCTAGAAATGCAGTTTCTGGTGGAACGGGAATTACCTATAGCTCAGCTGATGGCATAATTTCAGTAACTGCAAATACATACGATGCTTATGGTGCCGCATCAGATGCAGAAGGAAATGCAAATACTTACACAGATAATGCTATAAATGCACTAACAACTTCAGATATTGAAGAGGGTGCAAATCTTTATTACACAGATGAAAGAGCTCAAGATGCTATTGGTAACAACCTAGGATCTGGACTTTCATATGATGATGCAACAGGCGCAATATCTGTTGATACATCAGTAATTGCTAATAAAACTTATGTTGATACAGCTGTATCAAACTTAGTTGACTCTGCACCAGATCTATTAAATACATTAAATGAAATTGCAGCAGCACTTGGCGATGATGCAAACTTTGCTACAACAGTAACAAATGGACTTGCAGAAAAGGTAGCAAAGGCTGGGGATACAATGACTGGAGCTTTAACACTCCATGCAGATCCTTCAAGCAACCTACATGCAGCAACTAAGCAATATGTTGATGCAGCAGAATCAGCAGCTCAATCAGCCGCTGAGTCAACCGCACAAGCAGCATTAGATGATGTTCTAGACGGAACAACCGACTTTACCGCTCTTGATGTAAATTCAGTTTCTCGTCAGATAGCCTCTACAACTGGCAATATTGTAACTGCAGCAGCTACCACAGCATTAAGCTGGACATCAGCAAGCTACAGAACAGCTAAAATTCTTGTTAAAGCAAAAAATGGTTCTCATACCCATGTTTCTGAGGTTATAGTATCACTAGATACTTCAGATAATATTGCTCTTAACGAATATGGAATTACAACAACAAATGGATCACTTATGACAATTGATGCAGATATTGATGGCGGAAATGTCAGACTCCGTGTAACTCCAGCAAATAATAACACAGAAGTAATGGCTCACGCCACACTTCTTGTATAACAACTAAATATTAATTGGTGGGGGCAAAAGCCCCCACCTAAAATTCGGGGGATATTGAACTCGTGGCAACACTAAATAGAGATTTTAAAGTTAAGAATAACCTAGTGGTCCAATCAGGACAGGTTACGTTGGGCTCAGTACCCCTAGCATTTAATTCAGACAATAATAAATTAAGAATTCAGGTCAATGGACAATGGATTGACATATCAGACTCAAATGATATGGGATTCAATGATATTGACTTGGCTATTGATTATAATGGAGCACCAATATATTCTGTTGGTGGAGATGGGGTAGTTACTGAGGCTACAAAATATGCCGATGGCGGCTCCCCAAGCAGTTCATCATTTGCCTTAACATTTGATTCAGGAGTCATTTCCTAGTAAAATAAGCAAGTGGTATAATTCTAATATAGGGGTATAAATAAAATGGCAACAGTAAGAATTCAGCTTAGAAGAGGAACTGCAGCGCAGTGGACCTCAGCAAATCCTACTTTAGTAGCGGGAGAAATGGGTGTTGAAACAGACACTAGAAAAGTAAAAGTTGGTGACGGCACCACTGCATGGACATCTTTAGATTATGTGGCTGCAGATTCACCAGAAATAAGCGAGATTGCACAGGATGCCATTAATGATGCACTTGTTGCGGGAACAGGTATTACAAAATCATATGATGATAATGCAAATACAATTACTGTATCTGTAGATACTTCCGTTATTGCCACAAAAGCAGAATTAGCAGAAGTTGCACAAGATTCAATTAATGATGCATTAACAGCAGGTACTGGTATAACAAAATCTTACGATGATGCTGCAAATACCCTAACAGTTTCAGTTGATACCACAACTATTGCAACACAGGCTTATGCTGACCAGGCAGAATCAGATGCTATAACAGCTGCAGCAGCAGATGCAACTTCTAAAGCCAACGCAGCTCAAGCAGCAGCAGAAGCAACTGCAGCAGCAGATGCAACAAGCAAGGCCAACGCAGCTCAAGCAGCAGCAGAAGCAACTGCAGCAGCAGATGCAACAAGCAAGGCCAACGCAGCAGAATCAGCAGCTAACACTTATACAGACGGACAAATAACAGATTTAATAGGAACTGCACCTTCACTTTTAAATACTCTTGGAGAACTAGCTGACGCTCTTGGTGATGACGCAAATTTTGCTTCAGCAGTAACTTCATCTTTAAATAATTTAGATAGCCTAAAAGCTCCTAAAGCAGATCCAGTATTTAGTGGCACAGTTAATCTTCCTTCTACCACTGACATTGGAGATGTAAGCGCAACAGAGATTAGCTACTTAGACGGAGTCACTAGCGGAATCCAATTCCAGATTGATGCGAAGTCGCCAAGTGCTGACCCAACCTTTACTGGTACAGTCGTATTGCCTTCTACCACTCACATTGGAGATGTAAGCGCAACAGAGATTGGTTACTTAAACGGAGTCACTAGCGGAATCCAATTCCAGATTGATGCGAAGTCGCCAAGCGCTAATCCAACCTTTACTGGTACAGTCGTGTTGCCTTCTACCACTGACATTGGAGATGTAAGCGCAACAGAGATTAGCTACTTAGACGGAGTCACTAGCGGAATCCAATTCCAGATCGATGCGAAGTCGCCAAGTGCTGACCCAACCTTTACTGGTACAGTCGTGTTGCCTTCTACCACTCACATTGGAGATGTAAGCGCAACAGAGATTAGCTACTTAGACGGAGTCACTAGCGGAATTCAATTCCAGATTGATGCGAAGTCGCCAAGTGCTGACCCAACCTTTACTGGTACAGTAACATTGCCAAGTACAACAAGCGTTGGAAGTGTTACTTCAACAGAGATTGGATATTTAAGCGGCGTAACTGGTGGATTGCAATCACAAATAGATGAAAAGCTAGATTCGACAGTAGCTTCTTCTACTTATTCACCATTAGCTAGCCCAACTTTTACTGGAACAGTTACATTGCCAGATGGCACAATAACATCAGCAATGATTTTAGATGGAACAATAGATACAGGCGATATAGCAGATTCTGCAATTACATCTGCTAAAATCGCAGACGGCACTATAGTTAATGCAGATATATCAGCCTCTGCAGAAATTGCTCAATCTAAGATTGCTAATTTAACAACAGATCTAGCAGCCAAAGCACTAGATGCAGACCTAAATTCACATACAGGAGCAACCACTTCAGTACACGGAATAGCAGATACATCCGCACTTGCAACAAGCAATGATGTAAGCACAGCACAGACAGCTGCTCAAGGATATGCAGATTCCGCAGTTTCTACACACAATTCTGATACTACTTCAGTACACGGAATTTCCGACACAGCACAGCTAGCATACTTAAATGCTGCCAGCCAGACATTTACGGGTTCAGTAGAAATTGATCAAAACCTTACGGTAGATGGAAACTTAACTGTAAACGGTACAACGTTTAATGCTAGCTCAACATCAATTGTTATTGAAGATAATATGGTTCAGCTTGCACATCAAAACGCTGCAAATACTGTAGACCTTGGTTTGGTTGTAGCTTATAATGATGGTTCAGCTAAGCATTCTGGTGTTGTCAGAGACGTTTCTGCAGATAAGTGGAAGCTTTTCAAAGGCGTTACTACAGAGCCATCAACAACCGTTGATTTCACAGAAGGATCATTAGACGATCTTGAGTTAAATAATTTAGATGCAGTGGCAATAACCGCAACTGGAGCAATAACAGCTTCAGCATCTGGAGTTGTCTTTACAGACGGTACTCAGACGAAAGAAGCAGTTCCTTCAAGAACAGTAATTTATGGCGCTGCAAACAGCAATGCAATTACATCTTCTGCAACATTAAGTGATTTAGCATATAGAGACTCTTTGATAGAGGTAAATAGCGCTAGCTCAGTAACACTAACAGTTCCGCCAAATTCAACAGCAGCCTTCCCAATTGGAGCTTCATGGGATATTGTAAGAATGGGCGCTGGAGCAGTGGTTGTCGCAGCAGGATCTGGAGTTACAATTAATGCAACCCCAGGATTAAATTTAAGAGCTCAATATTCATCAGCAACATTATTTAAGCGTGGAACAGATTCATGGTTATTAATCGGAGATTTGTCCGCATAATAAAAATTAAGGAGATATAAAATGGCATTATCTAAGAAAAGAATAGGTACGAAAGGTTCTGCACAGGATAACTTTTTAGAACCATTAAATGTGACAGGCCTAAGTGCCACTGATGTAGGAACTAGTAGGCCTTATTCTACAACATTTAACGGAACATCTGGTCAAGGTGGAGCCGCATCTCTTTCTTGGACATTACCAGAAGCTTCTCCACCTGCTACAAATTATGATATAACTGCCACTAGAATATCTGATAACCAAACAGTAACGGTAAACTATGCTGGAGCAGGGACATCATTTACATTTGAAGGACTAGAATCTAATGTATCATACAACTTTACCGTAATCCCAAAAAATAATGCTGGGACAGCAAAATCTCCAAATACGGTATCTGATAGCGTTACTGCAACTACAGTTCCTCAGGCACCACAATCAGTTTCTGTTTCTACTGGAGCCGCAGGTCCAAGCCCAACTCCTTCGTCTGGATATGACAGAATTACATGGTCCGCTGGCGTAAATGGCGGTAAGGCCATATCTTCATATAGAGTTGCATCCAGCGTAAGAGGAACCCTATCTTCAAGTGCTTCATCTCCATATGACACCTTAGATCCAACTCTGCCAGATTCAAGTGCTGATGAATCTTATACAGTTTATGCATCAAACGCAAATGGAGAATCATTGGGTGGCACAACCTCACCAATTCAAACATTTACCCCACCGCACTTCCCACCATTCTTCCCGCCATTCTTCCCACCTCACTTTCCACCATTCTTCCCACCATTCTTCCCACCATACTTCCCACCATTCTTCCCACCACACTTCCCACCTCACTTCCCACCATTCTTCCCACCTCACTTCCCACCATTCTTCCCACCACACTTCCCACCTCACTTCCCACCATTCTTCCCACCACACTTCCCACCATTCTTCCCACCACACTTCCCACCTCACTTCCCACCATTCTTCCCACCTCACTTCCCACCATTCTTCCCACCACACTTCCCACCTCACTTCCCACCATTCTTCCCACCTCACTTCCCACCATTCTTCCCACCATTCTTCGGTTGTTTGCCAATTGGAACTTCCGCAGGGTGTTCGTGTAATGGAGGCTGGTGGCTTAGCAGCAGATGTACTTTCTAGCTATTGAAAAGCTATAAATAAAATGATATACTTTATAAAAAGGAGCAGTAAATGAAAATAATTAGAAGCATAGCAGCAGTATCAGGAGAGGATGTCTTTGGCGTAGTTAGCTTTAATACGCTAAAGAACGAAAATCAATGGGACAAATGGGCCTCTTCTCCTTCTGTTGTAGAATTAGAAAATAATTCTAATATCACACCTGGATGGGGATATTCAAATAATTCATTTACTGCTCCAGATACTGAAATACAGTATGAGAAACCAGAAGATGTCGAAAAAGGATTTGCTATGATTCTTGATGGAATTGTTTTTGATATTTTTTGGACAAATAATACTGAAATAGGAAAAAGATGGGAAGCTGGACTTTCATCAAATCCTAAATTTATAGTAATTCCAGAAGACGACCTTGTTTTAGTGGGAGATAAGTGGGACGGAAATTCTTTTATATCCAGTAATTAAAAATGGAAAATAATTTTTCTAATTGGGAAAAATATAAAAAAATATCAAACTCATGGGATTTAATAAACAAAAACAAATATGCTTCTGAAAATTCACAAAAAGAAAGATTGGCTCTTTGCAGCCTTTGCCCAGAATTTATTAAAACATCAAAACAGTGCAAACAGTGTAATTGTTTTATAGAAGAAAAAGCTAAACTAAATAGTTTTAGTTGTCCATTAGGTAGATGGGGAAAAAACATTGATAATTGATCTAGAAAAAGAAGAGCTGTTTCCTGGTCTTTGGGTATATAGAAATATAATTAATCCAAAAATGGATATTATAAATAGAATAGAAGATACCATGAAAGACAGCGGTGGCTTGTATAACTGGAAAGATGCTACTGTAGGATACAGAGAAAAGGTTCCAGAATATAGAGACTGTGTAGACTTTAAATTAAAATATTTTGATTATCCAGGCAAAGATAGGTATCAAAAAGAATTTGATGGAATATGGAAAGATGTTTACGATGCACAAAAAAAAGCTTTAGATGACTATTGTGCATACTATAATATAGAAATGAAATACTGGGAAGCCATGAACTTTGTAAAGTATGGACCAGGACAACACTTTTCTTATCATTCAGACCATGGATGGTCATATATTGCTACGGTATCAATGGTTGCCTATATAAATGATGACTATGAAGATGGTGGAATAAGATTTGACAAAATAGATAAAACAATAAAGCCTAAGGCTGGAGACCTATATATATTCCCATCTAATTATTTATTTTCTCATGCTGCATTGCCAGTAAAATCTGGAACCAAATATTCAATTGTAACAATGACAGATTATAATGATGCGACACACAATGAACAATTTTATAGACAATTCATGTCTGATAAATCAATGAAAGATCCATACTAAATGCAATTTGAAGTTTATAAAGTAGCCAGTATTTCTGCTGAAATAAACGCTTTGGGAATAAAAAGAGAATGGATGGAACAGACTTCAGATAAGCATGCTTATCATTGTTTTCCAGTAAGTCTATCAAATGGGCTAGGATGGGGTCTATCTTTTCCTAAAGAAATATCATTTATTTGGGACGGAATATCAGACTCAAATCACGAACATGTAAAGGTTTTATCTGGGGAAGAGTTTGTTTCTACCGCTAGAGCAAATGCTACTATTAGCTTTAATACAAACCTAGTAATAAGAACTGACGAAACGCTAAGTATGATGGCAATGCCAGTTCCAAACTGGCCCATAGATGGAGTTTGGCCATTTACTACTTTAATAAGCACATCTTTTTTTAAAGGGACATTTCCTGTAGCATGGAAAATAACTAGGCCTAATACTATTATAACAATACCACCTAACACTCCAATAATTTCTATAATGCCAATATGCTTAAAAGATTTGAATAATTCAGAAGCAATTATAAAAGATAGATCTGAGCTACCTATTAATTTTTTCCCAGGTGTAGATTATGGGAAAATAGTAAGCGATATAAACAAGTCTGGAAAATGGACAGATTTTTATAGAAATGCCACAGATCACAATGGAAATAAAATTGGAGAACACGAAGTTAAATCTTTGCGCCTAAAGGTTATAAATGGTCCAGAAATATGTAGCTTAAAATGAAAAAAATTTATTTTAACTCTAGAGCTTTATTTAATAATAATACAAAAGAATATGAGCCTATACCTGGACAATTATTATTACCAAGATGGTTTAAAAAGGGAGATAGATATAAAAAAGATAAGGAAGGCAACAGAGCCTCTTGCCAAAATGAAGAAATAGGAAGTTGGAAAACTTGTCCAGCTATACTAGATTCATTATTGAGCGGATACTTATTACGTACTCCATGTGATATTCTTATAGTGCGTCAAAACGATAATTTTGGGATAGTATTTGAAAAAGGATTTGAATTATTTGGAGGCATAAGAGGAGAGGAATCAGGATTCCCAACTCCTCCAGGATATGAATCAATTCATTTTTTTTGGCAGATTAATTGGATGCCCCAAGTCCCCAAAGGTTATACCGTTTTAGCTACTCACCCATTAAATAGATTTGATCTTCCATTTTTAACTATATCTGGATTTATTGATTGCGATGAGTTTGGTTATGCTGGCAAGGCTCCATTTTTTATTAAAAAGGGTTTTGAGGGTTTTATTCCAGCAGGAACCCCGTACATGCAAATAATTCCATTTCATCAAGAAGAATGGAAGTCTGAAGTTAATTATTATGATGAGGAACAATTGTTAAAAATATTTAAAGAGCAAAAGGGTAATTTTATATCTAAAACAAAAACTAATTATAAAGAAAAATTTTGGATAAGGAAAAAGTATGAATAAAATAATTTTTCATTCAAATAAAATATACAACAATAAGGAAGGTAAAAATGCACCAGAGCCCATTGCAAAACATCTTCCAAAATGGTGGCACGATTCTGAAGTGTATGTAAAAGATTCTAATGGTAATCCCGTAGCTAATTGGAATGGAGAGGGCAGAATGCCAAGCTTTAAAGCATGCCCTGCAATTTTAGATACCTTTACAACTGGGTATGTTTTATTAACCCCCTGTGATTTAGAATTTTATGAAAAAAATGGTAGGACTAAAGTAAGGGTTCCAATAGAATTTGAGGATTTTTGTGGCGAGAGACCAGCAATGGATGGATTTGCCGTTCCAAATGGTTACGATAAAAAACATTTTCATTGGTATGCAAACTGGGCGCCACAAGTTCCAGAAGGATATAGTTGTCTCTACGTTCAGCCAATAAATCATTTTGATTTACCATGGATTACTGTCGGTGGTATAATAGATAGTGACAAGGTTACGACTTCTGGGCTAATACCATTTTTTTTAAAAAGTGGATTTATTGGGACAGTGCCAGCTGGTACTCCATACCTGCAAGTAATTCCTTTTAAAAGAGAGGATTGGGAAATGAGTATTGAATTTCATACACTACATGAGATTATAAAGAAAACTCAAGAAACCTCAGAAACATTTAGGACACCAGAAGGCGGAGTATACAAAAAGAATTTTTGGTCTAGGAGAAAGTATAAATAATGCAAAATCAGATAAATACAAATGAAGATCATAATTATAAAAAATTAGTGTCTATCACGCCATCAGGATTTTTTGGAGATGGAGCAGAAAATATAGTAGAGCTAGAAAACTTTTTGACCGAAGAAGAAAAAGTCAGATTAACAGAGTTTGCTTTTAATAACAAAACTTGGGACATAACAGATTCACATGTTAATGACAACGGCACAGTAATATATGATGCAAACGCCTGGGCCAATAGAGTTTGCACTAGAAGATCCATGGAAATTTCTCACGATCCAACTATTATTGATGTAGTAGAAGGACTAATAACAAGATTAAAAGTTGAAGTAGATAAATTTTTTAATGTAGATGTACAAGCTACTGGACCAGCAATAGTTAGATGGCCAGTTGGAACAAGACAAGATCCACATGCAGATAAAGAGTTACATGAGGGTCCAGATGCTGGAACTCCTAATGATTTTCCTCATTATGATATAGCATCAATATTCTATTTTAATGATGATTATGAAGGTGGAGAATTATATTTTCCAGTTCAGGGCGTAGAGATAAAGCCAAAAGCTGGAGCAGCATATTTTTTCCCAGGAGATAGATTTTATATACATGGAGTTCGCCCAATAATTTCTGGAAATAGATTTACGTCCCCATTTTTCTGGAGGATACTGAAGCATACTGGAGACAGAAAGCCGTAGATATGGAATTTGAAGAGATATATTCTAAGATATTTGTTTATAAAAATGTTTTTAAAGATGTTGAAGAAACACTAAAAGTTATAACAAATTCTGAAAAAAATCCAGAAAATTCAGCTCTTGGTGGGTGGCATTCATGGTATACATTTGGCAAAGAAACAGACATGTTGGATGTTTCTAAATGTGATACAGAACAAAATAAAAAAGAAATAGACGTATGGGAAGAAGTTATAGAAGTTTTTTATAAAACTACAGACCACTACTCAAAATATTTTAATGTACCAATAGATAGGGAAGCCACCGTTTTTGATTCAAAGACAAATTCTGATACAGAGTTGTGGAGAAGAATGGGCCCTTCTATTTGTAAATACGAGCCTGGAGGAGGCATAGAAGAATCAGACCTCACCATGCATTATCATACTGACTATCAAAAAGAAAGAGAGGGTATGCGTGGATATAAATTTGCAATTACCTGTACCATGTACTTGAACGACGACTATGATGGCGGAGGTGTAGATTTTTTTGTAGACAATAAGCTTTTTTATTATAAGCCTAAGGCTGGAGACATTTTGGTGTTTCCAGCAGGAGACCCTAAATATTTATCTGAAAACAACGAACTTTATTATCATGGAGTTAAGAAAGTTACAAAATCTCCAAAATATTTTATAAGAAACCACTGGACTTGGTTCTATGATGGAGATTCTGACTGGAAAATTAATGAAGACTTATATGGCAAAGAGATTTGGGCAGAGATGGAAAATGCTAGAATTAAGGAAGGCATAGAAAAGGGAGAGTATACCCATGTATCAGAAGATCAGATATCATTAGGAGAAAGAATACGATGACATTTAACTTAGAAAATCAAATACGTACTAAAGAAGATATAATGATTTTTGAAAACTTTATAACTGCAGAGCAATGCAATTCTATTATAAAATATTGGGATGTTGCAGTAGAAAAAGGATACTTAATATGGGATCCAATATCGTTCTATGATTCATTTGCATCAAATGTTCCAGACACGGCAGAAAAAGAAGACTTTGGACTTCATACAGATTTTTTTATAGAATTAAAAAATAAAATAAAAGACGCAGTTGAAATTTGCAGGGGAGACAAAGTCAGAGAAGTAAGCTATCATTGTCAAAAGTGGGTTGAAGGTGCCTATGCAGGATATCATTCAGACAATACGCCAATAGATTCACCAGAATTTAATTCTTTTGAAAGAAGCAAATGGGCAGCATTTCTATATCTTAATGATGATTTTGAAGGAGGAGTTTTAAACTTTAGAGATCATGAAATTTCTATTACACCTAAAGTTGGCATGCTCGTAGCTTTTGCTGGAGGTCATCATAATATTCATGAGGTACAAATGATAACTAAAGGATTAAGATTGACCATAGGATCATTTTGGGATAACGCTGAAGTTGTTTACAGTAAAGAAAAACAAGATTTTTGGGAAAAAGATATTGCCGAGCAAAGAAAGCAACAAGCAGACGACGCAGAGCTTTGGGCAAAAATGAAAGAGCGTGGAGAGCGAATGAAACCAGGTCCAGATCAAACTGCTAAAAAAGATGTTGCCTTAGGAGTAAAATAATGTATTTAGATAAAGAAAAAAATGGAATTTTTTATTACAGAAATGTTATAGAAGACCCCAAAAAACTTATAGAGATGATAGAAGCTACTGAAACTAATGATAGTATAACCAATATATTTCCAAAATGGGAAGAATGGGGAGTTGATGTAGATAGAGGGCAAAGATACGTTTATGGTCTTAAAAAAATTATTACACTAAATGATGTTAGGGATATAGATGAAGAGCCATGGAGCCTAAATAAAGAAAACTATGAAATTTCAAAAGAAGTTTTTGATGTAATATTTAATGCATTCAAATCAGTATGTGAAGATTATGCCAAAAGAAATAATATAAACGAAGAAATAGATTTACTTTGGCAATTTGGAGTTCATAAATATAAGGCTGGAACTTGGATGGGTACACACTACGATTCTCAAGAAGGCGATACAAGATTAAAGCACTCTCTTGTGCTATATCTTAACGACGATTACGAAGGCGGAGAAATATCTTTTACTGTAAAAGATGGAGTATTGAGTAATATTGACAAAGAATTTAAAGATAATCCATGGAATCATTTAGTGGCACATTATGGAGATACAAACCCTAATGCTGCTGTTGAAGATGTGTTAGATGAATACAATGAGGATAAAATAGATTTTTACATAAAGCCAGAGGCTGGAAGCTGTGTAATATTCCCATCACAAGCTCCGTTTAGCCATACCGCTCACCTAGTAAAAAGCGGATGGAAATATTTAATTCCAGGATTCTGGATAAATCCAGAAGGCTATGATAGCGTTAGGGTAAAGCAAAAACAATGGGAGGTTTCTGAAGAAATTCAAGATAAAGTAGATGAGTGGTACAAAAAGGGAGATTTCGATGTATGATCTTAAAGAATTAGACACGCAGATCCTATATTTTACCAACTGTCTAGAAAATCCTAAAAAATTAGTACAAGAAATTGAAGCATCAAACAGTGATATTGATATAGACAGAGAAAATGTTTTGACAAAATGGACGCCATGGTATGCAAGCAATTCTCCAGAAGATATATATGGAGAAAATATGCATAGTCGTTTTACCGCAATAGAAAACGAAATTCCAGAAAGACCAAAATATATAATCACTCAAATTAAAAATGCCTTTTTTAATTGTGCTGAAAAATATAAAGAGTTTTACAATTTACCTTATGATGTTCTTATAGACAAAGAATTTGGAATAAAAAAATATTTTGTCGGACAGCGACTTGGAGATCATGCAGATCAATATGATGGTAATTACCGATTAAGATACTCTATGGTTTTATATCTTAACGACGATTACGAAGGCGGAGAGCTAAGATTTAAAAATCATGATATAACTATAAAGACAGAAGCAGGCAGCTTAGTTATATTCCCATCTTCAGAACCATTTTTACATGCTTCAGATATACTGATATCTGGAAATAAAATAATGTGTCCAGCTTTTTGGATGAATAATGAGAAAGGTAGTTTATAAATGGCAATGTTTGTTTTTCAGGAGCTAGCTCCTAAAATATTTTATTTTACGTATTGCATGCAAGAAACAGATAAGTACATTTCCTATATTGAAGAAAATGATATAGACGAAAATTCCAATAAAAAAATAATATCAAAATGGGAAAAGCTCAATTCTAATTCAAAAAATTTAGATTATGGATTCCAAAAAACTATAAACGCTAATCTGCTAGATGGAGATTTAAATCCAAGCAACAAAGAATTGTATTTGGTTAACAGTATAAAGCATACAATAAATTTTGCTTTTTCAGAATATAAAAAGTTTAATAATATAAATGAACAGTTTAGGTTGTATGAAGATTTGACATTAAGAAAATATAATGAAAAACATTTACATCACACCATGGGAGAGAATAAATACTTTGCAATGATGTTTATTAATGACAATTACGAAGGTGGAACAATAAGCATAGAAAACACAAAAGTTTTTCTTAAGCCAGAAAAAGGAAGTATTATTATACTACCTTCTGATATAACTTTAACTTCTAGCCCAACATTTAATGGACTTAGATATGTCGCTACTGGAAGCTGGTATTAGTCTAAAAGATTTTGATTCTTGCCATGTGGTAAATCATTACACCAGCTTACTATAATATATTTAGTACCACTTTGAATAACGGATGATGAATGAGAGTACGGGTAGTTGCTTGGAAAAAATAACATACATGGGTTTTCTGGTGAAACTTTTAAATTAAAATTGTGAAAAATTGTTTCTCCACCAATATATTCTTTTACATTTAAATATATTAAAAATGATACGGTCCTATACTTACTAGCACTTCCATCATAGTGTGGCAAAAAATAGTCTCCTGAAGTATATTTCAAAACATCTAATCCTTCGCAATTGTCAAATGATATTCCATACATAGACTTATAAATATTGCTATTAAATTTTACCGATTTAACAATTTTATCATTAAGTTCAGAATCTATTTTTGCTAGAGAAACGCTTTGGCTCTTTCTTCTAGGCTTACTATCAGTAGGCTCTGCTTCCATATAAAACCCAGACTTTTCCCATAAGCTAGAGTCATAATCTTTAATTTTTTCAATAAGCTCAGTGTAAACTTTTTCAGAAAAATCAAATTGAACTATTCCTGGTGCTAATATTTTGGGACCCATACTTTCAGTATATCAAAAATCTGCTATAATAACAAGATGTCTTATTATGTTTCAGTAGTAAAGGATAACCCACTAGGGTTTTGGAAGTTGGATGAGGTTTCTGGTCCGACTGCTTATGACTATTCTGGATGTAATAACGACGCAAACTATACAGGTTTTGTTTCCGAAAATATATTCCCATTAGTCTCACAAGGTGTTTCTGGTACAACAATTACAGATTCTTCTTATATTGAGTTTCCAATAACTAAAGATTATTATGGAAACAGCGCAACGGAATCGTTTGGAACACTATATACATCCGATAATGATTTTTCTTTAGAGGCCTGGGTTTATCCAAAAAACATTAATTCATTAACGCCAATATTGGGCGGGCAAACAGGAATAGGTTTATTTTTAGACAATGGAAATATAATATTTTCACTATCTACACAATCTATTGAATATACACTTCCCAATCCCAATAAAACTATACATGTTGTCGGAATTTATAAAAAGAACTATATCTCTTTATATGTCGATGGAGTTTTGGTTAGATCTAAAAAACTAAGTAATTTTAAATTTTCAAATACTGAGTTATTATTATCTTCTGGTCCGTGTGCATCTGGAGAAAGTTTTATAATAGATGCCCCAGCAATATATAGATATTCTTTAAATGATTTACAGATACGGTCACACTACTTAAAGGCTACCGCAGTCTCTGATACTCAAATAGCTTCATTAAATGGTGGGTATATATTTAGAGCAACAGAAAAACATCAATCGGAAACAGAGAAATTTATTTATCCATCTTCAAAAAGCTGGGAGTATATGTTAGGCGAAGATCTTCTGTATGATGAAGTAAACAACAGCATCTACCTTGCGCCAAATAAAACCTCTGGATCTTTTACAGAGGTAATTGGATTATCAATACGTAAAAACTATGTGTCTTCTAAAATAGAATGGATGGCGGGAGAAGGGGTGGATGTATTTGTCTCTACAGATGAATCAAATTGGACTCAATGTGAAAATGGATCATCCCTACCAAGTCTTAATAATAAAAAAATAATTTATATAAAAGTTGAATTTTCTTCTACTAATGCAGAAATTTATGTTCCAGAATTATATTATTTAAACATATTCTTTTATCCAGAAAAGAAATTATATTCTCATAACGGATTAGGATATATTGAGGCTGCCCCAGATGGGGATATTGATATATCAAATAAAGAATATTCTGTTTTATCAAGAGCAAAAAATGATGGAATAATTTGTAAATCTTCTGGGTTTAGAGTAAACATACTTGAAGATATTTTAGATTTAGAATTTCTTTTCACGCCAGTACAGCTTGGAGCTGGCTATATGCTTTACAATGTCACAGAAGGCACCGAATACAGCCTTTCCTGGGCCTCTGGAGGGGCGATCTCAAAGCTTGGGATATCTTCACTATACATAAACGGAGAAGACGTCTCAGCCTCTGCAAACATTTCTAGCCACCTTAATATAGATGAGCCTAATCATATCTTTATTAAATTATCTGGAGCAGCTTCAGGTGATATTTGGTTTAACGTGAAACATTCTGGCGGAGTGTCCTCAGAAATCCTGCCTAATAATATATATAAAAATATAACTATTTATAATAATAACGATGCTAACGCACAAGGTAATTATCAATTATATTTAGGCAATAATTCAATTCAAGTAGAGGATTCTGACCTAGCCATTTCAGAAATAGAGGTTTCAACATATTCTCCTGACTGGATTAGTATCTCTAGGTCCTAGTTTTGTCAGATTCATTGACAAAAAGCTGGACTTGTGGTCATTAAAGTGGTAAAATAAAAGCATATGAATATCAAAAAAATGGGCGGCAAGGTAAAAACTGGAGAAACAACTCTGGGCGTATACGTCTGGGAGATGCCAGATGGAAGATGGATTGGCGATGACGATGGAAACTTCTTGTCCGTAACCTCAAAGATTGGCGATAGAGGCAGGATAGATTTATTGGCCAAAGCAGTAAGACATTATGGAATAGAAGAGGGCAAGCCAAAGTTTCTCGAAGGAAGCCGAAAGATTGATGATGAAGAATTTGAATATCAGAAGCAGAGATTGAAATGGGGTTTAACTCCAGATCCGCTAGATATTGGCGTATATAAAGATGAGATGAAAAAATTAAAGGGTGGGAAATAAATGATTGAGTATGAAGAGGATTCAGTTAGCGACAACATAGAAATATCTAACGTTGCAGATTGGATGAGATTTAATTCTGCAAATGCACAAAAAAGTTATGACCCATTTGAAATTGATGGAGAAGAAGTTTTAAAGGTTAACGGATTAAGTCCAGCACTTAGAAGAAAAGTTAGCAGAGAGATACAAAAGGGATTTGTAGGTAAAGATAAGACAAAAACTCAACAGATACTTATTCAGCAGGCAGTAAGCGGATATGCACTATTTGATTTAGTTCAGCCTGAATATAACTTAGATTACCTTTCATCTATATACGAAATATCTCCATACAACTATGCAGCTATTAATGCCAAAGTGGCAAACATTGTTGGACTAGGTTTTGATTTTATTGAAACTAAAAAAACAACTGATGTTTTAGATGATATTGAAGATGAGAAGCAATTACAAAGAGCCCGTAGAAAATTAAATAGGATAAGGCAAGATTTACATCAGTGGCTTGAGGATTGCAATGAAGAGGAAACTTTCAAAGAAACTTTAATAAAAGCATACACAGACTTAGAAGCCACTGGAAACGGATACCTTGAGGTTGGTAGAACCACTGCAGGAAGAATTGGTTATATTGGCCATGTCCCTTCTAAGACAATGAGAGTTAGAAGATTAAGAGACGGCTTTGTGCAGTTACTTTATGGAAAGGCAGTTTTCTTTAGAAACTTTGGTGACACAAAGACTGAGAATCCGATTGCAGGTTCAACAGACAGACCTAATGAAATTATTCATTTAAAGAAATATACTCCTAAAAATAATTACTATGGACTTCCAGATATTGTTGCGGCACAAAACGCTATGGCTGGAAATGAATTTGCTGGTAAATACAATTTAGACTATTTTGAAAATAAGGCGGTCCCAAGATATATTATCACAGTTAAAGGGGCTAAGCTTTCTACTGAGTCTGAGCGTAAATTATTAGAATTTTTCCAGGTAGGTCTTCGTGGCAAAAATCATAGGTCTTTATATATACCATTGCCACCAGACTCACCAGATTCTAAAACTGAATTTAAGATGGAGCCAATTGAGGCTGGAACACAAGAGTCCTCATTTAATGTATATAGATCATCAAATAGAGATGAAATACTAATGGCCCATAGGGTGCCTATAAATAAAATAGGAACTCCTGCGGGAATTAATTTGGCGGCAGCAAGAGATGCTGATAAAACATTTAAAGAGCAGGTATGTCGTCCAGCACAAGAAAATTTAGAAAAGAAATTAAATAAAGTAATTAGTGAAATGACTGATGCTTTAGAAATTAAATTTAATGAATTAGCATTAACTGATGAAGATACTCAGTCTAAAATTGATGAAAGATATTTGAGAATGCAGGTAATTACCCCTAATGAAATTAGAATTAGAAAGGGTATGGTTCCTCTAGATGGAGGAGACGAGGTAGTAGATTTGGCAGCAAAAGCTGCAGAAATTAAAGCCCAAGCCATGCAGAGCAGAACCAGAGATCAAGAAAGGTCTGCTAATTCTCCAGATAATTCAGGGGAAGGTAGAAATGCAAAAGGCGACGGCAGACAAGTTGAGTAGTCCTACTCAACTGGTTATTTGCCTTTAGATATATAAAAGCCTATAATATACTCATATGACCATTGAAAAATCCCATTGGTCTTCTAACGGAAATGTTATCAATTTATCAGTTCCGTTTACGAAGGTCAACAGAGAAAAAAGAACAGTCTCAGGTTTTGCAACACTAGACAACCTAGATCAGACTGGCGATGTCGTTACCCAAGAAGCAAGCATGAAAGCGTTTGAGAGCTTCCGTGGAAATCTTAGAGAAATGCATCAGCCAACGGCGGTAGGAAAAGTTGTTTCATTTAGACCAGAAACATATTATGATCCAAAGACAAAAGAATTTTATAATGGAGTGTATGTTGATGCATACATTTCAAAGGGCGCACAAGATACTTGGGAAAAAGTTCTTGATGGTACGCTAGCAGGATTTTCAATTGGCGGAAAAATTATAGACTCAGATACAGAAGTAAATAAGTCTACAGGACAAAGCGTCCGATTCATTAAGGATTACTCACTTGTTGAATTGTCAATAGTTGACTCTCCAGCAAATGAACTCTGCAACATATTGTCTATTGAAAAAGTCAATGGTCAAATGATATTCAAGGGCATTGCTGCAGATGTGAAAATGGAGAACATTTTCTATTGTGCAGAAAGTGATTCTGTATTTATGTCAACAGAGTCTGAGTATATTTCACCAGTTACTGGCAAGAAAACAGAACTTATTGGTTGGGTGGAATCAAATGACACTAACAAGTCAAAAGAAATAGATAAGATTCTTGATTCTTATAAATCAAGATTGCAAACGTTGCCTGATACACATTTAGCAAAACAGGCAATAGCAGAAGGAGGTAATGAAGTGGATAACGTAGAAAACGTAGATAACGTAGAAAACGTAGAGAAACTTAATGTCGGCAACAAGGCAGAAGCTCCAAAGGCAGAAGCCCCAGCTCCGAAAGCAGAAGTTGTAGCACCAGCTGCACCAGATGCACCAGCTGCACCAGCTTTAGATTTAGAAAAGTCTGAAGACGCAGTGGTTGCCGTAGAAGAAAAAACAGAAGACACTTCTGCTGAAGTTCTGGAAAAAGCAGCCGATGTATCAGAAGAAGAGGTTAATGAGCCTGACTTTGAAAAGATGCTAGGCGACCTTAAAGGTTTCTTCTCAGAGACTTTGGAAAAAGCCTCTGAAGCAAACGCAGCCCAAGTTTCAGCTATTAAAGAAACAGTTGAAACATTTACTAAGGGCGTAGATGCTAGAATTTCAGAATTAGCAGAAAAGCACACAGCACTCTCATCCGCAGTGGAAGCGATTCGCAATACCATTGATGGTGTTGAGAAGAGAGTGGACGCAGTCGAATCAGAGACTGCAATTAAGAAGTCCTCAGACCTTGGCGGGTCTCAGGAGATTACAACAATGAAAAAATCAAAATGGAACGGCACTTTCCTCGGTTCCGTTAGTGAATTGATTAAATAAGGTAGGTGAAATAAAACTAATGAGTAATGAACTATTAGCTAAAGCAGTTGCTTCTGATACAACATTGACCACAGCCATGACAGGTTCTGGTGGTGCCGATTCAGGCATCCACGTAGGATCTGAGGGCAAGGGTGGTTTGTTAAACCCAGAGCAGTCTGCTCGATTCCTAGATTACATGTTCGATGCAACAGTAATCGGTAAGGTAGCACGTACAGTCCGCATGCGGGCTGACACTACTGAGATTGATCGCATTGGCGTAGGTGAGAAGTTGATGAAGCTCGCTGCAGAAGCAGATAACACTGGTAGCAATGCCGCTGTTACTTTCTCAAAGATCTCTCTTACAACGAAGAAGCTTCGCCTTGATTGGGAGCTTTCGACAGAATCTCTTGAAGACAATATCGAAGGTGCCGATCTCGAAGACCACATTGCACGTTTGATGGCAACACAGGCAGGTAACGACATTGAAGACGTAGTCCTCAATGGAGACACCTCGCTTACAGGTGATGCTCTCTACAAAGCATTTGATGGTATCGTAAAGATTGCGAAGGCCAATGGACATGTTGTTGACGCAGCGGATGCAGTTGTATCCCGTGAAGTTTTCAACAATGCCCTTAAGGCTCTTCCTCGCAAGTACAAGCAACGTCGTCCAGATCTTAGATTCTTGTCAGGATCAAACCTGATTCAAGATTATCTATATTCGACATCTCAGAATATCCAAAATGTAAACCCACAAGATATTGCTTCAAGCATTATCCGTGGCGATCAGGCAGGCCTTGGCGGCCCAGCTGGATTCGTCGCACCGTTTGCGTTTGGTATTCCAATCGTTGAGGTTCCTTTATTGAAGGAAACTCAAGGCGATAACTCAGATCAGGGTGATATCCACTTGACATTCCCAAATAACGTAGTTATTGGTATCAAGCGTGATGTTACCGTGTATCGATTCTTCTGGCCAAAGAAGGACTCTATCGAATATACAATGTATACTCGTGTAGGTACCCAAATTGAGCAAGCAGATGCATGGGTAGTCGTTAAGAACGTTAAAGTTGCTTCCTAATTTATAGGAATTAAACTGCAAAAAAGCCCCCAATTAATTTTGGGGGCTTTTACTTTTAACTTACTAATGCTATAATTATTTACATATCAAAGGAGTAAATATGTCATTTGACACTTTAAAGGTAAAGGATTTAAAGCAAATTGCCGAAGACTTTGCCGTAGATACAGATGGACTAAAGAATAAAGCAGATATTATTGCCGCAATGGCAGAAGAAGGCGTAACATGGTCTGTCTATCAAAACACAATTAAAAATATAGAAGATTCCAAAGAAGATGCCCCAGAAGTTCTTCCAAAGTTTGATCCTAATCAAGAGTTAGATGAGAACATGGTATTGGTTAGAATGACTAGAGCAAATGTAAGATATGATGCTGCTGGACATACGTTTACAAAGGAACATCCATTTGTAGCAATGAACCCAGAAACAGCTCAAAAAATTTTTGACAAGGAGGAAGGGTTTAGGTTGGCTACGCCAAGAGAGGTACAAGAGTACTATAACTAAACCTGCTAAATGGCAGAGATATATAAAAATAGCAATGACCCGATAAAAACAAAAATATTCTGGAAGGGTGAAATTGTACAATCGGGAACTGCGGTTAATGTTGTTGTTTATGATATAACAGAAGATGAAACTATATCTCCTGCAGTTAGTCCTACTCAAGCAATTACAATTTTAGTAGCAGAAGAAGATGAGGTAAATCCTGGAACATACAAGGTGCATCTCCCTCTGTCGCTAACCTCTAGAAATAAAAAGTTAAAATTGGTATGGCAAATATTTGTTGATGGCAATGTAGAGTTTTTAACAACATATTGCGATATCGTTACTCCGTATGTAAGCATATCTGAAGCAATTGATGATTTAAATTTAGGATCTGACCCAAGTGACCCTGTGTTTAAAAATTATCATGATATTCAAATGGCTGAAAAATATGCCAGAAAAATGATTGAAAATTTTACTGGGCAAAGATTCTATTTGTATGATGATGAGATTGTTGTATATGGAACAGATTCAGACATATTGCCTCTTCCTCAAAAAATAAATTCTATTCATAAACTGACATCTAATGACATTTTATTAGTAGACAATATTAATGATGTAAATGAATGGGGGTATACTCCACGAGTAACAGAAGGCGGGTTTGGAATAAGATTAGACAGAACAGATCTTTTAGATAATACAGTATATATAGCAAACGGACTTGTCCCTCCGACAGTTAATGATATCTTTTCAGGACAAGCATTCAAGAAAAACTATAGGTATGTTGTAAAAGGAAGGTTTGGCTGGGAATCAATTCCAGATGAGGTAGAGCAAGCAGCAATTCAAATAATGGGACACTATTTTTCTAAGGATAAGGCCTGGGCAGATAGGTACATTAAAAAAGTTTCGACATTTGATTGGGACTTTGAATACGGCGCAGAAGTCTTTTCAGGAACTGGTTGTGCATATGCAGATAAATTGTTATCAGATTATGTAGTAAATCAGATGGTGATTGTTTAATGTTTTCACCCACGGAAGCAGTTTTATCAATGACTGTAGATGTTTATAAACAGTTTGATGAACAGGATCCAGATACTGGCGTTATAAAAAAAACGTGGGGGTACTATAAAACTTTAAATTGTCATGCCAAAGGTGTGATAAGTAATTCAGCTACAACAAGAACAAGCGACAAGCAAGTATTTGATAATAGATATTATAATGATCAGATATTACAAATTCGTACATCAGAAAGACTAACACTAAGAGAAAAGCTTTCTAATATATGCGACTCTATGGGAAGCTGTTTGTGGACAGAAATAAATTATCCAAATAATACCCCAACTGTATTTGAAGTCATAGGCAGCACTCCAATTACAGATCCATTTGGCGGAGTTCTTGGATACAACACTTCAGTAAGAAGATCAGAGAACCAAAACATTGGCTTCTGAAATATTATTACTGCAGGCTGCCAGCGGATTATCTAGATTAATGCAGGGCGGGAAAGTAGATGGGGCTATAAAAGATAGCACTGTAGCACAAGTATCTGCAGCAATATTCTATCAATCTAATGTAATGGCAAAATTACTATCAAGCCCTTCTTTTAATAGAGCTTTTTCAAAAACTCTTTATACTCAAATAGAAAAAGATTTTGGGGCGTATATAGATGCAAAAGCAAGAACTTCCCCAAAGTCATATCACCATGTTTATGAATGGGGAAAAGTTGGAAGTAAAGAAGCTAGGCTATTTAAATTAAATAAAATTTCTGAAGGAATAATGTCCTTTAATATTAATTATGATTTTCTACCTTCACAATCATTAGTGCCAACTCAAAAGGGAAAACACAGACATGTGTTTGCCAATAAGGCTACAATAATGGAGCAAGGCAAGCCTGTGGTTATCAGCCCAAGATCAGCAGAAAGATTAGTTTTTGACGTAAATGGATATACTGTTTTTATGCCTAAAGGAGCTTCCGTTACTGTTACAAAGCCAGGTGGAGCAGCTACTAAAAATAGTTTTATCTCTTCTTACAAACACTTCTTCACTAGCAGCCTTGTAAGCAATTCAATAAAAGCTTCTGGGTTTCAAAACTTATTTAATTCATCTTTAACAAAGGCTATGCGACTACCTGTGAATATAAAACGGGTACAATATAAGTTCTCGCCTAATTCCGTTGCACAACAGGCGGAGGCAGCACTAAATACAGCATTCATGGGGGTATAAGATGGCAAACTACAAGTCAGATGCAATGTTTGAACTTAGAAAGTATCTATGGAGTAAGCTTGTAGCTACAGATATATTTGATCCAAATGAGTATTATAGTGATAATTTAAATGAAACTATTGTCCCAATTTTACCAGTACAGCAGGCCCCAGAAATGAATCAATTTTTGAGCGGGAAGAAACATATAGTTTATGACAAAATAGGTATGTCATATGAGAATAACTGGCTAATATGTTGTGAGCAGATATTATTTACACTGTATTCAACAGACATATTGGATATAGTAGAAATCAGAAACTTCCTTACTGATGAGTTTAGAAGGATGGATGATTCTGCTAGGGATATGAACAATTGGGACGGGTTATCAGACAAGTTCAAATTCCATAGCATATTTATTGCAGATATATCCCCAATAGCCCCATCTGAAGAATTGCAAGGTTTTATGGCGGCAGATGTAATATTAGAGGTTAAATATTCAAGAATCACAGATAATGTAGGAAGATTTGCCTAGTTTGCTTTAGGCGACTAGATCTTGTAGAATTAGACATAGAGGAAAGGGCCTAGCCAGCCACAATATATATATATTACATTTCATGAAATAGGAGGTCAAACTTCATGGCACAAAATCAGGGTAATGCTAAAAACATTCTTGTAGGTGCGTCACCACTATTCTTGTCCAACGTAGATATTACAGATACTAATTACGTCGAAAATGCTGAACCAGGTTCAGTAGATGCAGGCGCTTATGTATCTGGTACATCTTACACTACAACTCTTAATGGAATTGATAGTGGAGATTTCTATTATAGAAACGTTGGTTTTACAAACAATGGTCTTCAGATCACTTACAACCCAACTTATGATTCAGTAACCGTAGATCAGCTTCTTGATACAGCTAAACTGTTCAAGTCTGCGATGGAGGTTATGATTGCAACAGAAATGTCCGAAGGTACTCTAGAAAACGTTCTAGTTGTATTTGGACAGCAAAGTTCAACATTGGTATCAGCAGGTTCAGGACAGACTGCAACAGACACATTGGGTCTAGATGCAGGTGCTCTTGGCGAGGCTCCAACAGAGCGTCAGCTAATTGCAGTAGGTCAAGCGCCTACTTCAGAGGCAACAGCTACTGAGCGTATTTATTATGCTCGTCGTGTACTTTCAGTACAACAGTCTCAGTTCTCACTTGCACGTACCACTCCAACAACATTCCCAGTAACTTTCCGTCTTCTTCCAGATGTTAATAAACCAAACGAAGAATACGGCAAGATTATTGACCGTGTTTTGACAGTATAATAATTAATTTTAATTATTAAATAAAGCCCCCAGAAATGGGGGCTTTTCATTTGTATCCATATCATCATTATGTTATAATAATTTAGACTATCCATAAGGAGGATAAATTGGCTACAACAGTATACGATGTAGAAGAGATTGAATTACAGAATGGTGCAAAGGTAAAACTAAAGCCATTATCAATTAAGCAGTTACGTAAATTCATGACTGCAGTTCAAAAGACTCAAGAATCAACAGATGAGAATGCAACATTAAGCATTCTAATTGATGCATGTGCGGTTGCACTAGAAACACAGTTACCAGATTTGGTATCAGATAGAGATTTACTAGAAGAGGCGTTGGACGTCCCAACAATTAATAGAATCCTAGAAGTATGTGGGGGAATTAAGATGGACGACCCAAACCTAATAGCGGCAGCGGTTCTGGCTGGTCAGAATTAGATCTTGCCGCTTTAGAAGGAGAAGTATTTCTTTTAGGACATTGGAAGAATTACGAGCAGTTAGAAGAAAATTTATCAATGCCAGAGCTTATTCAGACATTGAAATCAATGCATGAAAAAGATCACAACCAGAGAAAATTTATGGCATCGTTAAAGGGTATATCCTTAGATGATGAAATAAGTAAAGCAGGTCCCACCTTCGATGATGTAAAAAGAAGGGCTCTTGGAATCAACGCATCAGCAGATGATGTTGTGAGTTTACAAGGATCGTTTGCAGCGCAAGCTGGATTCGGAATTGGAATGGGGCTAGGTTATACCAGGAGTAATTAATGGCTGACGATCAAATTGTAACGAGTATAGTCGCCAAAGCTGACTTATCAAGCCTTGTATCAGAAGTACATAGGGCTACTGCCAGTCTACAAAAATTACAACAAGATCTTCAGTCTGCTGGTAAAACAGTATCTTCACAAGTAAAGGTAATAAACAACTCTTTCGGAGAAACCCTAAGAAGCACGGGACAATTTGCAACACACTTTGTAACCTTGCACTCAGATGTAGAAAAGTTTGGTAAGGGGTTAGACTCTGGAAGATTAAAGCTAAGAGACTATTATCAGGCTTTTAATCAGCATGCAAAAACAAGCGGCGGACTAATAAGAGACCTTGCTAAACAGCAAGTAATGTTACAAAACGCTGTAATGCAGCCTATAGGCAGAAATGCTCAAGGATTAATGCAATACAATGTGCATATTCCAAGGGGCTTAGATTTAGTAAAAAATAAAACTAATTTAGCACGTATGGAATTGCAGATTATGAATCGTGCAATTAATGAGGGTGCTACAGCTCTTATTAACTGGGGTAAAAATACTCAGTGGGCTGGTCGTCAGTTAACTGTAGGATTAACCGTTCCAATATCAGCATTTGGTGCGGCAGCAGCAAAAGCATTTAGAGAAGCAGATCAAGAATTAACAAGATTAGCCAAGGTTTATGGAGATATAGGCGGAGCAACTGCTGATGAACTTACTAGGGTTAGACAAGATATAACAAGTTTATCAAAAGAGTTAGCAACGGGCCTTGGAGTAAATTTTAAAGATACTATATCTCTTGCAGCTGATATTGCTGCTACTGGAAAAACTGGAGCTGAGCTAATGGGCTCAGTAAGAGAAACTACAAGATTAGCCGTACTTGGTGAAGTTGACAGGCAAGAAGCTATGCGAGCAACTTTAGCTATTCAAACTGCATTTAAACAAAACACAGAAGAGTTAACTAATTCAATTAACTTTCTTAACGCTGTTGAAAACCAAACCTCTACAAGCTTAAATGATTTAGTAGAAGCAATTCCAAAGGCAGGACCAGTTGTTAAACAATTAGGTGGAGACATAAAAGATCTTGCATTATATATTACAGCGATGCGAGAAGGTGGAATCAATGCCTCAGAATCTGCTAACGCACTAAAGTCTGGTCTAGCTTCATTAATTAATCCAACAAAACAAACTGTTGGAGTTATGTCTGATTTTGGAATAGACATACTTGGAATGGTGCAAAAGAATGCTGGCAATACAACTTCATTATTATTAGATTTACAGTCTGCCCTAGATCAGCTTGACCCTCTAGCAAAAGCACAGGCAATAGAGCAGATGTTTGGCAAATTCCAGTTTGCAAGAATAAGTGCCTTACTTTCCAATTTAGGAAGAGAAGGCAGCCAAACTCAGCAGGTGCTACAACTTATGGGAGCATCTGTTGCAGATTTAGAACAAGTAGCTGGTCGAGAGTTGGCGGCAGTAACAGAATCAGCATCAGGTCAATATAGAAGAGCAATAGAAGGATTAAAAGCAGAACTATCAACACTTGGAGAAGACTTCTTAGGACTAGGCACTAAATTTATAAATGTAGTTACTAAGTTAATGAAGTTTTTAAATAATTTACCAGAGCCAGTAAAGAAATTAATTACTGCATTTGGCGGATTAACAGCAGTAGCTGGTCCGCTTATTATGTTAACTGGTGTTCTTGCAAACTTTGCAGGATATATATTAAAGGGTGCAACAAATCTAAAAGCTTTATTTAGCGGTTCAAAAGGCTGGAAGATGCTTACGCCAGAAATTGTGGCAGCAGATTATGCAGCAAGAAGCATTCAAGATACATTCTATAGTGATGCACAAGCTGCAAAAGTTTTGGAGCAGGCATTAAGAAACTTAGTAGATGAATTTAATGTTTTAAGTAATGCCGCTAATAGCGGAAAAATTTCTGTAAAGCCAGCTATAAGCACAATGTCTAGTAATTTAATTATGCCTGGAGCCGCTGGAAGAGAAGTAGATCCTTCGCATAGGCTTGCAGGAGATATTGACACTAGAGCATTTTCACATATTAATCCAAGAAAGAGCGGATATGCAGGAAACTTATTCGGCGTAGTTCCTGGAGCTATTCCAGTAAATAGAAAAATTGGCGCTAGCCCACAAATATATATGACAGAAAGACTTCCCAATATAGAAGGATTAACTTCTGTTGGTGGAGTTTCTACTGGAATTGTTGCACAGGAAGCTGCAAAATTCCATGCTTTAATGGCTACTCTTGGAATGCAGACAGAAGCAGAAGTTGCAGAGTTAAAGAAAGTTATTGCTTTAGGCGGAACAATAAGTTCAGATCTATTAAATACATATGATGACCTATTACCAATAACTGCTAAATTTGCAAATAAAGCGGCTGCAGAATCAGCTTTAATCGTTGCAGAGTTACGTGCAGCAAAGATTACTGTAGATGAGGCAAAGCTTAGAATAATGACCTTAAACTCTCAGATAGAAGCTGAGATGAGTGCAGAAGTAGCAGCATTTGCAGGCTCAAGAGGAAGAACAATTGATTTTACAAAAGCACCTTTAATGAATCAGCCAGTTACAGATGCGATGGGCCATTACACACTAAGAGATTTATTTAAGCGTGAATCTAATAAGCAAGTAATGGAAGAGTTTGGAAGACTCCGTGGAATAAAAACATTTGGAGCTCCTTACAGCATGGAAGTCACAAGGCTTCCTAAACTTAATAAGGGTGGATATGCATCACCAAATATAGTTCCTGGTCCAAATATTAATGCTGATGTTGTTCCAGCAATGCTTACACCTGGAGAATTTGTTGTAAATAGAAATGCTACTAAAAGAAATCTTCCATTGCTTATGGCAATCAACAATGGAAGCCTCGGCGGTCAAGTGTCTAGCAATCAGCTAGGATATGGAAATCCAGCTTCGCAAAATATGTTTAGGTCCTCAGTCTCTGATGTAGATATGCTTTATAGTTATATAGATAATCTAATGGATGAAGGATATGACAATAGGTTTAGATCAAGCGCAGTGTTAAATGATGCCATGGCCTTGATGCAAGCAAAAGTAACTAATAATCCAGAGCGAGCTATATCTTTGGCTCAGGGGTATTTTGATCAAGCAATGGAATTGGTTAATCAGGAAGGTGTATCTTATAGAGATGCTAGAGATGCGATATTAAGAGAAAATCCAAGGCTAGTATCTTTAAGAAGAGCAAGACAGGGAGTTCTTCCAGATAACATAAGAAGACAAATCGGAGACTTGATGCGTAGTGGCAATTACTCACTTGGCCGAAATGCAGAGTTCTTACAAAGAGGACATCTTGACCCTATCGGTACTTTAAGAAATACAAGTGTTGGTTATTTTGGACAGGCCGTAGCAGACCCATATAATCAATTTACACGCAATCTTAGTACAAGGCTTCCAGAAATTGAAGACAGGATTCCAGACAATTCTGCTGCAGCAAGAGCCAGAGCTTCAGCAATAATAAATACATTAGGTTTTAATGACTATGATGACTTCCTAATGAAAAGATCGCAAGTTGAAAATATAGTGGCATCTGGAAGAGTTCCAAGGGGAATGCCAGTTCCACTAGGTTTGTTTAGATTTTTAAGACCAGTAAATAGAAACATGGGCGGAATAATTCCTGGATATAACAGAGGTGGGGGAGTTGCTAAATCTGGAAGATTATTTTATGGAGATAATACTCCAGCATATTTGAGTCCAGCTTGGATGGCAGCACGTTCTGCATCAGGAGATAATTCTATTACATCACGTGGACCAGGAGTATTTAGCGCTTTTAGAGAAGGATTTACAAATCAAAGACCTTTAATTGGCACTAAGTCTGGACCATCTGATCCATATATGAAAATGAATGCTATAACTATGGGCGGAAGCATGCTAGGTATGGGAGCAATGAGCATGGGTCAAAGCGGACTGGGAATGGGAATTATGGCCATTTCTGGATTCCTACCAATGATGCTTCCTAAGTTAACACAACTAAAAACAAGTTTAATGGCTGCAACTCAAGGAACTAGAGGTTTAACTGCAGGATTTAAACTTCTTGGAGCAGCAAGCAGAATAGCATGGCCTATAGCAGCAATAGCAGCAGTAGGATTTGCAATTAAAAAAGTAGTAGATATAGTTAAAGAAAACCAAAGAGAGCAAACTCTTTTAAATGGAATGACAGAAGAGGGTGCTAAACAAGCTGGAATTAAATATAATAATTTAGCTGCTTCTATTAAAGCAGTTAATGAGCAGTTGGCGGCACAAAGAGCTTTAGGAAGAGCTAACTTTAATGCTATGGCACCAGGTAATATTCCTGGAATATCTATGACTATTAAGGATATGAAAGAGGCTAAAAAGTTTGCTAAGGAAAATCTAACAGAATTTGTTAGCACATTTAATACAGTATCTAAAGATCAAGTCGTTCCACTTGCACAAAATATTAAAGCACAATTTATTGCGGGAGGCATGAGTGCTGAAGAAGCAACTAAGAAGATCTATGGAATTGTTGCTGCTTCTGAAAAAGCTAATCAAGTAGTAAATGTTTTAGGTTCCGCAGGGTTCACATTAATTTATGATAAGGCCTCAGCTGCAGACTTTATGGTTAAAAACTTATTAAAGAATTTAACAGAATATACAAGAAGTAAAGATTTAGGAAATGCATTCAGCAACACCCTTGGAGTTATTGACGGAATTAGAAAAGGCCTAGAAGGCAGCAAGGACGAGGCTGGAAATATAATAACAGAAACAGAAGCACTGAAGCAAACATTAGAACAAATAGAAAATATAAATGGGTCTGATAAGCAGATAGGATTTGCTAAGCTTCAACAGCTTAAAGATTCACAGCCAGAGCTAGCTGCTATTTTAAACTCAACTGATACTATCGCTAGTGCTTATGCTAAATGGCAGGTTGCTATATCTGGAGCTAGAGTTAATATTCAAAAGATGACTGCAGAGCAGGCTATTATGTTGGCTAAGTTTGATGCAGCCATGACAACTGCAATGTCAAATATGTCTGAGGCGGCGGGCAAGGGAACAACATTTGGAGCGGTGGGAAGCAAGATAAAGGAATTAGATAAGATTGCAAAATCTACTTCTGCTGCTGCACAAAAAGCTTCTCAAAAAACACAAGAGCAGTATAAGAAAGAATTAGAGTTATTAGATGAAAAGATAAAGAAGATTAATGAAGAGGCAGACGCTAAGAGAAAAGCACTTCAAAGATCGGAAGATAAAGAAAGCTATCAATTAGAACTCCAAAAACTGCAGCTTGAATATCAAGACTCTTTAGCTAGAGGAGATATGGCGGCAGCTGCTAGGTCTCAGTTATCTATTCAGCAACTACAAAAAGAAAAACAAACTACTGATGCAATAAATGCCATAGAGGATCAAAGAGAAAGAAGGCTTAAGAAGGCTCAGGAAGAAAAAGAAAGAATTCAAAAGGCTATGGATGCTAAGCAAACTAGCTTCCAAAACCAACAATCTAACGCACAAGAGGCTGCAAAAGTTCGTGATGAATTAATGAAGCAGCAGGCAGAATATGAGAAGTTAGTCAAAGAAGTTGCTAATGCACAGGCAATGCCAGCCAATACATTAAAAGAAAATACTAGAAGAACTAATGCAATAGAAAGAGCTGTTGGCAACTTAGGAAACTTTACAAATATAGTTAGAGGGCTATCTACTAGTGGAAGTGCAATGCAACAAAAAGCATTTGCAGAGGCATTTGCTGATATATTAAAATCTCCTGCTGCAGTAAGAGGAACTTCTGGATCTGTCATAAATGGAAAATATGTGGCTGGTCCAAACATGCCAGACTTAGGATTTGCTGCAAAAGATGTTAAGGCGGCAGAAAGAGAAGCCTTATTGATAACTGGTGGCAAGAAGTTATCTGATCTATATGATGCAATATCAAAACAAAATAATCCAGATAAAGGAAATATTTATGGTAAAAATAATCCATATGTATTACGAGGAAAATATGAAACTAAAGAGGATGGAACACTAACAGATGCTGCTCGTGGACAAATTGTAGATAGGCTTAAATTAGGTAAAAATGATTTCTTTAAGTATGGAGATCAGTTATATCGTGTAACTGGATCCAATATGAATACCGCAAGAGCATATTTACAAAAAGCTTCAGGTGGATTTATATCTGGACCAGGAACATCTACATCAGATTCAATTCCAGCAATGCTGTCTAATGGAGAATATGTTATAAATGCTGCATCCGTTAGAGCACTAGGCACACCATTATTAGATAGAATTAATGGAATGGCAATGGGCGGGATGGTAAGATATGATATTCCTAAATACAGTACTGGCGGAAGAATAATGTATAATCAGGGAGGCCCAGCTTCTTCTTCAAATGCATTATATAATATCAATGTTACACTTAATGGATCAAACATGAATGCTGACGATGTTGCTAAGGCTATAAGCAGAGAGATGAGAATTAGAGAAGCGGCAGCTGGAATAGGTAGGAGATATTAATGTCATTTGAAAATTTACCAAAGGGCTCAGTCTTATACATAGAGGCTACAGATCCTTTAGCTATGGATCCAGCTAATAATCAATTTACATATGGTGGCTCTACATTTACTGCACCAGGTCAAAAATATAGTGCAGCTGCTGCCTCAAGAAATTTCCTAGCTGTTGGAGATAAATTAAATACAAAATTTAGAAGAGTTTCAGAGCATAACAGGTCAGAGTTTAATATGGGTACCATTAGGATTGAGCAGCAACAAAGAATGGCTAATGGGTCATTAAGGAAGTATTTTGTAGCTGACAAAAAGACATTTAACGTATCCTGGTCAATGCTTCCATCATTTAGAAATGAGGCGGTAGATG
>Ga0129333_10000169_pt1 | contig 44730 bp, 39 predicted proteins | sample CPB6_08_DNA_FD_94474 | JGI IMG/M metagenome (GOLD analysis project Ga0129333, IMG submission 94474) | Freshwater to marine salinity gradient microbial communities from Chesapeake Bay, USA - CPBay_Sum_0.6_0.8_DNA | ecosystem: Environmental > Aquatic > Marine > Coastal | place: USA: Chesapeake... | reverse complement strand
GTTGAAACTCCAGTGATGATTGCTTTGAGATATCCGTTAAAGTTTGATGTTGAACCAGTTCCAGCAATTACTGCGTTTGTGAGAGCAACAGTTACGCCGTTTCCAACTACAGCACCCAATGAACCTGGGTTAGTAGTTGAGATTGAAACGGTTTGGTCTGCAAGATCGTCAATTACACAGACCTTAAGACCATTTGCCCATGAACCAGGATTCTTAGCTGCATAAGTGTAATTACCAGCATTGATGTGATTTGCTTGGTAATCGTCGTAGTTGTCAATCTTTAATGAACTTGTAGAAGCGATTCCAACACCAGCATTTGCGTTGTTTAGGGTTGATCCACTTGTTCTTACAACCTTAAGCACACCGCCATATGAGAGATAGGATGAAGCAGTCATCCAATACTCATACTGTGCATCAGCTGCTGAAGGCTTGCCAAATACGTTGACTAAATCTTGTTCTGTAGCAATATCAACAGGATAATCTACAGGTCCAATTGGGAAAGGTCCAGCAATTGCACCAATATTATCTAAAACATTATCAGCTCTCCCTACAGTTAAATCAACCTCTCTGACGAGTACGCCTGGAGATAATTGAGGAGTCGCCATGTTTTTCTCCGTAAAGTCTCAGTTTATCTGAAAATATTTATTGTTTTCGGTATTTACAGTGGGGAAATGCTGCGTGAACAAGTTACCAGTCAGGATATTCCCATTTATCACAAACTGTTGTTTGTATTTTGCTTACGATTACTCTTTTTATGGTGCATTCTTTGCACTCATATGAATATGATGATGCCACCGCACCTCTTTCTTTATGTGTTCGGTAAAAGCTATCTATTAAGTTTTTTACTTCGCCACAAACCCTACACTTTCTATCATTAAGCAGTAAATGTCCCAATCTTACTTGCTTGTCTAATTCCATCACATATATTCCCACATATATGAGCGATCTCCATACTCATCAGTAAACCATCTTTCCCCATCAGCATCAACAAAACTCTGCTCATCTAATCCATCAGAAATAAAACCAAATGGAGACATGTCCTGTTCTATTTGATTTTTTTGTTCCTCATACAAACGCTTCCTAACGTCCTGATCTGTTAGTTCTTTAAAATAATCTTGTGCAACCAACCAAGCATAAATGACCAAGCACATAGCAAGGTCATCATTACAACCATCTTCTGCTTCAAATGAATTGTTTTTCTGAATGAAAGTCGTAAGTTCACTCATAATCTCATAATCATTGAAGATGAGTTTATCTTCTTCAATCATAGTTTTGAGATTGAGACATCCAACCTTTTTAACAGTCTTTGACATCTTGACTCCAAGTTGAGTCTTCTTTCCAGAGAATCCCTGCCCAACAATCTGTCCAGCTCTTCCCCTCATTGAACACATAAGAAGATTCTGGTACTCAAGATCATATTGAATGATGCTCGCAACCTGATCGCCAACATCATTTACTTCACATAAAATATATGCACTATTATAACTTTTAGCAACATCAACTATAACACTTGGAAATAGCATCGGTTTAATTTCATTATTTCTGTATTTTGCTACAACCCTATGTGGAAACTGGGTAATATCCACAACAGTAAATGCTGAATAATCAATTCCAACCCCTCTGGCAACGTCTACAGTGAGTAGATAATCGTGCTGAGATTCTGGATCAAAATACACATCTAAACCCGCACTACTGGTCTTAGGGCGGTCAAATACGAGGTTCCTAAGTTTGCTTGGTGCAATAAGAGTATCAACGGATCCAAGAAACTCACACTCAAACTCAACTTTAAATTGAGATTCTGAAGTGTTTGCTATTGTTTGTGCTTTCCATTTTTCATCCCTTCCAGGAACCTCACTCCAATGAACATCTGTAAACACATATTCGTTTTTGCCACGCTCAGCGTCGTGCCACATTCGGTAGAAGTGATTCATACCGTGTGGAGTAGAAACAATAATTACTTTGGTATTTTTACCCGAAGTAATGGTAGGATAAACCGATGCAAAGAATGAATCTGCAATGTGATTTGGAACGAACGCAAATTCGTCCAAAAATAGAATGTTAAATGACATACCACGAACAGCAGATGCTGACGTAGAAGCGGCAAGGATTTTGGATCCGTTTTCTAATTCAAGAGAACCTTTGTTCCATGAAATAATACCCTGCTGCATCCATTTTGGAAGATTCTCGTACGCAGTTTGTAGTCTATCTAATAGTTCTCTCGCAGTTGCTGCCTTGTTTGCAAGAATACCGATATTTACGTTATCGTTAAAAACTGCATAGTGTAAAAGAAAAGATACCACAGTTGTAGACTTACCCGTTTGACGGGGCATTTTGCAAATATTAAATCTATGCCTATGGAAATTATTTACAAGTTTTTCTTGAAATGGATACATCTCAAATGACATCAATCCATGATCAAGAGTAACAATTTTTACATAATTTTTTGCAAAATAAACTGGATCATCCTTACACTTGACAAACTCAAGAATTTGATCTTGAGTAAACTCAATAGGAGTATTTGCTTTTTTTAAATTGGGATTGCCAAGATATATGTTGTCAGCCATAATAAAATTCCTCTATATCAACAATTCCAGGCTCTAAGTGATTTATTGATTCTGCTGTTTGGATCGTTTGCGGTTTTTGCCGAAGTAAGTTTTTTCTTCATTCCAGACATCCTTGCACAGAATGATGCTCTGCGAGGATTACCAACCTTCTTGGAAGGTGATTTGAGGTCACTTCCAGGATTTTCACGCTCATATGATTTGCGTCCTTTTTCGTTGAGTCCACCCTTCTTATTCTTACCTTCAGAACGTTGCCATGCCGCAACTTCTTCAATATTCTCCTCACCAATTGTTTTATTATTGAGTAGATAGTTTTTTGATCTCTGGGCAGAGCTGTCAACAACTATTAGGGGTTGTCCTGGATTTAGATCTGATACTCTATGTTGAAGAATTTTTGATCCTGGGTAAATTTTTTGAATTTCAAATTCAATATCTTGTCTACTTGGAATGGAAACTTGCGGGAAGAACATTCTTGATGAATATGTCTTACCTTTCCATGACAATATCACAGATATGATATTTCCCGTTGGAGTTTGAATTCTTGTTGCTTCTTCAATTTGAGATTTGAATCCTTTAATTGGTTCTGGTGTGATCAAATCAATTACCTCGGCAAACGTATTACCATTTGCGTCTTCAATGGTTACATTTTCAGGAACACAATTTGGAACCTCGCGACCACCTTTCATTTTGGTTGGAGGACTTCCGACCTTTTTACCAGTCCAGCACTTAGATGCTCCAACGTTTTTGCGAGCTTGCTTTAAACCCTCTTCAATTTCAGTTTCTTCTACGTTGAGAGTTTCTGGATATCCCTTTTCACCTGGACGAGCAGGACGTTCTCCTCTCTTTCTCTTTGCATGAATATTATCCCATAAACCTCTTTTTTTACCTTCATTAAGTTCATCAATAATTTTATTTACTAATTTTTGCTCATCCATCTCTCTACTACCAACATAGTCTGCGGCAGTATCAATATAATCCGCTGCTTTTGTAATTTTTGACTGAATCCATGCCTCTAAATTTCCTTCTCCCTTTCCAACTTTCATTTGCAATCTCTTAATTGCATCTGTCATAGTTGCAAGTTCTGAACGAGCCATTGAATATTCTTCATCCTTAACTGACACCTTATCCCATGCCTTCTCACCGTAAGAACATTCGGATCTTGATTCTCTCTTATCACATAGGGGGCAATATCTCTTTTCTTCCATGGATTCTCCTCTTAGTTGTCTATAGTGTTGCTTTCTTTCTGCGTGTGGAGCACTCTTTAACCAGGGATCATCATATTGTCCTTTATCAACCTGAGATTTTCTTTTAGTATCTACAGATTTCTGCTTCTTCTCTGCACTAATTTGTGATTGTGATTTTCCATCATATGATACATTTGATGGTTTATTTTTTGTAGAAACATAAACTTTTCCACCAGAACCAGTGGTTCCAACCTGTTTTCTTCCTCTTAATTTATCCAAAAGACCTTCATTTACATCTTTAAATTTATTGTGCTCTTTCTTTGCAGATGCTTCCATTTTTTTGAGTCTTGTATAGTAATCGGGAATTTCATCTAAATGCTGGAGAGCAATGTCCATAGCAAGTTCATGGTCTTTTGTATGCTCATGCTCAATTGGTTCTCCCATATCAAGTTGCTTTTGAATGAAAGAAACATCAAGACGATGCTTCTTTGCAATTTGTTCAACTGTTTTATGGGACTTCAATTTAGACATTTTTATTTTTATTTTTATTTATCTTCGGGGTTAAGTTGATTCTTCAAAAGTTTTGATAATTCTGCTGTTGATCCAACAAAAAGAGCATTTGTGACATTTGTTGGACCTTTGGACACTCTTTCTTCCTCAACATCCTTTAATTTCTTTTGTAGTTCCATTAACTTATCGGTTGCATCTGCAACGTTTTTTATTAGTTGTCCAGCAACTTCATATGCTCTTGGCATCTCACTTTCTTGAGCAAGCTCAAGAATTCCATTGATTGCCTCCTGACCCTTTTCTATGATTGAGTATAAATTGCCTCTGGTATACTCATAATCCTTCCTAATATCTTCAGCAGAAGAAGATATTTTTTCAACCTTTTCTATAACTGTTTCTTGTATTTCTGGAACTATCTCGCCAGAAACATTAAAGGCATTGTTGAGGTCATCGAATTTTTTTGTCATCTTCATGATGTCGTACCACTAAATCCAAAATCATCTCCATCTTCAATCAATGCATCATCGGCAGTAGTAATTGATTTTATTGCCGCACCAGCAAGGTGTGAAGAAATCTTAGTTCCATCAGAACCTCTTCTTACTGTCAAGACATTTCCGTTCTTGGCAGTAACATAAACTTCCTCACCATCAATATCAAGGTATGTATTTTTCAATATTGATGTTGAATTATTTACTGTTATGAGGGTCTCTTCAGTTGTAATATCTTTGGTAAGATTAGTTACAATGACACCAGTATAATTTTTAATAGCTCTTGGTTCTGTAGCATAAACAACTTCCCTTGTTTGATTATCTTTGGAGTCTCCAGTAAGGTAGCTGATAGATGTTTTCTTAATAATATCTTTCGCAGCAGATGTCGTAGTTGGACCGAAGAGATATGTCTTTGCAGTAAATCTTAAAGTATAAATTAAAACTCTTCTTGTGGAAAAATTTCCCTCATAATCATCTTGCATAGTGACATTTTCCAACACCACTGGAATGTCTCTCTTCTCATTAATGGCGTTGACTAATTCTACAGTTAAATTATATGATGGTTGAAAATATGGCAGAATTTGCTCAACAATTTGAAGAGCATCATCGTTCAATTTTGCCATTATACTTAGTTCAAATGCCATATTGTAGGGAACTGGCATGTATACTTTTTTGGTTTCACCATCCGCATCAGAATATGCAGTAAATGTTTGAGTTTGAGTTACCTTTCTGGTTGCATCATAAGTCAATCCAGTAAACTCAAATGACATTCTTGGTAATGTAATTTGAACTGGTTTATTTAAATCTGGAGATTGCTCCAACCTAGCTAAGAACTTCTGAGTAGGACCATATGCCAAAGGAACTTTAAACTCACTAACAACATTGTTGGAAGAATCCGTATGCTTAATTGTTATATTGTTAAATAGAGATCCAAAAGCAACAACAGTTCTCCTTAAAATTTCGTTATAAAAATACTCAAACATTTTTTTTTAACCTTTGTTATGATTTGATCATAATAACTTATATTTATGGCATTCCAAATGGATTTCTTTCTGAGAAATCTATAATTAGGTCTGCTTCATCCTCAATTGATTCATTTGATGCATATCCATCATCAACTGGATTTATATCAACCACTCTCAGTGGATGACTTGCTCCAGATGTTTCTCCGATTAGATTTTCGCCTACAATAAATTGTCCAGTTACATTTGAAACTTCTAATATGTTTGTGACACTATTCCATGCTCTTACTTTTGCTCTTGTGCTTGAAGCAGATCCTACAATAACTTCATTAAATTCATAGTCTCCAGATCCACCTGAACTTGGGGGAGAAATCAATATAGTAGGTGCAACAGTATATCCAACCCCACAGTCAATCATTCTGATTTGAGTTATTGATCCAGCGGCACTTACAACCGCTGTTGCTGCAGCTGAAATATTTACTGTAGAGACTCCAACAAAAGTAATTGTAGGTGGGCTAACATATCCAGATCCACCATTACCAATTACTGGAAGTGATAGGACACCATCTCCGATTGTACACGTTGCAGCAGCACCAACACCATCACCATAGAAAGCAACTTTTGGTGCTACTGTGTATCCATATCCAGCATTAATTACTTCTACAGACTGAACTGACTTTTTAGCAGGATCAACGTTTTCATTACATACGACAATTCCACTAATCATCGTTGCAGAACCAACGCCAGTAACTCCACCAGATGGTGCTGACGATATTGCAACTCTTGGTGCATTTGAATATCCACCACCCCTATTATTGATAGTGAAGAATCTAATTCCACCATTCACAATACTGATAGATGCAGTTGCAGTTACAGCAGCACCAACAACTGTTAGTTGGTAAACCTGACCAATAGGAACTCCAGTGAGACTATCTCCAGACTCTGATCCATATCCACCAGATGCTGATCCCTCAAGAACATCATCAATTTCTGAAATTCCAGTATCAATATCCTCATCTTCATATCTGAAGAGTTCACACTTTAAGGTATAAGTATAAGTCTTATTTAACTGATAAAATGGTTGCTCGTGCTCTACAAACTTAATTTCAAATAATCTATCACCAAGAGGAAAATAAATTAAATCGCCTTCTTTTGGTCTATGGCGAAGTTTTACATTTTTCTCTTTCTTCAAAAGGGGTGTAATATAAGTTTCAAATCTTTCCCTTGAAATTGTCAAGGTTACTTCATTTAATGCTTGAATTCCAAACTTGGATAGAATAGTAGTATTATCTCCATATCCATCATAATTTTCTAAGTATGCTTCTATTGGATAAGCATCCTCAAATGCAGAATCTATAACTTCCTTTATAACTGTTTTTTCTACTAAAAATTTTCTGGGTAGATAGTGAACTTCTACACCATACATTCTAATTTGTTCATTAATCAAATCTTGAATAAGATTTTGTTCGCCTTTAGAACCCTGAAGAAAGAAAGGATTGAGTGCCATTTTTATCCTATCATGTCTAATGGTGGAAGTTCATAATTATTAGACATTTTTTCCATCAGGATATCAATTTCCCTTTGGGCATCATCATATATTTGTCTACCATTAAGTTCTACACCACCAGGTAGTTTTACTCCCTGGAACTTAATTAAATTCTGTCCCCATTGACGCTTAATGAGAGATGTTAGATATGGTTTGAGGAATGAGTCGTTCCACACTCTTCCGTAGTCATTTGGATTTAGAACTGCAAAACAATCAATAATTACATAATCTCCAGCATTTACTGAAGACCAGTCAATATCTAGATATAATCTATCCTGCCTTTTATTGAAACGAATTTGCTTTTGAGTCGTTAAAAGAAAATTCAGATCCTCAAGATATGTCTTAACCATTGCATAACTTAGGAGTTCAGTCGTTCCCCAGTAGTAAATATCATTCAAGAATAACTGATACTTGACACTAAACATATTATGTGTAATAGTGTTTGATCCATCATAGTGAAATATTTTAGTTACGCCAATCACTCCAGGTGGAATTTGTAGGTAATTACTAGTTTCATAATATGTAAATGTAGTTGCAGTTCCAACAATATTTGCTGTTGCACTTGTACTTGCCAGTCCTACTGGATTTTCAATAGTGCCCCTTCCCCTGTCAATATCATTCTGGGTTAGTTTGTATTTGAAGAAAGTTTGATATACTCCGTCAAAATGTCTTTCTTGGAAGAATTGCACGGCATCATCTACTAAGTCATCAATCTGCTCATCAGCTACGTTGATTTCTAAAACTGGAGCTCCCAGTTTTCGTTTGCAGTAATCAATTAATTCTTGCCTTGTAGATGGTTGAGCCATTATACCTTACCATTTAAAATATTTATTGATTTGGTGCCGAAAGATTAATAACTACCTCTTGTTGTTTGAGATATAATTTAAAGGAGCACTTCGCAAGATTTTTCAATTGATCAATATCGTCAATCTTATCAATTTCGGAGCACAGTTTAAAATATTCAAAAGATTTTGTCAGATTTTCTAATTCTATGCTATTTGGATCCATTTACTAAACTCCTAAGTAAGTTTTTGATCTCATCCAGATCACTCTTCATGTTAGCAACATCAGACTCAAGATTCTGTATCTTTTTATTCTCTTCATCCTTAGTATCACGTCTTGAAATATATTCCTGATGTTCAAATGAATCCATGTTAACGATAGTATTTGTTCTTGGATCCCTTACAAGGTTGCTATGTCCTTCAACTTTAATGTAATTCATATCATGCAAGCGCAATAACTCTAAGATCTCTAAATCTTGGAACATAAGCTTGATTTGATGATGTTCCGATAATCTTAATTCTAAAGTTTCTAAATGATGGTAGGTTATCCACAGTAAATGTATAATCTTTATACTCAATATCTTTGGATAGGAATCCTAAAGATTGTGTTGGTGAAACGAAAGTATCGGAAGATCCATTATTATCCTTAGCATTAATTACCCTTCCTCTATAGTCAAGATTTGCATATCCTGGGAATGGGACATATATTGGAGTAAAGTTTTGCTTATCTCCAATTGCATATAGAACGCGAATGTCAGAATAGTTATTCACATGTGCGGATAGAATAACCTTAATAGATGTTGAAGAATTTTCCAGAGAAATTTCTTTTGATAGATATTGGAATGAGGTTGGATCTTCCGAAATAGTGTTCACTCTTCTATCGGTAGCAATATCAGAGATGACATTGTTGACCCTGTTTGAAGTATAAATTGCACTAACTCTCTGAGTATCAATAACAGGACTGAGCATTGTATCAGTCGTATCAAGTAAGAGTCTCATGTTGAAAGATTTATTTCCAACAAAATTATTAAGTTTATCTTGCTCATTTACATATGAGCAGATTAGTCTTGTGCTATCCAAGTAATTTGATTGATTCAGTGAGATTGCCTGATACCCATTGTCAATAAATGGTATCTCATTACCATTAATACTCTTTCCAGTAATTGTTCTAATCTCTCCACTTACGGATGTGCCCTTAACAGTTAGATTTTGAACAAGAGGGGTGATAATTTCAAAGGGAATGTTCTGAGAAGCATAAACTTGAGATCCACCAGTAGATTTTGTTTGATCAACATATAGCGTTGGGAATCCTGTAGATGATGACCTATCAATACCATTTGAGGACATGTCAAGTTTAATATTATAAGAATCAAATAATAATGGATCTGAGACAGTTACATCTTGTAAATTGTGGGTAATGTTTATTCTTCTAAGAGAAATTGATCCCAATTCATACTTATAAACAGGTGTTCCTGCAGGATGGTCTTCATTTACTCCATTAATGCCTCTGACGATTGTTCCGCCAATGATGGAACCAGATACTGACGTATAAGAAATAACTTCATCACCAACAAGTGCGTATCCTGGATTTGTTGATCCAACTCCAACTTTTTCAAAAGTGCTGAATCCTGCAATGTCGTCAACTGTTATGCCAGAAGTGGAATCATACGAAATTGGAAGAACAAGTTTGGTGGGTCTTGTATCTGGTTTTACGCCAGAGATATTAACAAGATTTAGGTCAGAATACATTCCATGATTTCTGTGATTCACTTTAATATGTGTGCCATCTGTGACGACAGCAATTGAATTGGCAAGAACATTGCCAGAAAAACCATTGATTCCCGTTGAAATGCCAGAAATATTCGTATATTGTAGTGTCTTACCTACACCAACTTCAAAGTCACCTTGGACATTATCCAAGATAATCTGATTTGTTCCCGCAATAGAAACAAGAGAGAATCTTGCATTAGCGCCAACATTCAAGTTTCCTATTGAGGTAATACCAAGAACATCGCCAGCAATATACCCACTACCACCACCAGAGATAGTTGCGGCAACAGCAACTCCATTGCTAATTGTTATATTAGCAGTTGCTCCGCTACCGTTTCCAGTAATTGAAGTTAAGTTTACGTTATTGAACTGAAGAACTCCACTTGCGGGAGTGTATCCAATTCCAGCATTAATGATATTTAAAGTTGCAGTGGCACTTCCAGCACTTCCAACATAATTTCCAGTTCCATTTGTTCCAAGTTGTGAAATTGTGTTACCAATCTTCAGTTGAGAATCGGTCACTCCAATGGAAGTAGATACTCTAATCTTTCTGGAACTTAAGTTGAGTGGATTTGAAAGTAGATTTGCAATCTGACTATTTCCTTCAGTTAATTGTGGGTTATAGAACTCTACAGTTCCAGAAGTTGCAAATTCTGCTCTATATAATGTAAATTTGAGATCTTCCCATTGACTTGCTTCCCAAGTTGAAGCATTCTGAGATTTGAATAGTGATCCAAGATATGGTTGGTTTGAAATATAAGTCTGAGTCAGAAGATCATTTTCACCAATTCTTGATACATATACACTATATTTTGTGGAATTAGATGCTAAACAAATTGCATATTCCTTACCGCCTTCAAGATAAACTGGTGCAGAAAAATTAAATGATGTAGATACTGATCCGTCTGCAGATGTTGTAACCTGTTCTGGATCTAATGTTATTTCAGAGAATGGTAGAATTTTTTGAGTTGGGAAACCATTTTCCATAGTTCTCAACTGGAAAGTGACAGGAATATCCATATCATCTTTTGTTCTGAAGAAAACATCACATCTTGTCAGGAAAATGCCAGTTGAGTTGTCAACTAAGAATGATTGTGCAAGAGGGTCATACCATCCAACAACAACATCTCTTCTTGACTGTGAAAGAACAGTACTTCCTACAACTTGAGTTCCAGTTGTTCTTGAAACAGCTCTATCTTCAAATTCTTGTTTGTTTTGAATTCTTGCATTTCTTACAGAAATGATATTTTCTTGAACTGTTTCTAAAGTTCCAGAAGATGTAAATCCTTCTTCAGCAATAGTTGTTGCATTATTTTGATCATTTTGATCATTATTGACAAATGTTAGAGTCTTTGTTCCAACTTCAAATTTGGGATGGGCGTTGTTGTTTGGATTTGGAATGAACAGATTTCCATAAAGATTTGCACCAATATCAGAAACAAGTCTTACATTTGTAATAACTGCTTGAGCACCACTTGTTCTTCCGACAAGTTTCATTCCAGACTCTACCCATCCACTAAAGCTTCCCTGTGGTTGATTTGCCAAAGAGAATGTATCTATGTTAAGAATATTGGATGTTGATGAATAAGTCCCCTGTAAAGTTTGTCCAGTGTATGGATTTTGTGGGAATGTCAAAGACGCTGCATTATATGGACCCTCTCTATGATTTGATTGTGCAACTCTAAATGTAATGCCAGGAATATCTGCTCTAATATTATCACCCAAACCAATATTGGAAACTGTTCCCACAACAGTTTCTCCAACTTCAAATACACCAGAAACCATACTGATTTCTAATAGTTTTGGAACACAATACTTGCTGACATTAACACCATCAAAGAATGCATATAATCTTGTTAATGGTTTTACTTTTTTTGTAATAAATTGAATATTCCTTGATCTCATGTATGGAACAATTGATCTGTTAACGACCCTATCACCAACAGATGTTTGATCAAATTGTTCTGTAATAATCGTTCTATTACCTGTTCTAGTTTGTACTCCAGTATCTCTGATTTCTAATAAATCATCCCTAAAAACAGTCGTTGTCTGAGTGTCCACCTGGGCGATCCATCCACCACCACCTCTCCATTCTCCACCACTAACGACAGTTCTTTCTCTTGTCCCTCTAACAATCTCTTGACCAGTCCAGTTTGTTTGCCAAGCATTCCAAACAACAGGGGCAAATCCAGTTTGTGGATCTACATTAAGAGTCTTGACTGCATTTGATAGAGTCTCTGCATAATTACCCTCTGTTTGGATAATTTTTGCTTCAAGTCTGACAGTATCTACCCAAGTATCTGTAGATGGAGTTAACTCAAGAGTTCCCTGCCAGAAACTAATTAAGAATGGAGTTACACTTTCTGCTCTGGTAGCAAAAGATTGCTTCAACCACTCAACTTCTGAGTAGTCTAATGTAATAACATCGCCAGTTTTTCTTACATTAATTCCTTCAATATCTTCAAATGCCAAATCAGCTGTTGGATCAACTCCTTCAACTGGTCCAGTGATTAAGTCAATGGAAGTTGTATAGTGTTGTGGTCTTAGCTCCTTATTTTCAATATCAATACTATTTTTATACTCTACAGATTCTTCCTGTGCAAGAAGTGAAGTAAAATTATCAACAAAGAATCCAGACTTAAATCTATTGAGACCTTCTCCATCAGGAATGAATAGGTTTGATGTATTTGTCTCAAGGAGGGACAATGTTGTATAGTATTCAAGACTCTTGATTCTATCCTCAAGATTCTTGATATCTGCCATTCTATATCTCTTATGGTTCAGGAACTGAATAGAAGCCTGAGAAACATTGTAGAGATATGGTGGAAGAGTAATAGTCGCAATCTCAAGTGAATCATCAACCGATACTGGTTTTTCTGGTCTATCAGAAGGAGTTCCATATTTTACTTGGAAAGATCCATCTTTTGAGAGATAGATTCTATCTATTCTTCCAAGATAATACGAGAATGTTGTAATAATTGACTCATCGGATGCGAGTATATTTGCAGCAGAATTTCCAGAAGAGTTGAATGTTCTTCCATAAAATTCTAAAGGAGATCTTGATCCCTCAGATACTGTGTAATCTGATGTTTTGGGGCGGATATCTAAGATATCCGAATTTCTCACTCCATTTACTGTCTGAATATCTCTTCCGTATGAGAACTGAGAATATGAATTTACTGTTGTAATGTCACCATCATCAGTTGACTCATAGAACCCATTTGAGAAGTATACTTTAATTTTTCTTACTGGTTCTTGAGAAGATACTTTTCTCTTGATGACCCCGTAATCGTAGAAAGTTGATTCTTGTCCATTAGTAAAGCTAAAGTTTAATGAAACATCATAACTTGGAGTATCTAAGGTTGTAATTGTTGCCTGAGCCTTAGATTCCTCAAAGATAATAGTTTCACCTTCTCTAAACAGATTTCCGTTCTTATATAGGAAAGAAATCTTAGAGTTTTCTATCCTTTCTGCAACAATAGCGGTAGCACCACTGGATTGTCCAACAAACTTTTCTCCAATTATTAAATCTGTTGTCTGAGTTACTGCCCCTCCAGAAGCAGCAATGACCATTGTTGGGGCAGATGGGGTTGTGGATGAATCAATTGCCTCAAAAATTCCATAAACTTCAATTATATCTGAAACATTGAGAGAGACTTCTTCATCTTGAACTCTTGTTCCATATGGATAATTACCATATACCAATCCATCATCAAATGTAGTTGCTCCTATTCCAGATCCTTCATATTTTGACTTGTCTATTACGATAGAATTTACTCTATTCTTTCTCTTTACTTTTGCTTTTGGCTTAATTTTTTTAATAGTTGTGAGTAGAGTTGCACCAGAATCATTAGATCCCAGATTATAGATTTGTAGGGTGCTTGAAGCATTTGTGAATGAGAACTTATCTGAAGTTAATACCTCTGTGGTCCCATCCGATCTAATTAGAGAATATCTTTCTGCATCAAATGGTAGGAATGTTTGATTTGCGCCTGCGTCAATTGCTGTAGATAATCTATTTGATGAAATATTTACAGTGTATGATTTTCTAATCGTAATGGATGCATCTGTTAGATCTACATTAGATACATTATTTTTTGGAAGTCTTGTATATAATGTGTTATCTGTAGACGCCTCAAGAGAAGTATTGAGAACAGTAAAATCTACCACCGACAAGAAAGAAGATGGCAGTCTGTTATTGCATATTCCAGTAACAGTCGTAATACCAGAAACAGTGATGAAATTTGTCCCAACTCCAGCAACAGATGCATAAATTGGATCAACACTTGTTACATCACTATATCTTACAATATTGCCAACTTTAATATTTGTTGGGAAAGTTAAATTGGTACTCTTTACTGTGCTAATACCACCAGAAACTGGGCTGATTGATGCAATACCAACAATGAAGGAACTTGACTGAACAGTGTCTGCTGAGAATGTTGCTGCAGTGCCAACTTGACCAAATACCGATTTTACATCAGATAATCCGTATGAAGTAATTGCTGTTGCTACTCTGCCGTTAGAAATTCCATTGACAGTAAATGACTCATTGAGAATAAAGTCTCCTTTTTTCTCATAAACTGATATTAGATTTGAACTTGAAACTGAAGATTTGAGGAATGCTGTTGCTCCGCTGCTATTTCCTTTAATAATTGCAGGAACATTTAATGTAATGGGTTCATTTAGAGTAATTTCTGTAACTGTTTGCACATCATAAAGTGCAATGTTCCATTCATTAATGTTTGAATTTGAATTACTATAAGATCCAGACTCAAGTTTAAAGTCATATACTCTTGCAACACCAATTTCCTTTCCAGGTGCTGTAGTCTGTGAGGTTCCTGCTCTTGAATCTCTGAGACTCAAGACGTATGTATTTCCAATTCCAACAGTAGGAGATCCAAATACTCTATTTAATTTAAATGTTGGACCAGTATTATAATTGATTGCCTGATTTTCTAAGGTTGCAGTTGTTCTAGGTTTTGCAACATCTAAGAAAGTTGGTGATATTGTTTCAATATCATAACCTCTAATAAAAGCTCTACCTGGAGAAACTTGATATATTGCTAAGTCATCGGTTGGTGTGGATCCACCATAAGTAAATTGACCCTCATTAAATATGCCACGATTTCCTTGATTATCATTTAAAGACTCTTTGAGCGAAATATCAAAAGGATTTACATAGTAATCGCCAGATTCTGCGTAAGTTCTTCTTGCTAAGATGTCTGTCCAATCTTGATATGCAACACCACCAGCTGCGCCACCAGCAGATTTTTGCTGTGATCTAACAACTCCCTCTTTGATAGTTGCTAATTCAACAAATCCATTATCATTAAAATCTGTTAGACTCTTCTTATATAAAGAAACACTAATCTTTAATCTATCTGCTCCTGGTGCTGCATAATTATTAAATCCCTGAGAATTATCATTTAGAGTTTCATCAATATCTGAGTTAACAATTTCTTCGTTTACGTACAGACCAACTCTATAGTTTGGTTTGTTGCCATATTGATCAAGAATAATAATTTCATCATTTACTGCTATAAACTGACCTCTGATGAAATATACGCCATTTGAAATTGAAAAACTAGATCCAGTAGCACAAGCACCATTGGCAATAGTGTTTGCAAATGGTTGTCCAGCAGCAATAGTTGTATTGCCAAGAAGACCTGAAGAAATTGTGGCAGTTGTTATTAGTGTTTCACCATCAAGGAATTGTTGAGATGAATTATTCTGAGTGCTTGAACCAATGTAGTTTATGTATAGTGTAGTATTTCCTCTTTCAGAATCTCTTGAAAGAAGAACTTTTTCTACAACGGCAGTAACGCCAGAAGTTTGACCAGTGATTTTTGTTCCAACTATCTGGTCAACATATGCTTCAACAGGAACACCAAGATATGTGCTATTTAATTGAACGCAGTAATATAGTGCATTGTATCCAGTATTACCTGGGATTACCTTTGCACCTTCTTTAAAGAAAGCCTGTCCAAATTTCTCAATTTGATTCTGTAGAATTGACTGTAGAGTTGTTAATTCTCTAGATTGAATAGGATATCCAGGCTTGAATAGAACCTTATAATAGTCATTGTTTGCATCAAAATCATCAAAATATGGAGATACATTTAGATTTGTTTCCTGTGACATAATTCGTTAGAACTGCAAAATGACTTTAATATCCTCTTTTTGATTTGCAGACCTTGTTATTGAAGGTCTATTATCAATGTAAATAATTCTACCTGAATATTTTTTAACCTCAGGATTTGCCAAACCGTTATTAAAATATTGCCCAAGGTAGTAGGTTCTATTATTTATTACCGTAGAAATACCCGTGAAAGAAGTGCTGATTGATAGGTTCACAGATCCACCAGAAATAACTAAACTTCCTCCAGACAATGGTGAAGATGTAAATTCTGTAAGGTCAAAACTGTATGATGGAGTTGTCTGTGCTGTTCCAACAGTATTAAATCCAGCAAGAGTTCTATCCTGCCAATACTTTAAAACGCCTGTTGTTTGATCATAACTTACAACCTTGCCTGCAGCCACTACTCCAGTCGCTACTGTTTGTGTAATTATGCTGTCTGCAGTGAAAGATGCTGAACTATATCCAGCACCGACCAATCTCAAAGCATAAACTGCACTTGCTTTATCTGATGTTAGAACTTGAGTAGATCCAAATGACTTTGGATTTTCTACTATTCCTACTCTCGCTATTTGGTTTCCTGTAATAAAATCAGGATTCTCATTATCATTCTCTATTCGCGAATAAAGAAGGACATTATATGCGCCAAGTTCTCTGTAGATATCAGATCCATGTCCACCTTTGGGTGAAATAATTATATCAAATGATGGTCTTGTCAATCCAGTTGGAAATCCACCAGAAACTAAATCAACATTTCCGTAAGTATATCCAGACCCTTGATTTGATACTGTAATTGATTCTACTTGTTGGTCATTATTAACCACAATCGTGCATTCTGCACCAACTCCATCTCCTTTAATTGGAATTCTGTAGTAAGTTGTATTTGCAGTTCCTAATCCAACACCCCTATTTGTAACTGTAACAATTTTAATGGAACCATCAACCGCATTATCTCTTACGGACGCATTATCAGTTCCAGTTGCCCAATCTGCAGGAACGGGAATAAAATCTGTAGATTCAAATTTTCTAATATCACTTGGTTTTATGGTATAGAGATATTTCCAAATATAACCATCACCACTTGTTCCAGCAGCACGAGGTTCTAAATCTGTAAATGTTGGTTCATCTAACGATGGCCTTCCGCTTGGATTTTCTGGATCCGTTCCATTTTGTAAGCAAATATAAATCCTATAATCACTGTTTATAATATAAAAAGATGCAGAATATAAATTAGTTGCACCAGATACTTTTGCAATATTTGATCTACTATAATCATGGCGATACATATCGTAGATTGTTCCTGAGGTCCACTCTCTTTTTTGAACAACCTGTCTAACATCGCTTGAAGTGATTTTCTTCAAGGCAATCATAGTATCCCAATAATTATTTTCCTCATCAAAATTATCTTTTGGAGCTGGTGGATTAGAATCCCAATCACTTTGAATGCTTGTTGGATTGGGTAAACCAATGAAAGAATAATATGAATTACCAGAAGCCGATACTCCAGCAACAAAGTTTGTGGCATTTAATATTCTAATTTGATCAGTTATAATTGCTGCCATTTTACAGTGTTTTCTTTTTATTTATTAGTGAATCAAATACGATCTGGATAAATTCTAATCGTATTACCCATTCCAGTGTGATCTGGACACTGATAATAAAGTGTATTTGGTGCGTCAAGTGGAACCGTAAATTTGATAGTTGTCATTGTCTGCCCATTACCAACAACACCATTATTGTAAGCAGTACCACCATTTTGATCTCTAATTTCAAAAGGATGATCGCCATCATTATTTACGATATGGTATGTGCATCCTCTTGCAAAATAAAGAACGGGATCATTTGTTGAAATACTTAGTCCAATACCAACAAAGATAAAGCTATATCCATCACCAGTAATGGTCCATTTTCCACTGACAATATATGATGCATCTCCGTAATAAGTATTTGCTGTAACAATACCAACATTTAAAATTGCAGTGTTTGCTATACTAACCGCAGAATTTGCATTTGTAGTTCCTACTCCAATGTTGCCACTAAATGTAGCAGAAGTGGCAGTAATAGCACCTACAGTAATGCTTGGTGTTCCTGTAAGTCCTTGTGCTACTGTTGCAGTAGTTGCAGTTCCTGTTAAGTTTCCTACGAATCCACCACCAGAAGTAAGTGTATTTGTATCTGTTCTGTAAGTTAAATCAACGTCTGCCCTTAAAAATTGCCCAGTTGTTCTATTTTCAACAAATGTTGGATAATATATTGTAGTCAATCCGTTTGTATTTGTAATATCAATACTTTCTGTCGCTGTAGAAACACCTGCTCTTGTGGCATAAGTAGCAATTCCACTTAAAGTTGCATATCCAGATGTTGTAGACACTCCAGAAGTATTTGAATATCCTGATGTTGTAGATACTCCTGCAGTATTTGCATAAGTTGCTATACCTGCAGTATTGGCATATGTTGCAACTCCAGCATTGCCAGCATATGTTGCAACTCCAGCAATGCTAGTATAATTGGCATTAACACCAGTTAATCCAACACCAGACCCAACAAAAGATGCTGCTGTGACAACACCACTAATTCTTACGTCACCAAATACGTCAAGTTTTGATGTTGGAGAATTTCTGTTAAGACCAAGATTTCCATTTTCGGATAATCTAAATCCTTCTACCGAATTGGTAACAAAAATTAGAGGATTTGCTGATGTTACTCCAACTACACCCGCATATGCTGGAAATGTTGAAAAATCACTATTTCCCGATGAATCCTGCAATCCAAGAACGAACTTTGAAGGTGAATCATTCGTTAATCTTATTGTTGCAGGTCTTGTCTGAGTATTTGGAGAAACAACAATAGATGGTTCTGCAGTTCCAGGATTTGATCTAATATGCAATGGATACCCTGGAGATGCGGTACCCAATCCAAGAAATTCTGTTATGAACGCATTTCCCGTAACAGATAATTTTTGTGTTGGATTTGTTGTTCCTATACCAACATTTTTGATGGTATGGATTCCTACAGTTGTGGTTGACCAAGTTCCAGAAGCACCAACAACTGATGGATCAAGACCAACAGTAACTCTTCCAGTTGATCCAGTAACTGTGATACCAGATCCAGCAACAATAGAAGTTACAATTCCAGGTGCTAAATTAGTTCCATCACCAAGCAAAGTGTATAATTCGCCAAAATTGCTATTAATTTTTACAGCACCAGCTAATAAACTGTCACCAGTTCCATCATTGGGAATAGATCCAGTATTAATACCTAACTTTGCCATTTTTATATACTTTTTAAATATTTATTGAATGTAATCCGAATACTTCAGAGAAGAAGTTCTTTTCACTATTGCTGATGTTGATATTCCACCAACACCATTTTCACCGTAGAAATTGAAATAGTTATCTCCATTTCTGTATGAAAGTGATATTCTTCCCCAACTAAAGTTTCCAAAATAATTTGAGGATGTTATTATTCCACTATAGGATGTGGATCCTATTCCAGGAGAGGAATCAAACTTAATAATCCCAGAATCAAATGTAATGTATGTTGAATTAAATGAAATTGAAGAAATTCCAATAATTCTTGCAAATACTCTTCTAATGTAAGTAGTTCCAACGCCAACTACGTTAGTTCTGACAATTTCGGAACTATCAACTTGATATACGTTATCAACATACTGAGTTCCAATCCCAATATATGATCCATCTCTTCTTCCAGAAACAATGGATGTTGTTGCAATACCAACGTTAGAATTTTGGACAACAAAATAGTCATTGGGTGCCAAAGAACTAATTGTGACTGCTGTTCCTACAAGATTTGCTGATCTTAGATATGAATTCTGCGGAATATACATATCAAAAATCATATAATTTTGGGTCAGAACTGTCGTAAGACCAAATCCAACAATAACTCCCGAATCTCCAGCATATGTAGTCACATCATCAGTTTCAGAATCTGCTGAAGGTGGTTCAATTAAAACAACTGGTGGGGAAGATTGACTATATCCAGTTCCAGCACCAACAATTGAAATTGATGTTACAATTCCAGTTGTATTTGATATGAATGCAGTCGCAGTTGCTCTTTGAGTTGTCCCAAGTCCAACTGGATTTTGGATTGTTACTGCAGGGGCAGAATTATATCCAAGACCACCTGTTGAAATTACAACAGAAGAAACAGTTCCTGCTGTTGATACTATTGCGGTGGCATATGCACCAACCTTAGTATCCTGAGAATCTATAGTAACTTTATTTTGGAAGGTTAACGAAATGCTACTCTCATTTTGTTGGTTAAAGAATGGTCTTAAGTTATCAACGTAAACAGTCGTTGATCCAAGTCCAACTGGTTGAATTACATATGCATATGGATTAATAATAGGTTCGTAGAGAATACGATCTTTTGCAACTTCTTTTCCATCAATTATTTTATCTTCGGTTTGTCTACACCAAGTAACTGGTCTTAGTAATGTGTCATCATCTGTATTTCCTGGACCAAAATAAGGATTTGTGCTTACCAAGTCAGTTGAATTTACACTGGAAACAACTCTTGAATTTTCCTGAAGTATTGGTGATTGTCCAATAGAAGAATCATATCCAATAGTTAATTCATCACCAGTCTTAACAGTCTCAAGAATATTCCTTTCAATAACATCAATTACACCACTTCCCTTGTAGAATAATAGTTTAGATGTATCACCTTCTTTTGGTGCTTCCTTGAATGTTATAGTACTTCCTCCAGGGAAACTGTATGCCTTTCCTGGAACTTGAAGAATATCATTGATAAAGACAAGAAGAGTATCTTCCACATTAACATTTGATCCTTGAGAAGATCTAATCGTAACTATGTTATCCGATATTGTAATTGGGAAAACAACTCTTTCTCCATCAAATAAGTCATTGAGATTGTCTAAGACTTGAAGTTCACCTAAAGACCATCCAGTAAATTTATCCGCAAAGGTCTTTTGAACACTTATTTGGAATTCTTTAAATCCAGATGTTGTTGGAATGCCAGTTGCACCACCAACGGGAATCGTCAGTATATCGCTCTGACCATATCCATATCCATTATTTTTGATTTCAAAATCAACTACACTTGTTCCTGATCCAACAACTATGTCAATTTTTGCTTCAGTTCCCAGACCAGAATATCCTGAACTATAAATTACTGGAATGTCTGAATATGACAGTGGATCGTCAATTACAACTAAAGGTGGATTTGTTGCAGTATATCCAACACCAGGATTTGTTATGGCAATACTTACAACATGACCACCACTAACTACTGCAGTTCCAATAAAATGAATATTTGGAGTATAAACCGAAGAAGTAGCAACTCCAACCCTAACAACTTGAGATCCAGAACGATAACCAGATCCACTGTTGCCAATGCTGATAGATGCGATTGTTCCTGCAACTGAAACAATAGCAGTTCCTCCAGCAGAAACTAATGGTTGATATCCAAATCCTTCTGTTGAACCTACAGAAACTATTACCCCACCAACTGGTAGATTTGATGTATTTACATCAGAACGGAATGAAGTCGCAGTTCCAGTAAATCTTATTGAGCTTATTCCAGCAGTTTCTGCAAGAGTGTAATCATACGTTAATCCAGGACCTTGGAAGATATCATTTATAAGAATGACTGCATTCTCTGTTGAGAATCCTGTAACATTTGATGTGTTTGATTTTAAATCAAAACTTCTCTTACTTCCATCAAATTGAGTTGAAATATCATCAAAAATATAATTTCTTGAATATGTTTCAAATGATGCATTCGGGAATCCAGATCTTAAGAAAACTCTTCCCTGGAAACTTGATCCTGTAGAAATTCCTACCCAATCCCTATCATCTGGAGCATTAGTTGTACTACTAAATGGTAGATTTCCATATGGAGGTTCTACAAAATTAATAGTGTTATTGACAATATTATAATTTCCTGTTACCTTAGTGACAGAAGTGCCTGTAGAATATCCAGAAACATTTGTTCCAAGCCAAGGTCTTTGAACTTTCACTGCATTGGTGCTACCAACACCTACAGATTCAATCTTCATGATTTCGTTGCCAATTCTAATCAAGTCTCCACCAAAGAATGAAGATATTCCAGTGAAGTAGAGAATATCCTCAACAGTTGTCAAACTGACAGACAATGAACTTGTCAATGCAGTTGCAACAACAGGTGATTGTATAATATTATCAAGAGCAACAATTACTTTTGGATTTTGATTTGTTGATGTGAAAGTATGTGATGTTCCAATTCCAACCGTTGTCAAATCTATAATCTTTGGAACATTGAGAAGAGCATCTTCAGCATTTCTTGCAAGTTTAATATAATTTTCATTTACTTTGACTACAAAAATTGATGATGGTAGTTTATCAGTAATTCCAATTCCCGCAAAACTTGTTGTTCCAATACCAATCGCTTCTGATGAACCTGTTCCAGCATTGGTATATACAATTTCCTCACCAGTCACAAAGAAATGATTTGCAATTTGAATGGTGTTATCTGAAACATTTACGACGTTTGGATTATTTCCTTCAAAGTATCTTTGGAAAATTGGATATGTGTTATTAGTCAACTCAAAAGATCTTCTAATATCTCTATTTGTTCCATAATATACGCCATAATTTGATTCAATATTTGCATTGTCAATACTCAAAGTATCTTTTAGATCATCTTCGTATCTAAGAGCATTAAAGTAAACTTTAACGGATACATCTATATTTGGTAATGGAGTAAATGTTATTTGAGTAATTGATGGGCGAATACCACCAATAGTTCCTAATGTCGAATCCGTCTCAATAATTGCAAATTCTGAAATATAAACATCATTGCTATCATCATCAATCACAGTAATTTCTGAAAGTTGATGCCTATTATTTGTCAGGTCAGAAACCTGAACAATCATATATGCACCCTCATAATTGTCTGGATAATCTGCGATTACGACTGGTGATGGTGTTGCAGTTGATGCTATAGAAGTTGATCTTGCTCCCAAACGAGCATGTTTCAAATCAATAGTTCCAATTCCAGAAGAAGAATTGTCCGTGATTGCAATATAAATTGTGTTAGCAGTGACTCCTATTCCTGCATGAGGAATGAAGTCAACCTTTAATTGTGACCCTGCAAAGTATGGTCTATATGTTCCTAAACCAGAATCACTATTAACACTGAGAGTTGATGTGGTTAATTGTCCATATTCAATAAATTCAATTTCTGATCCGTCGTGGACAAGATTAAACTCATTGAATTGATAATTATTACCATCACCAATAATTTTAGTAATACCTTTAATGGAAGTATATGTATTCGGAATGCTGATAATTGTTCCAGATCCTGAAGGAATTGAAACATTACTTGTATCAATATCTACAATCCCTCCAAGGTTTATTCCCCCATTCGGGATAATTTCATCATGGATGTTGAAAACAAGAGAAGTTACATCATAATCATTTACCGAGAATTTTGTTGGATAGTATTGAACAATTCCTTCACTACCCTCAATAGTAAAATCAAACGATCCTAAATCATAATCAGATTCTACTCTTCCATATTGATTCAAGAATCCAAAAGTATTATTATGAACAAGAGATACGAGCATCAATTGTCTTCTTTGTTCATATCTCTTATCCCTAATAAACATTACATATTTTTGTGCTCTTGCATCCGAAAGAGGAAATCTATGAACTTCACTAAACTTACTTGATCTTGGATTACTGTTAAATAACCCACTAATATCATCAATTGATAGAACTCTATTTCCAACAGATTCAAAATAATCTGTCAGAACTCTATTTGCAAAAGTTACTTCGCTTGAAATAATATTTGATCCAATATTTAAAGAATTTTCAGAAACAAGGTCAAAATCATAAACACAATTCAAATCTACAACACTGATAATATCAGTAGAAACTTCAAATGAAGTTACATCTGTAGATAGTCCAACAATCATTGAACGAGAACCTCCAGAAGGTAATGAAGATTCTAATTGATAATCACCAAACTTCTTAAATCCTACTGAGTGATTTAACGAACTGACTACATCATCCCATGTCTCATAATCCACTTTTGATTTGATAGAGTATGAAAAATTCTGATAGTAATCATTATCAGAAATTCTTTGTAGATTATCGTTTAGGAAACCGATATAATTTTGCCACCCATTTTCAACAAAGGATGAGGAATTTGTTGTAAAGTATGAATTATATGAAGTTATTGTGGATGCTATTCCCTGAGACTTTGAAGTTAATCCTTCAATAATTTCTCCAGAAACAAAATCCTCGTTAGTTACTATCTTGAGATAATTTGTTTTTGAATCCCAACTTTCAACATAACCAATTCCAGAATTTGATCTTACAGTTTCTCCTTCAATGAAATTATTTTTTACTAAAATTGGATTGAATATTGGGAAATGTTTTTCTGGAATAATTCTTCCAGAAGAATTTGATGCATTGAAATTTCCTGGATATTCAGATTCTTCTAAAAATCCATCCAAACTAAAGGTGACAATTCCAATTCCACCTCTGTTTTCATTTACATACTTGATTGTAAAAAGTTGATAATCATAGTTTTCAGAATTGTATCCTTTTCCTTCAGAATTAACACCTACGCTAACGTTCTCAACTAATACTTTATCATTTACTGCAAATGGGAATGAATCTGCAGTGCTAAATCCAACAGCAAGAGTTACAGTAACATCTTTTGAGGTGCTATTAAAACTAATTGAAGAAATACCAACACCATTTGAATTGTGAATTGGCAGTATTCTTGGAGTTACATTACTAATTCCAAATGTATTCTTTAAAATTGTTACGTTGCCGTCTCCAAGAGTGTATTTCAGATCAACCTCTGGAACTAACTCATTTGTTTTTCCATCAAATACTAATAGAGATGGTGCTGTATTATATCCTCTTCCGAAAGATGTGATGCCAATACTCTCAAAGGATGCTAAGGATTCTATCTGGGCAATCTTTGGTAAAGATGCACTTGGTCTCATAGTATAATCTGAAGGAAAATCAAAGCCAATATCCTTAATTACTATTTTTTTGGTTACTCCAATTGTACTGCTATTTACTTCAAGAAGAGCTCCAGATCCAGACGCTGTAGTTACTGTAGAAATTCCAGGTAAAGAATAGTAATTCCTACCTCTATTGAATATCTTAATATCTGCAATAGGTCCAAAAGCAGTTTCTGAAGTTGTATAATAAGATATCTCAGATGTTGAGGATCCATAAGATACTGCCTCTGGATATTCTGCTAAATCATAAGTAAAGGAAGAATCTGTTGGCGTGCTTCTAATAGAAAATTCGCCATTGTAATAACTATTTTTTACCTGAATTTGATTATTTGAAATTGAATCTTCATCAACATAAATTTCTTCCTTATAAACTGGAATATTGCTTTCATATACAGGAACTAAATTGTAGTAAAGTTTTTCTGGGAAGTTTTCGTTGACGGTTAAAATAACTTTTGCATCTGAAGAAATTCCAACTCTACCACTTCTTTGAACTTCAAAAACTTTATTCTCATCAGTCTTATCAAATAATTCTTTAAACTTAGAATCCTTATAGAATCTCAATTCAAACGCAGAATATTGAGTTGCTTGGTTTTCATAAGATAACGTATTGCTTGATAGATCAAATGTTACAGTTGAATTTTTATATACTGTTATTGGAGGATTAACTGCAGATAAAGTTCCATTTGATGCACTTGTAATACCAATATAATTTGGAGTTACACTTAAAGAATCTGAATATGAGTTTGATAGTTTAATATTATCATTATCAATTGAAATTACATAATACGATTTATTATCGTTTAGACCTACTGCGGGGGCAGTTGCTGTATGAATTACTTTTTGCCCAGAAACAAATCCATGATTTGGGATATTGATTAATGAAGATAATGTATTAATACCAGATGAGATAAAGTTTTGAGGATTAACTAAAACTCTTCTATTATAATCACTGTATACTATAGTATGTGTTGTCTCAGATTTTGGATTTGCATTTATTGATACAAGATCACCAACTGACAAACCATGAGTTTGTGAAGTGCTTACTGTAACAGTGTTTTTTGTTACTTTAGTAATTAACTTTTCATAATTTGTTTTAAAACTATGGTATACGCCAGTTCCAATTCCCGTAAAGAATAGTGTTGATTGTGAAGATGTTGTGCTAGTAACGCCAACAAAGTTTCCAGTAGAACCAACTCCAACTTTAACTGTAGAGAGACCTATTAAATTATTATCAATTTTTGCAATAAAAAGAACAGATCCATTAGAAATTGACATGGAAGTTGAAATTCCATTCGTGGAAATTCCAATTGCACTACCACCGTTTGTGTAGTAATTTACTTGGTCGCCAGTCTCTAATCCATGATTTGGAATATAAATTGCTTTAGTTGGAATAAAAATTGAAGTAATGCCAGATGGAGTGTTTATTGACAGAGTTGATCCAATTCCTACACCAGATCTGGTTCCAACACCAACAGATTCCTGGGGATAAAAATAAAGTTCTTTGTTTACCTTATATGTGTATGTTGTATCAAAACCAACATTAATATTGATTTTTTTGGAAACCTCATACAAGGTCTCGGTGGCAGTATGGGAAATTCCAATAGAACCATCAACTCCTCTAAGAATTCTTAATCTGGAGTATGTTTTGTCTACATTTAATACCTTTACCTTTTCAATTCCAATTTGAAGGATATCATTTTCCTTTATTGTTGGATAATTTAGATTACCAAATACTGAAATATAAGTGACTATTCCAGTATAAGATGCTGATCCAATTCCAGATCTTAAAGATAATTTATTAGTGCTAATTCCAGCTTCGTAAATTCCCTCAATTTTTGATGAAGTAGTGCTTACTCCAGAAACTTTAATTATATCTAAGTTCTTTAAATTGTGATAATCTTGAGTTAACAGGGTGAATGTTCCCTTTTCCGTAATTGGGTATACTTCAACATTTGTCAAAGTTGTAGAAGCAACACTGATATTACTTACAGATTTGCCTCCAATTTTAGATACTTTTGCTTCAGCGGAGGAACCTTGTGTATTGGTATTATCAAATACCAAACTGTCATTTATCTTGTAGTTGCTTCCTCCAGTGCTTATACCAATACTTTCAACAAATCCAGGAGATGCAAACTTAATTCTTGCAGTTTGATCTAAAAGATTTGGTATAGATGTGTAATTGTATTGGGTGTTCTCATCAATCAAATTATATTGATTAGTATTTCTTAACCAAATTGTATTATTTAAATCTAAATCATCTTGATTTGAAATCTTCTTGAAGTTAAATTCATTTGGCTTTGATTTATACTCATTGCCAATTATGTAAGGAAATACTGGTCTCTTGTATCCAACAAATTTGCCAAAGGAATCTGAAGATGCGTTTAAAGTTACAAAATATGCATATGTTCCATTTGGAAATTCTGGAGTTACGCAAAATCTTCCATTTCTTACGTCAAGAACTTTATCATCATTTGTTTCATAGTGAGTAAAGTCTTCAACAAAAAATCCTTCAGGGAAAGTGCTGAGCGGAGGTCTATTTTCCTTTAAATCTACCTCATATCCAGACTTTAATTGGGTTACTGTTCCACCACTTTTTGTTGTGTATCCATAAGGTCCATAAATTGGATTTCCATCATATGCCCAACCAATGATAGGTGAGTGATCTGTGGATGATACTTCAACTCCATTAACCTTTCTTAGATCAGTTTTTCCATAGAGTATTTTCCCACCTTGATCCAAAGAATAAACAATCTGTCTTAGATTTCTTGGTGCATATAAATGCGAATATTGTAATCCATATTCGGAGTTTAATGATTCTGTTAAAATACCATCATCCGAAGTTAATAAATTATATAATTTTTGGAAAAGATTAATATTCCAAGACTGAATTGATGCATTGAATTTGGCACCAGATCCAGCAGTTTCAATAATTATTGCTGTATCTTGTGGACTATATCCAATACCACCTTGAATTATTTTTACTTCTGTTATTTGCCCATTCTGAATGATTGGAGTTAATACTGCACCAAATCCAGATCCCCGAATGATTAAATTTGGTGAAGAATTATAATTTTTTCCAGATGAATTGACCAATACTTGAACGATTTTTCCATTAGAAACTATAGGAGTTAATTGTGCTCCAGATCCACTATCAAGTGTAAATTGTGGTTGTCTATTGAAATTAATAACTTCGGAAGATCCATACCCAACTCCATTATTTGAAACATGTACAGAAGTTATTTCACCCCTGAAAATTGGTTGAACAACAGCAGAGAATGTTTCACCACTAATAGATGAGATTCCAATCTGACCAGATACTTCTACTTTTATTTCTGGATAATTGAAAATATGAGTTCCTACTCCAACGGAAGTGAACTTGATATGCTCCCCATTTATTTGGGAGGAAAGTCTAAATTCACTATCAGATACTTTAATTGCATAATAATCGGCATTATCCGTTAATCCACCAACTACAGAGCCAGTAGTTGTGTAATTTATAATTTCATTGTCAAGGAATCCATGATTTTCTATAATGATGGAGTCTTTAGAAGTGCTAATTCCAGAGATCTGACAAGTTCTTTTCTTATTTTCGTAATTTAATCCAGAATTTACGACGTTAATTGAACCAATAATAGACTTTTTCTGATATGACTCTAAATTATGATTTCCAACACCATATGATCCTAAGGTTATAGTATTGATACCTGCAATAGTATCTCCTTCGTTTTTGTGCAATGTAACCTTAAGTGGATCTACTACACGGACGTAATATGCAGAGTCTGTGGTTAAACCTGTAATATTTTTTTGTCCGTTGGTTCTGTAAATTACTTTTTCCGAATTTGTAAACTTGTGATAAGTTGAAAATCCTATAGTTGAATTTGATAGTGAAACAAGGGATGATGCTACCTCACTATTGAAAGATGGGGAATGTGTCACTAACGTCATGTTTACAGACGCTACTGCACCGACTCCATTACCACCACTAATTTTTACTATTGGAGTATCTGCATAACCAAAACCAGGATTTATGATCCTAATTTCGGAAAGAGATCCCTTTACTGAACAATATCCAGTAGCACCTACACCAACCAAATCTTCAATTATGATATTGGGTGGGTTTATAATATCGTAACCACTACCAGCAGATGTAACATCAATCTTGTCAATTCTCCCGTAATAAATTACATCTTTGGATTTGTAGTTAACAATTTCTACCCCGTTAATAAACATACCAGTATTACCTGGATCTGTTTTATATTTTGTGCTATCATTTGTTGGAGCAACAAATTCTCTGTATAGTTTTTGTGGTAAAAGAGTTTTTGATCTGAATTTATAATACTCAATTTTATTTGAATTTACTTGAGTCAGACTGTCTATAGAAACAAACTGCGAGTTATAAAGATCTGTCTTACTCCTTGCAAGTTTTACAATTGTGGAACTTACTCTCTTAACATAATAAACACCTTCAGCAAAAAGTGATGTTATTACAGTAGAGTTTACAACAGGTAGTTCTTCAATATATGTTACGCTCTCTATTTTTTCTGGTGTATAGTAAACCATGTCACCAGTGTAAAATCCATGATCGGAATTTGTGGTTATTTGGATTTCTTCACCAATAAAATTGCCAGAAAATACTACAGACCTTTCTTGGATAAGAAGAGGTTGGTTTACATATGATGGTATTGAATTTGATGCAACAAGAGTTCTTTGTGGTGACTTGTAAATATTATATACGTTCTGAACATTTGCATTCAGATTTGAAAGATTTGGAAAATTGGGAGAATCTACCTTTAAAAGTTTTCTCTTAACAGTATACAATTCTGTTAGAGATAAGTCTCCCTGCCCTCTTATTACAAATGTTTTTTCAGAGTTTACTGCAGTGATTGTAGAAGATCTTTCAACACCATAATTGTTCTTAATTAGGATTTGATCCCCAATCTTAAATGAATGGTTTGAAGTAAGATTTACACGATAAGTTTTATCTGAGTTATCTAATAATTCTATTGATTTAACTTCAAACTTTGGCGATATGTTAAGATACCAAGAATTTGATAGGGTATCTTTTGCATTATCTCCCAATGTTTTAATAATTACTGTATCATTTGATGAAATATACTTTGTTGTTGATTGAACGCTTATGTCATCAATAACAGAAGTTACTCTAAGTTTGACTATATCCCCAGCAAAAGTATTTGAATATGCATAGGTATCCAAATTGATTGTGGATTCATCATAGATAATTCCTTCAATACCAGAGCATCCTAAAAACTGAGTGATTGATTTTGATGAATATGTTACTACTCCTTCAGTTTCATCAGAATATGTAACTCTAAGACTTCCCGAACTTGGAAATCCAATCGTAGAATCAACATCTAAAGTAGAATTGGAACTATCAACATCTCCAATCAATCTTGTCTGTGGATGTACAGTAAATTTTCCATAGAGTGATTCATTGAATTTGACATCATTTGGATTCCCTGCATCCAAACTGAGTTTGTAGTATACTTTCCCATCTTTTGATAGGATTTTTTGAACATCTGCAATAGGAGAATATGCAGTCTCAATATCCCCATATTGATCTTGTACCAGAATAGAATCAACTATATCTTCTGGGTTGCCAGAGATTGCCTCAACTACTAAGTCTTGAGTAATTTTATAGTTTGCCTCAGATGGTTTAATTAAGAAGTCCTTTGGTCTTATGATCTGAACATCTTCACCATAAAGAGATCTGAAAAGAATGCTAAAAGATTCGTCAGTTCCTTTGCTACTATAAAAATCTTTTGCTTGCTTAATAAAGGTTGCTTGATTTAACTCTGAGGATAATTCTCTATTGTGAAATCCTGGAAGCAGTTGATACTTGGTCTTAAAGAGAAATTCTTTTAAGAATAAGTAACTTAAGTTAACAACACTTGTTCCTGCAGTGTGAGCAGCTGCTGCCGTTTCTTCAAAGGTAAGTTCTTCTGGAGAATTATTTTTCTTTAGTGATTTTACACCAGAAAATCCTCTTATACATCCAGTAAAAGAGTTGTATGTTTTTCCAGTATATGTAATAATCTCGTCATCAATTTGGATTAATCCATATGAATCTGGGAACCCATTTGTTCCTGTTGGGGAAAGTGAGAGATCCACGAAGATCTCATCGTCAAGTGTATTGATGTCTGAGAGTAGCGTAGAAGACCCTACAAGGTTAGTTGTCTCATCAACCTTGATATATTGGTCTATGTTCTGAATTAAGTCAACTGGAGCTCCTTTGAACTCCTGTGACAGATAGTATTGTGATAAAAATTCGGATACTAACGGAAATTCTTCCTTTACATAAGAAGGAAGTTGATTTTGTACTATCTGGTTAAACTGAACTCTTTTTTCTGCCATGTTATTATGATCTTACTAAATTCCCGTTAGTGTAGCTTGAGGTTACAATGTAATTTGATGCTGATGGATCTAATCCAGAGGAAATCTCATCGATAACCATTTCAAAATTACTCTTATTAATATCTAGCTGCAAATACAAATCCTGTAATCCAATCACATCATTTGATTGCGGTACCGCAGATATTTCTATAATAGTTTGACCATCTTTTAATTTTCCCGAAATGATATTGATTGGATTCAGTGTGATAATGCCAGTTTCATAATTTATTCTTCCAACACTTCTCCTCAAAATGGTTGGAGAGGTTGAAGCGGCATTTGGGACTGTGAATAAAAAGATAGATCCTGTCGTTGCGTTTGTATCTGGAATATCTGAAAGATAAACATCTTGAAGAATTCCACTTACTCTGAATGCCGTTGAACGAATATTGTATCCACTCATACTCTTAATGTGGAATTGGTTCCCAAAACCAATAGAATATTCGGCAAGAGAATTTACAGCAACTCTTAGGTCTCTTCTCATCTGCACTTTAGTGATGTTTGAAGTGACAGATTCGTGACTTTCATCAATAATCTTTAAGAATTTACTATATTTGAATCTTGCACCATACTTATTCAACTCACTTGATTCTGCATATCTATTTGTATTATCCTGAATAATACTTGAAACGTATGAAGAACTGGGTGCCAGGTTTGTGTTATAATAAATTTTTGAATCAACTTCAAGATAAAGGTATTTCAGGTCTACAAGTTCTGGAACAATTCCAGCAACTGCATACTTTTTCAACTTCATCTTAATATTTTGTTTTGTAAGATTTGGAAGAAAATCTCCAGATCTTGGTTTGATACTTATGAATACCTTTCCATACTGTGGAGGAACTAATTCTTCTCCACCAAATACTGAGATAGATTCTGTATCTGGATAAATTTTTTCTGGAATTAATGTTTCGTAGTCGTTTGATGTAAGTGCTCTGTTTTGTGATGCATAGATTCTTGGTGCATATTTTCTAACAGATTCTACACTTTCAATGTTTTCACCACCAGATGCAATAAGACCAGTAGTTAATAGCGATATTCCGCTGGTAACTTCATACTCAAGTCCATTCCTGGTATATGCTAATCTTCCAGAAAATGCAAATTGACTGACTCCGTTTGCACTATCACCATTAGTTACAATATATGATGCTTGAATATAATTTCCTTCATCCAACTTACTACCAAAAATGCCATCACCAAAGATAAGTTCATATCTTTCATCTTCAACTTCTTGTAAGAAGAAGACGTTTGAAGTGGGTTTTACCGAAAATAGACTATCATGAATGGTGTATTTTGTAGAAATAGTTGATTGCTCACTACCTCTTACAATCACTGACAGTAGATTTGTATCAATTCCAGCATTGCCGAGGATAAATTTTTGATTTGGGTTTCTTGAACTGAATGTAAATGAGTCAGTTAAAAGAATTCCCTCATAAATTTCAATATCTTGAAATGTTGCAGTATTATCAAATACTGGAACTGTAATGTCATCAAGTATTGAAAATACAAATGATTGAGTACCAAACGATCCTGAAGTTGCAGCAACTGGACCTCTCTTAAGAGTTATAGTTGCGGGAGTTGGTAGAATATTTGTTGTATCAATAAAGAACGAAACTGTTGCTCTTGCTGCCTTCTTTGACTTTGGAATGTATCCAATGTTTCTTGCAAGAGCAACAACATTTTCTCTTAAAGTTGCACTATCAATGAATGACTCATTTGCCACCATGTTGGCATTGTATGAGGTAATGTAAGTATTGTAAGCCAATACATCAATGATTGTTGAAAGGTTGGACCCTTCAAAATCATAGTCAGTGAAATTAGAATTAGATTTTAAGTAATCCCTTATACTTGCTTTAATCTGGTCAAAATCCAGATTAGTGAAATTTGATAGTGCCATTTATCGTGTTGACTGCAAGACAAATTCTAATTGTTGTGGAGCGATCTCTGCTCCTATAATATTGTAGATTAGTAACACATCATATGAATTGTTGTCATAATCTGGAGTTACCTCCAAAGTTACTATTGAGACTCTTGGTTCATAATTATTGATTGAATATTCAATTTCTTCTCTAATTGAAATCGCTGATAGTGGATCAATAATATCAAATAGAGACCTATTGATTCTTGATCCAAAGTTTCCGTTAAAAAATTTCTCTCCAGGAAGGGTAAACACGATATTGCGGATTGATCTTGCGATTGCATTCTCATTTTTGAGTGCAATCAGGTCACCATTCAGAGGATTGCTCTGAAATGACATACTAATATCCTTAAAACCGCTGTTTACCCTCTGTAAAGGCATTAAAGAAAACGCAAAGTTTATAATTATAACTTATTTATTAGCTTCATAGAGAGGTTCAGTACCATATTCCCAGTCATCGTAGTCCTCATCATTACGAATTTTTGCATGAATTTCGTTTTGATGATAAAAATCATGCTTTTTGGGTGTCAGATCGTCATTTGCGATCTCACGAAGCATTTTTTGCTTGTCAATTTTGCCTTCCCAACCGTATTCACTTGACAAATATTGAGTTCCCCACTCATTTTTCATAAAATTTTCGTCTTTATCAACTTGTTTGGTCATTTTTTTGCTCCTGATTTAAAAATCAGAACTTTTTACGGGGTTGCTATCCCGTTTATCGATAAAAAATCCCCTTCTCAAGTAATCTTTGTCATCGATGAACGTTAAATCTCCCATTTTTTGTGGTCTATCACCTTTCCATACAGGAACTGCGACAGTATTATCATATCTAAAGTCTGGATTCCTTCTAAAATGAACCTCTATAAGATTATTTCCAATAAATTCACAATTTATCCACTCGTAGTTGCCCTTTAAATCATTTAAAATGTTAGGAAACTCAATCTTACGATCTATTTTAACCCATCTTTTCCATTTATATAGTGGAGCATCATCATCTCTTTCACCTAATACAACTAATTCCGATTTCTTATTTTGAAAGTCAACACTAATATGCTCTCCTTTGAATAATTCGCACCAAAATTCTGCTGGATGAAAGTTCTCAGTATCTTTTTCAATCCACTCTATACGAGAAAATCGTCCCATACCAAGTAAATTAATACTTGGTCGGACGATATAATATCCTGGACATGGAACAGGCACCCCTGTAGGTCCACAGAGATGCCTTAGACGACTATTTAAGATTAGTTTGTTATAGACCCAAAGATCTTCTGAATTTATTGAATTCCATTCATCCTTTGGGTCTAAGTGATACATTACTTGCCTTGTCCGCGATACTTTTTCTTGCGACCATTACGAGAGGTTGCTGAGAGTAATGTGCGAGCAGAACGCCCCTGACGAGTCTTCTTCGGGGGTCCAGCTTGGAACAGAGTTTTACCAAGACCACCTTTTGCTTTCACTGCCATTTTTAAATTCCCTCCTTGGAATAATAATCAGTATAGGATTCTGTATCAATATCAGTTGGTTTAGGAGAACCTGTTTTGTAGTATTCTATTGCCAGGTCCTCCATTATATTGAAGTATTCTTCTTCAGTAAGAGATTTATAAATCTTTCTTCCCCTACAAAGGATATTATACTTCTTAGTCATGGGCATCAGATAATACGAGTTTTTTCGTGCCCAACACGTACACGCGGGTCACACCAGATCTCAAAACCTTGATCCTTGGCATCAAGACAGAATGAAACGTCTTCACCGCACATATCTTGAACTGCACCAGACTCAAAGACTTGCATCTTAGGAGCAAACCAAGGATACTCAAGATTCTCAAAAACACCCTTCTTAATCAGAACCCAACCAAATCCAGTGTAATCAACCGTAAAGGGCTTCTTACGCTTTGACATAGACTCAGTGGTTTCATGATTCATAACTCCACCATTGCTACGGAAGTCATCTTCTTCTAACCAGTGTGCGACAGAGGTTGTGACACCATCTTCAGTTGCATACCAACCAGCGACGATTTCACGCTCATCTCCTTCAGCAGGAAGAGCAAGATCACAGAGTTGCCAGAACTTTACAGTGTCAAAGACAATATCCGAGTCAATCCAAAGTTGATAATCATAAGGAAGTCTTCCGTCCCAGGGAATTTGCTTCGGACCCCTCAGAACATTTGCTCCAAGAACTTTACAACGTGCAAAGTTTACCATGGAGGAATAATCTTGAGAGATCTGAATGCTCATTCCATTCTGAACAAGATCAAAGCATAGTTGAACAAATGCTTTCAGAAATGTAAAAGAACATCCACGACCTGGAAGACAGAAAACAATTGACTTCCCTCTCATTCTTTCTTTAATTGCATCAAAGTCCCACTCTTCTTGTGAGACCTTTGGTGCTGCTGCTTTAACAGTAAATCCTTTTGTCATAAGTTGAATAAACCTTCAAGATCAATTTTATCAGTCTATTTAGAAATTGTCAATGTGAAGAGTGCAGCGAAATCATTCGGTTAACCGTGACTTCTTCGTATGTTAACTCTTCTTTTTTGACGGGCGAACCAAGTAACTCAATCATTCTGTGAATCATTTCCCACGTTTCCTCAAATTTCTCTTTGGGTAGGCTGTGATACAAGCACTTATTCTTTGCGTAAATGTGATATATTTTTTCCATATGGGGGCAAAAATTTTCTCAGAATTTTTTTTATAACTCGCATAAAAAAGAGTCCCATTATATATGAGACTCCTCTGAGGGACTTCATACCCCAGGAAAATTTTTTTGAGATTGATATATGTCGGGCGATCTGTCACCTCTGTAGGTTAGGGACTTATCGATTTTTATAAACGCAACGCCGCCGCGACGATATAAACGATCGGCATAAAACACTGCCGAATCACTGTCTCTCACCATCATAACATAGCTGCCTCCCAGAGTCAACTAGGAGGCAGCACAGTTGCTATCAGAAAGCGATGCTATTCAGTGTCGGTGCGTTATCATCAGACTCCGAAACATTATCAGCAGTGAGTGTATCCAGAATGGACAGAATCTCAGTGCCAGTGTTACCTTGAGCAAGCAGAGAAAGCATCACGGACTTGGACATAATGAAGAAGAAAAGTGTAAGAAACTGTGTGTTGTTTGAGTGAGCAGTTTTAGGACATACTCAGGTCCCGAGACTGATGCCTACTGTGTGACTAGGAGAGCATTGTCATAACGGAAGAACTTGCGAACCTCATTGTAATCTACTGTCTGACAGTTGTTGTTACCTTGTGCTCTCAATACTGCCTGACGACATTGTTCTGCAATCTCATCAAGAGTATAACGGGAAGAAGGAATGTAACGCACGAGAGTGTTATGTAGTGTGTGTTCAGTGAGTGTTACTTAAGGTCAGAGATCTTGCAGCATTTGGTTCATCTCAATCCGATTGATTTTCGGGTCGTTGAACTTCACACCGTCAGGAGTTTCTTTCAGTCCACACTCTTCAAAAAGGGTAAACATCAGAGCACTGTAACTGGAATACAGACGAGCAAGGTTATACAGACCCTCATCATTCTGAATCCACAGCGCAACATTCCAGGTCTCATAATTTGCCCAACCGTTATAGGTTTGGTCGGTGATGTTGGTCTGGTAAGTGGTGCTCATGGTTTGAAGTGTGGTGCTCATACTATAGGCACACTTTCGGCGTCCCCCCTTTTAGTTACTCACCAACGGTCGGGAGTACTTAAGTCCTCAACATACGCAGAAACTTTCTCTGCTGGTTGCAGATCAAAGAGTCTCTCCCAGTCTAAATTGTGAGGATCAAAATCACCTAAGACATCAAGTTCCAGGGTGATTCTATAACGCTGCTTCTGTGCTTGATGATACGCAACTGACATGAGTTTGCTCCGTTGGTGTTCATAGACTATCTTAAGATACCTGGGAAATATTGTCAACGTCCTGAGGGATATTTATCAGAGGTCCTTATATGTAATGAGACGACTGTGTGGATTTTATAATACTCGGGGGGTTGACATTTTTGCGAGTGTGTGATATTATGCACGCTAAGATCACAAGACCTGGGAGCATTTAAAGGGTATCAATCACAAGGTCTCAGCACATTTAAAAGCACATAAAAGCACCCACAGATACAACGTTTTCCACAGATTACCATACGTTTTCCACATTTATTGTGGAAAAGATAAAACGCTCATATACATTTAAAAACACATTTATAAACGTTTTTTATATCATTTTATCGTTATATTGTGTTTTTGAGCATAAAAAAAGACACCTTACATGGTGTCTCTATCTTATACTAACTCAGCAGGAGATCCACAAGAACGATAGAACTCTACCATGCGTTTTGCTTCATCTAGTGTATCAAATGACTGCGTTCTCCAGACTTGTTGATAAGGCGTAAAATAACGAATCACGAACATTTCAGTTATACCAGTGTGCTAATTGTGCGATTTCGTAGGCAACGTCTTTGAGATTATTCTTCGTCACTTTTGATAACAATTGCTCCACATCTTCATCAGGAACATAGAACAAATCACCGTTGATTTCACTTGCAAAAGCATTAGCGAGAGAGAGACACTTTTCTTGGAGTTCAGTCATCATTAGGATTCACTTCTTTTAGAACTTGAGTAAACAAATCAATTGCTGCTTGATTACACTTATCTTCCTTAAGTTTGAAAATGTAATACTCAAGTGCCTCTGTGATTGCTTGTTGTTTGAGTTGTTGATCAATCATAATTTAGTTCAGGCGCATACCAGAGAAGAAGGGAATAGGAGCACCTTGATAGTTAATGAACCACTGAAAGTTCTTTTGAAAGACATACTCATTCTCACAACCGTGTGCGCGAAGAATAGCATTCAGGCGAGACTTTGTGGTATTAGATTGATAACCACCATCAAAGATTTGCATCCAAGTATCGCCAATCTTAGCAATCAGATTGTTATGCAGATACACTTCAGAAACTCCATTCTGATTGATAACTTCAGTGTTATCCTTTTTCCAATCAATCTCATTCTGGATTGCTTGGTTCATTTGTGATTCAATCTTACGCATTTGTTTGTTTGGTGAAGTGTGCTTATACTACAGGGACACTTTGAACGTCCCCCCTTTGTATTACCAGGGAGTTGTGATACCGTTATCGTTGTTCAGGTTAGGATTAACACCTGCCAGAATAGACTTCAGATTGATCTCTTGCTCGCGCAGAAGAGCATAATCATAACCCTCAACTTCCGTCAGTTCTTTATGATAAGCGACGGCAGTAGAACGGCAATCAAACAAGCGGAGAGAATCAAAGGATTCGCCTTCATAATTCCAACCACCGATCACAGCGTAGACTTTCATTTGCGTTTCAGTGTTGCTCATACTATAGGGACACTTTGCACGTCCCCCCTTTCATTCAACAACCGATAGATGTTAGTAACTTGTCACACTCTTTGTATACTCCTGAGGATACACTCTTTGCCTTGGTGATAACAAGATTCCGATTCAGATTTGGATGCCGATAGATCAAATGTTTGCCAGATGTGCGATGCTCATAACAACCGCGCTTCAGCAATTCTCTCACGAAATCATTATACTTCATCATGATCAATCGCGGTCAGAAATGTTCCAAACAGTTGTGGGTTCTGGAGTAATCAATCCAGCGCGAACTTGCTTCCTATATTCTTCCTCAGCATGGAGTTGTTTCATATAGGATTGAAGTGCAAGTTGTACTGCAGGATCATTCTTTGCAGTGTCGTTGAGAATAAACATTTTTGATTCAGTAGTGTGCTTCGGACCAGTCAAGTTTGTCGCTATACTTTGCGATTGCATCATAACACTTTTTCTTCATACCTTCGTCATCATCTTTGATATAACCTTTCAGAAACTCAAAAGAATACTTCATCGGTTGTTCAGGTTGTGCATTGATACGCTTGATCTCATCTTGCACCTGTTGATAAGTGCGATTGTAACTAAACATCTCGCGATCTTCAATGCTCATCGGGTGAAACTTTCGCATGGTAGTTGTGCTCATACTATAGGGACATTTTGAACGTCCCCCCTTTGTATCAGAGACCGTTGATATAATCAGCAAGTGCAGAATCGTACTCTTCTTTGGTATTGAAGATGCGACCATGAATGTTACGCGGATAGGTTACATTCTGTCGTCCAGCATCAGCAACCATACGGCAGTCAGATTCATCATAACCCATTTCAATCAGGTTTTGGACGTAAGGATTGTAGTTTGTCATTTTGTGTTAATCAGTTGGAAACTTTCAGCATGTCATTGAGTTTATTGAACAGCGGTTCAATATCAAACCCCCAGATCTCTTTTACCTCATCCCAATCATCATGAAAGTCAATCAAAGTGAGAAGGTTTTGAATATCATCAGGAGTGAGAGTTTGCATCGTTTCAGTGTTGCTCATACTACTGAGACACTTTGCACGTCCCCCCTTTGCATCACTCTGCATTTGTTACATTTTCCATCAGCATGTCTTTGACTTCTTCATCATACAATTCTACAATCTCAGAGATAAGTTCTTTCTCACTGTATTTGTTAAACTCAGCAACAAGACTCTCATATGCAAACTGCACTAGAGTATCCATATCCATGCCATCAATCACATAGTTGGCATAGTTGTCAATCAGTTGAGCAAGTTCAGGTTGAGAAAGTGTCATTTTGCGTTGCAGTAGTTAGTGTCAATTTGGCAGAAGCGATCTGCCTGCTGTTCTTGATACTCATTCACAGTAGCAATAGCACTAGAACCGAATGAAATACCAAAGAAAAGTGTAGCGAATACAAGTGCAATTCTCATTTCAGACTGCACCTGCCATAGGATTAACATTGCGAACTTCAGTATTGAAACCAGTCACTTCCCAACCCATACCAATACGCTCATCCATTTCACGCTCAAACTCACGTTTGGTGATACATTTGTAACTCATCGTATCAACACCGCGAAACTTGAGCACCTTAAACATATATTGGGTGCTGTCTTTCACAGGGAAGTAATCAACAGTCAGGGAAGGTTTGCCGTCAATTTGAGAGATTGCAGAGAGTTGCATTTGAGGAAGTGCTTATACTACAGGGACACTTTGAACGTCCCCCCTTACCAACTCTTAGGAAGAGTGAAGTTCAGGCGAGAGAATTGATCGCGATCTACAATCTTGAAAGTGCCAAACTCGTTGTTCATTACATAACCTTCGTGATCGCTAAACTTTCCATCAATCTCGCAACGAATATCGGTGTCGCTCTCAATGAAGCAGAACAAATCCATCTTGATAGATTGAACCAACTTCCACAAACGAATGAGGTTCACATCACACTCACATTCACATGCAATGTCATACTCACCAACCTCATCAATTTCAATACCTTCGCGAATGAAACGATTGATAACTTTGGTGATCTCTTTTGCTTGCTTAGGAGTAACAAACTCTACGAGAGTTGCCATCTGTTTGGCAAACTTACAGACATCCTCAATATCTTCACGAAATGGGCAGATTTCTGCTTCTGGTTGTACCCACTTCACATCCAAAGTATCAACAAAACGTTGCTCACAGGGATATGCAACTGCATTGCGAAGATCATCATCACAATCATACTGAGTATGAGGTGCAATGATTACACTTTGATCAATTACTTCATCAAACTTGTAAGTGATCGTATTGGGGCAATAAGTATCACTACCGCCAAACCCAATAAAATCACCTTGGTAGATAAAATGGGTGCGAGGAAGAGAATCAAAGCAAGCATGAAGAATATCTGCAACTTTACCTTGATGGTTCGCATCAATTTCTTCATGAGAATGATTGATCTTGATTTTAACTTTGTTGAACACAGATTTGGTGCCTACAAAGAACTTCCCATTGGCAGGATTGCAACCCCACACAATAGCAGGAGCACCATCAATCTTGACACTGACAGTAGAATCTGCAGTGAACCAATCAAGAATGGTAAGATCACCAGTCAGGATGGAATCTTCGGGATGTTCAATATGTTTGTTCTGCATTTGCTTTGTGCTCATACTACAGGGACAGTTTAGGCGTCCCCCCTTTCATTCATCATCACCACGTTCCACGTTGAACGTGAATCTTGCGGATCTCCGTATAAAGAAACTGACGAAGTTTAGTGTCTGTGGTGTTATCAAAAGCATAATAAAGGCGATTCAAATACTCATCTTGTGTTGCACCTATGCTACCATCACCACCAAGTTCATTGAGTGAAGAACCTACCTTAGATTTAGGTCTCCCAAAGTTACCTGTTACATTACCAGATGTTCTCAGTTTAGGACGAATCTTTGAGAGATTAGAATAGTTCATCACACAAACAATTTAGAACAGTTACAGTCAAACTTCAACCAGTTTTTGAAGACGATTGCGAATGTCAAAGAGTTCCATTTCATCCATATCTGCACGATCTAAATCTACAGGAGCAAACTCCTCAAGATTTACATTGCCGTTCGCATAGATGGGAGCATAATACAACTCATCTCCATCCTCTTGCGACAGAGTATAAACGCAACCGTGATCAGGATAGGTGAGAAGAATCATCAGAGTTTCAAGAGCAGGTGTATACTATGGGGACAGTTTCAGCGTCCCCCCTTTAGTCAACTGGAAGTTTTGCTACAGATTTACCCTTTTTGTGGGCATCAATAAACTTCCTTGCTGATGATTCAGTCCTACACACTTTGAGTTGCTGTCCATTGTGAATGATCATCAGTTGTTTACCAAATGGTACAGCAGCATAGTCACCCTTACCTACAATGAATCCTTCCATAGAACTATACTTTCCAATAAATCGGTGATTTGGTTGCAGCGGATGACCTATGGCACCCCTGCAGTGAAATTACAAAAAAATGGGGTTTTCACCCCAGTGGTGGACAGGGTTCTCAGTGAGACTCACCTGCGAACCACGCTGGTTGCCGCTTCCCCCTTCTCAAAGATAACATCAACAACTGCCTGCACACTGCGAGCGGTAGCAATACCTACGCTGCTGTAGACTGGAATACACACAAGACCGAACGATTTGCTATACTGACTGAGGTTGCCAGGTTGAATAGCACCAGAGCGCAACTTAGCAGCATCATCGTGATGCAGACGAATCACCCGTCCGATAGTCTGAGAGATGCCAATGTAGTCCATGTTACGCATAAACAAGACTGCCTCAAGTCCAGACACATTGATACCCTCACTCAGAATGCTGTGATGTAGAACAACGAACTTCTTGGAGTTATCCTTGCCCCATGCAGATAGCGTGTCAAAGAATACTTCGCGGTTCACTTTCTTGCCGTCAATGACTGCTCCAGTCTTGGCAGTGATATACATCCAAGAGTAACCACGATCCTCTAATTGAGTGATGAAGTCAGTTTCTGACACCAGCGACACGATTTGCTTGGTTGCCTTAGCACAAATCAGAATCTTGCTGACGCTGTTCTCATCAATCGTTTCCAGCAGATTCTCTGCATCGCGGTCAAAGTTGGTCTGCTTGCCCTTCACCATCGGCAGTTGCTTGACGATCACTTTAGGGGGAACAATATACCCACCAGCAATCAACTCAGGAGCAGGAACTTTGCAGATTACCTGACCATAAACAGAAGCATCATTCATGCCAGGTTTACCCATAGCAAGAGAATGTTTGGGAGTTGCAGTGAAGAAGTAGCAGCGTCGTGCATTAGCAGCAAAGTGCTCAGTTGCAGGAAAAAAGTGACGCTGAACGCTGTTATGTGCCTCGTCAAAGTAGATCGTATCCACATCAATCTCTGCCACTTGAAGGCGAGAAAGAGAGTGATAGGTTGTTACAATCAACTTGTGACGCGACTGATTACTCTCCACCCACTGACGAATAGCAAGAGGGCGAGTAGAGGATTCGTGATGAGTTTCGCCACTGTGAATGTGAAACACTGCAGCATTGGTGATAAACTCAAGGAACTCAGAAGAGAGTTGCTCAGCAAGCAGAATGCGAGGAGCAACAACTACAATAGTCTGTGGAGTTTCAGACTGCAACTGACGCAGAGAATCATAGATCATCTTCAGCGTCTTGCCGCCACCAGTAGGAACAATCACCTGACCTTTGTTATGCTTGAGCATAGCAGCAACGCCACGTTCTTGATGCGGACGGAGTTGGATTTGCATTTGGTTCATCATCATACTACAGGGACAATTTAAGCGTCCCCCCTTTCAGTTAGTCTGCCTTTTCTTTCAGTCGTTGAAGATCTTTGAGAATGAACTTCATCGTAGACTCTGAGAATCCCACCGCATAGGGATAAGACTTCTCAGCATCTTCTTCCTTACTGTCAACATTATAGCACACGTTGACAGCACACTGCAAACCTTCAATTAAGGTCTCAATGGTGCTAACAGGCACAGTCACAGTTTTCATAGCGTTAGAGGCGATTGTAGTGGGGTCTCAGACAGTATCACCAGAACTTTACGTTCACACCGATTATCCTCGCTTTAGGATTTCGTGCTTGTGCAGTTTCTCGTGCATCCTTTTGATTGACAGCATGTACTTCCTCTGTGAAGACTTTGCCACCAACGTAGAGTTTAACTTCGTATTTCATTTGATGTTCAGGTGAGGTTGATTGTAAATCATGTGATCAAGAATCATACCGATCTTTTGTCGGTAAGTTTCATCGTAGTTCTTGCTGCACTCTTCATACGCTTCATAGAGTTTCGTATAAAGAGTGTCCCAATGTTGCTTGGAGATAGTGTTAGTCATTTTGCGTAGAGATAACCACCAGACCAGTCAGCATTTTCAAACAACCATTCACGATCTTTGACCAATCGCAGATCGTAGCGAACACCTTTGGCAGGTGCTTTCCAACTGGCAGACTTATAAACTTGACCAGTTTTCTTATCAATGAAGCAGTGAACAGAGCGTGATCCGCCACCATCAACAAAGATAACTTTGTGATACTTACGTCCAGACTCTACAATAAAATCAACAGGAGAAATAGATTGCTTCAGTTTCTCAATCTGCTGTTTGTGGTAGTCATGAGTATCAGCATCGGCAACAAACTTTTGATGCCCACGAATAGCATACTGAATGTAATTGTGACGCAGTGCTTCACAAAGAGCGAAGGTGTGAGAAAGAACAGCAAGAGTAATGTTTTGCTTTGCCTCTTGCTGTGCAGCGTAATCAGCGAAGGTAGTAGTCATAATCAGTTTGCAGGTTCAGTAATCCAAATTGCACGATCAGTTCCCATAGTAAACTGATTGTCCCAGATGAAATGAGTTGCCTGTTGATTGCTCATCTGAAACTCACTCATCAGAAAGTTGAGTGCCTCTTTGAAAGTTAGGAAGCGGTGCGTTTGTCTCATACTACTAGGACACTTTGGGCGTCCCCCCTTTATGACATCGCACTCATGAGAGGATTACTAATACGATCATGAGCAATCTTGTAGTATTCAGAATCACTCTCAATTCCAATGAAGTTTCTATCGGTATTCACACATGCAACACCAGTTGTTCCTGATCCCATAGTATTATCAAGAATAGTATC
>Ga0129333_10000168_pt1 | contig 44748 bp, 35 predicted proteins | sample CPB6_08_DNA_FD_94474 | JGI IMG/M metagenome (GOLD analysis project Ga0129333, IMG submission 94474) | Freshwater to marine salinity gradient microbial communities from Chesapeake Bay, USA - CPBay_Sum_0.6_0.8_DNA | ecosystem: Environmental > Aquatic > Marine > Coastal | place: USA: Chesapeake... | reverse complement strand
ACTGGTTGTGGGATGTGTGGAAAGACTGTTAACAATTATGACACCATAACCTATATTGAAAAGGCAAGAAGTGTGCACGGTGATAAATACGAATATGTGGATGAATATAAAGATTGTCGGGAGAAGATAAAGATACTATGTAAAAAACATGGAATATTTGAAATCGCACCTTATGTACATTTGCTTGGGGGTGGTTGTCAAAAGTGTACTGCATATTCTTCAAAAATAGAAAATGAGTATGCTGAATTGTTTTCTTCTTTAGGGAAGAATGTGGAACAACATAATAAGAAGATTTTGGAGGGTAGGGAGATTGATTTGCTTGTGGGTGCCTATGGCAGCGGCGGCGAAATAGGGATAGAATTTAATGGGTTGCTTTTCCACAGGGAAGGTTTGGTTGAACATAAGTACAAAATAGTGAATACCAAGACAAAGAATTATCACATAGAAAAAAGCAATTTGGCAGCAAGCAAAGGCATAAGACTTTACCATGTATTTGAAAACGAATACCTTGAAAAACCAGAGCTGGTGAAAAACAAGTTATTAAACGCTTGTGGATTAAACACGGGGAAAAAGGTTAATGCGAGGGATTGCGTAATAAAACGGATTTCTTATAATAACACAAAAGATTTTTTAAGTAAATTCCATATACAAGGGCATGATAATGCACCTATTAGGTATGGGGCGTGGTTGGACGGCGAATTGGTTGGGGTGATGACATTTTTGCGGGGGAAAGTGGACGGCGAATTTGATTTGAACAGATACGCCACAAATTATGATTACCATGTCAGGGGGCTTGCATCCAAGATGTTGAAACATTTTGAACGGGAACATTCGCCGTCCACCCTAAAAACATTTGCAGACATTCGATGGACACCAGATGGGAAAAATAATTTATACACCAAATTGGGTTTTGAATTGATTGAAAAGCAACCGCCAGTGTATCATTATTACAAGCCAGAATTAGGGCAAAAACTGTTCAACAGGGTTCGCTTCCAAAAGCATAAGATTTTAAAAGAATACCCCGAAATGGACCCCAAGATGACAGAAGAACAATTGATGATTTGTTTGGGTTATGATAAGGTCTGGGATTGTGGCAACTGGAAATTCATAAAAAAATATATTTATTGAAAACGAATAATATGAAAATTTTTATAACCGAAAACCAATTGGGCGCAATAAAAGAAGCCTTCTCCCAAGAATATCTCGACTTTAAAAAACTTTTCAACTCTGCCCCCAAGGAATTGAAAGACAGGTTTTTCAAGGGATGGGATATTAAGCAAAGGGCAGACTTCCACCCAGAGGGCAATACCTTGAAACACATGATGGAAGTGACCAAAAGGGCCATCAAAACATATCCAAACGATATTGATATGATTTTGGCTGCTTTCTTTCACGATATTGGCAAGGATGCGGTCTACGCTATAAACCCAAAAACGGGCAATCCCAGTGCATTCGGGCACGAAAAGGTTTCTGCTGATTTGGTGGAAAAATATGCCGATTGGATAAAAGGTATGGGTGGCGATGTTCAACGGATTAAGGAGATTGTGGCAAGTCACATGAAAATAAAAAATCTCCCCAATATGACAGATAAAAAGGCAAAGGAATTGGAACAGAATCCTTACTTTGCGGATTTCATCAAGTTTAAATTCATTGATAAAGGCGGTCTGAAAATGATGGATGTTCCTTCGGATATTAAAGTCCTTGCAAGAAAGTTCGGGAAATACGGTAACGGTCTTTATTTGGTCGGTGGTGCTGTCAGGGATATGTTTTTGGGTAAGACCCCAAAGGACTATGATTTAACCACTGACGCTTCTCCAGATAGAATCAAATCAATCCTGCAAGCGGAAGGGTATGACAAAATCATCCCAAAAGGTGAAGCCTTTGGGGTCATTTCCGTTATTATAAATGGGGAGGAATATGAAATCGCTACATTCAGGGAGGACGGCGAATATAAGGACGGAAGAAGGCCAGAGGGGGTTAGATTCTCAAATATTGATGCAGATGCAAAGCGGAGGGATTTGACCATCAATGCTTTATATTATGACATTTTGAATGACAAGGTGATTGATTTGGTTGGGGGTATTGACGATATATCCAAAGGCAATATCAAAACTGTTGGTAATCCGAAAGAAAGATTTGGTGAGGACAGGATCAGGATTTTGAGAGCTGTTAGATTTGCTGGTGTTACTGGTTCGGGGTTGGACGGCGAAATAGAGGTGGAAATAAAGAGGAATAATTCGTTGGACGGCGTTTCAAAGGAGAGGGTAAGGGATGAATTTATTAAGGGGATTTTGAAGTCAAAATCGGTTGTTTATTATCTCAATCTATTGAAAAAACTGGATTTGTTTGCAGAGATTTTTCCTCAACTACAGGTTTCCGAAACATTTTTGGAAAATAAAAATCCTGTCTTGGTGATAGCGGGACTATTGAAAAACAACAACCCAATGGCAGTTTTTCAGATGCTAAACAAATTGAAATACACCTCCAAAGAAGCCAATGATATTTCAACCCTAATCTCTCTGAAAGACCTATCCCCCGAAACCGCCGTCCAACTCCGTAAAAAAGCAAACAAATTAAATCTGGATGAAGACGAACTTAAATATTTTTTGAAAACTGTTTATAATCTAAACTCCGATTTGATAAACGCATTTTTAAAATACCAACCTTCAATCGGTGGGGACGATGTTGCAAGGCAATATAATCTCTCTGGAAAAGCACTTGGGGACAAGATTGAAGAATTGGAAAAGGACAGGTTCAAACAAATTTTAAACAAATGAAAGTAGAAGCAGTTTTTATATCAGACGTCCATATAGGAAGCAGGGGATGTAATGCAGATAAACTATTGGCTGTTCTGAAAAAATATGAACCAGAAACCTTGTTTATCGTGGGGGATTTTATTGACGGGTGGCTTTTAAAATCAAGACATTATTGGCGGCAAGAATTTACAAATGTCATAAAAAAAGTGTTGTCGTTTTCAAAGAAAGGGACAAAGGTCGTCTATATAACTGGAAACCACGATGATTTCTTGAGGGAATATTCCCCAATCAATTTCGATGAAAATATTGTTATATGTGATGAATATGTTTGGAACAATTATTTTTTGGTTCATGGTGATGCCTATGATGGTGTGATGAATCTGAAATGGTTGGCCCACTTGGGTTCCTTTGGTTATGAGGCCGCAATTAGAATAGACAGATTTTTTAAACGCTTGGGGTATAAAAAATCCATAAGCAAGTGGTTGAAAGATAATGTCAAAGAGGCAGTAAAATTCATCACTATATTTGAAGAGGAATTGGTTTCACAGGCTGTTAAAAGAGGCTGTAAGGGCGTTATTTGTGGTCACATTCACAAACCAGATGACAGGTTTATCAACGGAGTTCATTATCTTAACTGCGGAGATTTTATAGAAAACAACAGTTACATTATATATAATGAAGGAGAATTTAAGCATTATTATTCCGTGCAAGAATGAACGGGATTATATCATCGAGACATTAAAGAGCATTGATAACCAAACGATATTCGTTAGGGAGGTTTTGGTGTTGGACGGCGAATCTACGGATGGGACAGTTGAAAAAGTGAGGGGATACGCAAAGACCTCAAAAAATAAGATTGTTGTCGCTGCTGGTGGAACGGTTTCGGTTGGAAGAAACAATGGGGCAAAAATTGCGGGAGGCGATTTGCTGCTCTTTTTGGATGCCGACGCTGTTCTTTTGGATGAAAATATTTTAAAAAACGCCGTCCAATCCCTCCAAGAATATAAACTAATCGGTGCGAAAATAAAATCCACCAATAATAATTTGATTGTGGACATTATATTCAAATTATTTTTCGCCGTCCAATCCCTCCTCCGCAAATCTTTCTGCCCAGGAATCTTTATGATGGTGACAAAAAAAACCTATTTGGAAATCGGAGGATTTGATGAAACATTGCATCAATCTGAAGATTATTTTTTTTCGGAGAACATCGAAAAAAAGGATTTCAAGATTTTAAATTCTTATGTCGGACAAGATGACAGGAGATTTAAAAAAATAGGATATTTTGGGATGGTTAAACTCTTGATAACAAATTTCTTGAACATCGGCAACAAAACTCATTTCAAAAAAAATATAGGTTATTGGGATTGATTTTTCCAAAATCCCCCTATTTATTATAAAAATTCAACATGAAAAAAGTATCACTGCATTTTGGCATTAAACATTTTGATCCCGAATATTACGGGCCTGATAACGACCTTCGTGGTTGTGAAAACGATATTTTATACCTTGCAGAAGTAGCAAAGGAAAAAGGATATGATACGAACGTATTTTTGTCAAAAGAAGCCACCTATTCAAAGTATGTTGAATTTATGACAAAAATGGGTGAGGAGTTGGTGGACGGCGATATATTCTTGTTTACTGTCTCATGTCATGGCACATACGAAGACTATGAAGAGAATGGCGTTGAGAAGCGCAGAACAGCCCTCTGCTTGCACGATAGAATCGTTTGGGACTATGAGACCCGCGAAATGTTAAGCAAATTCAAGGAGGGTGTGAATGTAATTTGGATGGCGGATTGCTGCCATGCAAGAGATAATTTCAAGTCGTTGGGTGCTGAATCCTTCGGCGTTCCAAAATTTGTTGAATTTAAATCACTGCCACACCCAGACAATGCCGAAAAAGCACTGCATGGAAGCGATGCTTTTGAAGAGGCAGAAGACTTGAAATGCAATATTGTAGCGTATTCGTCTTCGACAGAACAGCAGGTATCTTATGATATGCAGTCGTTTGTTGATAAACGCCCTATGGGTTTGTTTACAGCCAGCATCGAAAAGATTTTCCAAAAAGAAGAAAATAAACAATTGAATTATTTTCAGATTTTCAAGCGGATTGGAGAGCAGATTGCCAAAACTGGTTATCCACAAACGCCGAAGTTGCAGGTTGTTAACGGCCACAAGGACAAGATTACTTATAGGGAATTTTTGAATTGATGTTAAACGAAGCTACCACAAAATATATTAAGAAGTTGGTTGATCCAGCTTTGATGACATGGAAAGAGTTCTATATGCAGTTTAATAAGAGGGATGAAAGTCATCCTTCATCTGCATATAGAACTACCTATGAAGACAATAAAAACAGCAGTTATAATCAAAAAAGTAATTTTCCAAAACTAATCAACAGGTTTGTTGCAAAAGGAATGGAATTTGAGTTAAGAGAACAGCATTACAAAGAAAAATATGTGATGACTGACGAATATGGAGACCAAATAAAAAATGAAAGCGGTGAGACATTATATTTTAATGATGATGAGTTAAAAATACTTGGAATTAATCCTTTTTCGATTACTGTGGCTATATTTGATGAAGATGATGTTTTAGTCGGAGCTGCACAGGATGAATGGGGAGCGGTCTTAATAACAGTTGTAGAGGAATTTAGAGGCTTTGGTTTGGGGGAAATTCTTTTAAAGCAATTTAGAAAACATTACCCTAAAATGGATTCTGGTGGATTCACAGAAAAAGGTTATAATCTTACCAAAAAATATTACGAAAATTCTGTCCGTGATTACTTGAGCAAAGGATTTTATAGTTATCTGATAAAAAATAATCATATAACCAAAGAGAAGGTTAAAGAAATTATCTCGCAACTTCCCCAAAGAATAATATCTAATAAACCGAATCAAGATTTTAATATGCGCAAGGGTGAAATTCTTGTTCATAACTTTAAAGATTCTAGTAGTTTTACTGTCTATAATAAAAAGATATTTGAGGGGTTGGACGGCGAAAAAGGAATGAATGATTTTTTTATAAATAGAGCCATATTGGGTCACTTCCATTTGATTTATCTTGATTGGAAAGATGCTTACAGGTTGTATTCTTTCTACACAAATCCAAAAGACATATCTAAAATATTAAATCTGCTGCTTGCTTCGAGACTATATGATGAAAAAACACCTTTGATTGTAGATGACGTTCACAAGATGTTTGATAAACATATTGATAAATCGTTATACGAAATCAAAAATGGATTGGCATATAGCAAAGGCAAACCAATAAATTACGAAAACCTCGCAAACAAAGAGCGGCAAGAAAGATTTCTCGCCGCTGGAAAAGACAGACTTAAAGCAGAGGAATACGAAACTTTTATCGTAGAACTGGCAGAAAGCCTAAGCCAAGAAGATTAATATAAAATCGCCGTCCACATGAAAATAAAAATATCTGAAAATATATTCGAGGCATTAAGTACGAAGAGAGAGAACCCAATGGGTAGAAATTCTACTTCGTCTGTAGTATATATAGGAGATAAGATAGTTAAAAAAATACCTATAGAAGGGGATTACCCTTATTTTGAATTATTGCAATATAAAGTGATGTCGGAAAATCAAAACATTTTTCCAAAAACATCTGTGAAAAAATTAAGAGAAGGTGATTCTTATGTTATAATTCAAGAAAAATTGGATGCCAAAGAAGCAGGAAGAATTTTTAACAAAATAAATAGTTCATTTTTAAATCACGGATTAAGAAATTTACTTGAAGATATTGCACTTTTTGGTCTTACAGAAGATAATGAAAAAATTGTCACAGAAGCTGAAAAAAAAATAACCAAAGATTACAAGTCTTATTTTAAAAGGTTTGTAAAAATATCTGAAGAATTATACTCAATTTTAAAAAAATATCAAGATCTTACAGCTCCAGATTTACATTCTGGTAATTATGGTTTTGATTCTAAAGGTGTTTTAAAAGTCTTCGATTTCGCAAGCCCGTCTTATAAAAAACAAATTCAATCCAAAGAAGTAATCCCCAAAACACCTTTAGAATCAAATGTAAATAAATCCTATGCTCTAACATTACCTCAAACTGCTTTGCTGCTGGATGAGAAATTTGGTTTGGGGTTTTATAACAATTCACAACCTGGGAGGTCAATTGACAAGGTTTTAGAAGTAATGTCTGATAAAGATGGGATGTACGCAAACCAAGGTAGTATAAAATTAATTCCAAGTTATTTTGAAATCACAACCAAAGGTAAAGATTTTGTAGATTTTTTGGAAAAAAATTTACAATACGGTCAAAAATATTCAGTACCAGATTATCGTTTCATAAAAAACTACGACTACATTTCAAAACTTTTTAACAATTACTTCCCTTCAAAAAACTCAATAAACAAGAAAAGTTTTCTTAGATTTATTGAGAACTTTTTAGATATGGGAATAAAAAATACATCTAACCCCAAAAAATTTAACAAAGATATGTTCGGGGATATATCCCCATCAATCCAAATGTCCTATTTGGATGAGTTTTTTGAAGGATTGCAGGAGTTCGGACTTCCGATAAACATGGTCGAAGCAAAAAAGTAATTACTTATTAAATCTTTTACGGGTGTTTGTGGAGATTTCAACAATTTCCGCAAATTCCCTAAACTCTTTCAAATTCTTTGCGCCAACATAGGCCATTGAAGACTTCAGATAATCTTTGAAGTTCTCCACCCAACCTTTCAACGTATATTCCACAAGGTTTAATTTAACAATACCTTCAGATGACCTCAACTGTTTTTTGCCCCAAGCGCGTTGGACGGCCTTTGTGGACATCCCCCTAAAATCAGCATACATCCTTTTTTCGGCAATCAGTTCCTTTGTGGTCTTGTTATGCTTTCGCAAATAATCTTCCAGTGGTTTCATATTACCACGCTTTGTTTCAACATATTTGTTCGCACAGCTTTCAAATGCACGGTTGAAAATACCCCCAAGCATAACATAATCCGCTCCGAGTGCCAGTGCCATTACAATATCACCGTAATTCTGCATTCCTCCGTCTGCGACAATATTGCAGGAATATTTATTCTCTTCCACTGCTTTCCTACATTCTTGAATCAATGTAGCCATTCCTTGACCAACCCTTGTGTGAACGGTTGTAAGGCATCCAGAGCCTCCGCCAATACCGACCCTGATATAATCACAACCAGTTTCTGCAAGTGCCTTAAAAGCAGATACAGAGCCGACATTACCAGCCATGATTATTCCGCTTGGATGTTTTTGTTTGAATTTAATAATTGATTCATGCAGAAGCGGAACATTCCCGTTTGCAATATCAATCAGGATTTTTTTGCCATTATATTCGCCGTCCACCACATCATCCCCCAAAATCTCCAACATAAACTCCTCAAGACCGAGGGATGAAAAGACATTATTTTCGGGTTGAAAAAATTCGTTTCTGGGGAGACAGACGTTTATTCCATGTGAAATAAATTCCTGCATATTATTCGCCGAAACAACAGTGTCCATCGGAGCAGTAAAAATAGGAAGAGTATCAAAGGCTTCGACCATAGAACGGCTGTTCAAGCCTTGTGCCGATTGTAAAATCAGGTAATCGTTTAAATCTTGTTGCATAAGGTAATATTTTATGCAAAGATAGGGAGAAAGAAATGATTAAACAAAAAGATAGCAGAATATGAGAAAGTTTGTTTAAATAAACTTTCAAATTTACTACAACAGTTAATAGCAAACTTTCTTATACACCTTGTTATATGCTGTGCGGATTTATCGCCACGAAATTTGATACGAGAGATGAACCTTTTTGTTTTATTTTTGGAACGGGAAATTAAAATTTGAATACCTATATATACATTAAACCTATTTATTTTTATGGAACTAAGAAAATTTATAAAGACTGCTATATGTGAATATTTGACAGAAGGAACAATCAACGATTTCAAATATGACGCAGTTAAAAAACAAGTGCAACAAGCATTAAATAATGGTGGCTTATCACTGGATGATATTTCATCAGATAGGTATTTTATAGTATGTTTTGGTTTTTTAAATCAACATATTTCTACTGTTAGTTTTTTAGATAAACAAGAAGCAATATCACACATTAACCATTATAAAAATGATGATAATATTTGGAAAATATATGTTGAAAAACCAAATGTTGATGCTATCGTTTATTTAAGAAAAGAGTGGGGTTGGGAGAAAAAATAAAACAAAAAGATTATAACAACGAAACTTAATACGAAGCAGAAACGTAGCATTGCATATAACTAGCTTATATCAGCTACTTCATAGCACCTATTCATACAATAGCACTGTATTGACGCACATTCGTAACGTGTTATTCCAAGTGCAGTCATTTTCAACAAAGTTTAGAACGGAATGGAGAAAACACTATTTGAACAATTAATCAGATATTTTTTTCAATTAAAATTCAAACTTCAATTCGTTTTTATCAACAGGTGTGCAGACGAGGGTTTTGAAATGGGATTTAAACCCCGCCCAAGAACGCACATTTTCATAAAACCTGTTGGCGTCGTTTGCTATCTGATAAACCAGTGGAAAGGGTTGCCTCAAGCCGTCGTCTATCATATAGACCAAATAATCCCCATATTTGGGGTTTACATTTTTGAATTTTAACTCTGCAATCAAGACGTGGACAAGCATATTTCCCAATTCGTTAATCCTCAAAGTATTGTCGTCATTATATGCCTGGTTTTTAGGTTCCAGAACATCAACCAGACCGTATAGTTCAACAGGTTCCTTTAACACGATTTCATTTTGATAGGCTTCACGGTAAACATTATCTATGTTACCTTGAGAAATATCTACTGCATATAGATAAACCTTCTGGTTTATATCTGAAAGATATTCGTATGCCATTTGAACTTCAAGGTCGTATTCGTTTTCATCAAAAAATTTTCCTATTCTATCGTTGCCTAATTGATCCATTTGTCTTATCTTTGTACTTTGATTTTCTAAATAAATATAAAAATGGAAGAATTGTTAAAAAATTACAGTGGGAGAAATCCATTTATTCTGTTACTGAAAAATGAATTAACTAAAAGAAATCTAACTGATTTTGAAAAAGAGTATCTTTCAATTAATTTAAGATACTGTGGTGATAGATTCGAGGATTTGAAGTTGGGGGTTGGACGGCGAAATGTGGAATATCTGAATAAACAATTTGGCACCCAAAAAGACTTCTCCGAAATAACCATTGATTTCCTATACGGGGAGACATCCGAAGTATATCACTTCGGATATAAAAGAGCAAGTTTTTTTGTATATAAAGACGAATGCGAAGACCCCTTTAAGAAAAGAATTTCTTTGGTTCCATTCGACCCGACAAAATATGAGGGTGAAAATAATACCTTAAACAGAACACTGTTTCCACACCAAGTCGAAGGGGTAAGATTTATGAAATTGGCAAATCCTGCTTTCAATTGGGATGATGTGGGTTTGGGTAAGACTGCCAGTGCAATTGTCGCTGCTTTGGACTGCGGATATAGTAATGTTTTGGTGGTGACGTTGGCCAGCTTGAAGTTAAACTGGAAGCGAGAAGTGGAGATGTTTAAGCAGACTGCAAAAGTAGTATCTGGAACGGAATTTAATAATTCGCCGTCCACCTTCACCATCATAAACTATGAAATACTTAAAAACTTCGTTTCAGTAAAAAAAGGAAAAAAACAAAGCGACAATAATATCTTGATTGAAAACCGCTATGATTGTATAATCCTTGATGAGGTGCATAGAGCAAAAAATCCAGACAGCATTCAAAGTGCCTGTATCAAAGAACTTTGTTCACAATCTTCTGTAAAAAAAGTAATTGGTTTGTCAGCAACACCATTTGAAAGAAATGTAGATTTTTATAACATTTGTAGGACAATCAATACAAATGTAAGTGATCTTGTTTTGGCAAATGGTTGGTTTCAGGATATGATTGACAAGTATAAAGAATATGCCTTGAATTATTGCAACGCTTATGAGCAGGTTATAGACACACCCAAAAGCAAATTCAATAAGGAGTCAATTATGGGAGTTATACCTGACAATTTGAAAAGTTTTGGCAGGATTAAGGGTGTGTTGAATATCATCGAACAACACGGATATAAAAAAGGAAAAAATTGGGAAATCGCCGTCCAATCCACCGTCAAACCAGTAAATACATTAACCCAAAAGGATTGTGAGATATTATTAAGAAGCGGTCTGCCAGACAAAAGAAAAAAGGTTATGGTCTTGGGTAGAAAGGTCGGCGACAAGAAAATAGAGAACAGTAATAGTGAAGAATTATTCCAGAGGATAAAACACACCCAAATAGTAAGAAAGAAAACCGAGGTATTAGATTTCTTCCCAAACAAGTTTGTTTTTCCTCTTTACTTTGAATTATCACACGATGAAAAACTGGAATACAGGTCAATGTGGGAAGAATATCTTAGCGAAAGACCGATAAAGAAAGCAAGCCAAGAAGAATTGGCTATTGTAAGCCAGTCTATAAAGATGCGTGAATTTTTAGCAAAACTGAAAATACAACACACAACCAATTTCGTCGAAGGTAAAATAGAAGATGGTTTGAAGGTAATTATCTTCACACATTTTAAAGAAGAGTATGAGGCATTTATGAAACACTTCTCAAAAATCGCCGTGGGAATCAATGCTTCGATGTCACCAGAGAAAAAACAAGGGCTTATAGATAGTTTTCAAAATGATGATAAAGTAAAAGTTATTATCGGTAATATAAAAACTTTGGGTACTGGTCACAACCTTACCAAAGGAGATGTAGCTGTCATTAATTCCCCCGATTGGAATAGTGGTGAACATGAACAAGCCGAAGGAAGAAGCTGGCGTATAGGTAGAAAAGAAGATGTTACAGTCTATTACTGTCTATTCGATGCGACACATGAAGAAGAGGTTTTTGAAAGAGCCAGACAGAAACAGGAGAATAAAAACATCATAATGAAATAATTATAATAAAAAGTAATATGAAAGTTAGAATATCTGAAGCAACCTACGAGGAAATGGTAGTCCCAATAAGGGAGATGTTGTATGACTTGGGTGTGACTAATTATACCATCGACGAACAAGGGTTCGTTAGTGTGGGAGATGATGTAGATATATCTGACAATTATTTTACAGTAATTCCAGTTAAATTCAAAGAAGTATCAGGTGATTTCAATTGTGGTATAAACAATTTAACTACTTTAAAAAATTGCCCGATTTATGTTGGTGAAAACTTCTCTTGCGATTTTATAGACGCGACAAGTTTGGAATATTGCCCAGACGAAGTTATGGGAGATTTTAGCTGTGAATACAATATGATAGAAGAATTGCCGTCCACCAAAAAGATTGTTTACGGCAATTTTTCTATGAAACATCAAGGTAAAAGGGGTGGAAAAATTTTCACCGAAGAAGAAATCAGGGCTGTGTTTGAGATTGGTGGAAAAGTCGTTCTTTAAACTCTTTCAATTCCATTTCGATTTCATCATTAATAACTCTCATTTGTTCTTTAATCTTTCTTTCATTTTTTGAAAGATGTTTTTGAATATCTGGAATTTGAATATCAACAGACTTACCTTCTTTAACCAAGCTCTTAGCTGACCTGATTTTATCTTCATAACTCTGTCTCCACCTGTCAATGATGACAAGCAGTTTTTCTGCATAATCCTTGTCACCAGAAGCGATAGTGTCATCCAGCCATTGTTTGACCTTTTTGTATTTGGATTGAAGCTCTCTGTTTTTGTTATTAACAAACACTTGTGCTTCGTTCAATTTATATGCAGAATCTGGAATACAGTTGGGGACTTCAAAACCATTTTGTATCATATCCCCCAAATCATCCATGTTTTTCCAACAAGATTTTACCTTTTTAGATTTCATTTGTTACAATATTTATAAGAATAAATAGGCAAAGATGACAGATTGTGTAAACAGCGAAGAAAAAAAATGTTTGATAGAAGATGTACGTCTTCTGCTTGGGGGAGGTCTTCGTAAAATCGAAATCTCTGACGAGGCTTTTTGCACACTTTTAAAGCTGTCGACTGAAGAACTGACACTGCAACTCCAAAAATATCTGATAACAGAGCGTTGGGCAAATTTGGTAGGTAAGCCAGCGAATTTGACCGATATTTGCCTTGGTCTTACAACAAGGAGTTTGGATTACGAATACGATTTTTCTGTGGCATATTCAAAACAGGTTGGACTGCAAAGCAGGGGAAACTATGAACTTAAAAAGGATTATATTGATGTAATAGAAGGTATTCAGGTTTATGAAATTCCAGCAGGAAGATTGATTAACAGAGTTCTTTGGGAAACACCTTCTGATATAGACCAAGCACTCGCACAATCACTGGCATATCAAAACTCTTTTGGTGCTATTGGTGGATTTGGTGACAGTTATTATTACACTGGCTGGGGTAACGGTGCGTTCTTCAATAGCGCGTATTATATAGCACCAGCGTTTGATGTGATGCTTCGCGCAATGGATGTTGGATTTAAAAACAGAATCCGTCAATCTGATTTAACATATTCTATCACAGCGGCCCGAATGGAACAAAATTGTTGCATTTGTATTCGACACCGAATGGTGGAAATACCATCGGAACAAGAAGGCAGCATTATAAATGCAAGGTCTGGTATTTTTATTATGATACCTTGGATATGAGTGCGGAGGATAAAAATAAATGTATTCAGGAGTGCAATGACATCATAAAATACCCCAGTGAAGTCCCAGTAAACAAACTGGATTTTTGTGATCTCAACGATATGTCAAAAATATGGGTTAGAAAATATCTGACAGCATTATCAAAAGAAACACTTGGAAGGGTGAGGGGTAAATTTAGTGGTGCTTTAAAGGTTCCAAACGCAGAGGTTTCTATGGATGCAGAAACACTGTTGGCAGAATCCAAAGAAGAAAAAGCAGCACTTATAAGTGAATTACAGGCATGGCTTGAAACATTGCAATCCGACAAGGTATTGGAAAGACGTGCAGCAGAAGCAACGAATCTCAACACAACACTCAAATACGTCCCTAATGGAATTTGGGCGATATAAACTATGATAGTAAAAATTTCTGAATCAATTATTAACGAAGCGTTGAAGCCTTCGGAGTTTAGGGATTTGATGAAGGTTGGAAGGGAGTTGGCTATGGAGCGTATTAATCAAATATGGCCAAGATTGGAGGCGATGGCAGATGCTAAAAATAGGTCTGGTGACAGGCTTTATTTTAATATTGAACAATCAAATGATTTAGAAATTCCATCAAAAAGTGAGATAACCAATTTTTTATCAAAAAATAATTATGACGTTGTTGACTTCTCCAAAGGATTTGTTAAAAAAAAGGGTGATAAAAATATCGTTAAATTGGGTAAGGTTTTAACAATGTTTAGTAAGACTGATAAAGATGCTTTAAATTTGCTTCAAAGGTATAACAATGAGAAAAGCGTTGTTGCAAATACTGGTACAGAATATCTGATGGTTATTTCAAAGCATCCTTATGATATTGGCGGGATGTCAACAGATAGAAATTGGAAATCCTGTCTGAATTTGAGGGATGGAACAAACAAAGATTATGTACAAATTCATGTAGAACAAGGCACCATAATATCTTATTTAATTGAAAAAGGCGATAAAAATATTCAAAACCCTTTTTCAAGAATTTCAATAAAACCTTATATAAACGAAAATGACCAAGATGACATATTATATGGTATTGAACGAGATTCTGTAAAATATGGTCTCGGTAACGAAAAATATGTTAAAAAATTAATTTCTGTTTTAGATGAAGCACAGGAAGAAAAAACAGGCATTTTTGAAATTGATAAAAACTTACATGATAATGATAGTATATTACAGATAGCAAATTTCAGTGCTAAAAAAATAAAAGAAGTTGAAAATAAAATCGGCGACCAAATTAAAGAATTAAGAGATGGTTTAACATTTGAAACAATTACCAAAAGATTTCCTTGGTTATATGAAGGAAATCCGATTTTTAAGGATGCTGTACTTGGACTTGACCAAGAAGATTTAAAATGGTATAATGGAGTTTGGCAAAAAGGTACTTGGAAAAATGGTACTTGGGTGAGCGGTACTTGGGTGAGCGGTACTTGGATGAAAGGTTATTGGTATAATGGTCTTTGGGAAAATGGTATTTGGAAAAAAGGGGAATGGATAAACGGTACTTGGAAAAAAGGAATTTGGGAAAAAGGGTTTTGGGAAACGGGTATTTGGAAAGATGGGATTTGGGAAGATGGTGATTGGGGAAATGGGTCTTGGGAGAACGGCGTTTGGAAAGATGGTATTTGGAGCAATGGGGGTTGGCAAGGGGGGACTTGGTTAGGCGGTGTTTGGGAGAATGGTACTTGGTATAAAGGAGATTGGAAGGAAGGAGTTTGGAAAAATGGTAAAATTTGGGATGAAAATAAAAAAGAATGGATTGAATCAAATACTCCTCCGAAATAATAATAAAAAAACAATAAAAACATGAAAATAAAAATCACAGAAGAAACCTACAAGAAGATTACTGAAGCGAATAAAAGTCCTTATCCGCTTCACCACAACTCTTACACCAGTGCAGTTAATGCAGCTGAAAAATATGCAGAGGAGCGGGGCTATGAGTTGGACGGCGAAGAAATGGGTGAAAAAATTGGGCTGGGACCAAAAAAACCAGAGAAAGGAGAGACAAACAGAATAACTTTAAGTTTATTCAAAAATGGTGAGAAAGTGAAAAATAAAGCACTTTATTTTCAAATATATAGAATGGACAATAATAAGGAAACTTATGAATTGAATGCCTACATAGCATAAAAAATCCCCCAAAGAGAAGAACATTTCTTTTTCTTTGGGGGATTTTTTATTTACAACGTAAATTCGTTTTTAACAAAGGTTAATTTTTTCTTCGCCCTTGTAATAGCCACATATAACAGATTGGCTTCCTGCTCCAATTCAATCTTTGTCTCTGCATATTTTGAAGGGAGAAGACTTGGCAGATATATATAGACATCCTCTGCCTCCAGACCTTTAGCCTTGTGTATAGTCGAAAGAACTATACCCTTTCCATCATCCGAAAAAATTGATTTAATCTTTTCGATGATTTCGTATGTAGTCCTACATTTCATTGCAAATAGGCTCACAATATCTATTTTCTCTTTGTAAGAGAGATATTTCGGATTCTTTTGTGGTTGTTGAACGCCGTATGCAATAAGCTCCCTGTAGATTTTGTTAAGCTCTTTATTCATTTCTGTCAAGGTGCTGGCGCTTGATAATTTCTTGTGTTCATCCAATACCTTAATCAATCCATTACCAATATCGCTTCCTTTAATGTAACACGGTTTTTCAAGGTTTAACAAAGTAAAATACAGTTCAACCAAAGGTTTTGTATTCCTGCAAAGTACGAAGTCACCAGATTTAACGTAAAGCAAATTACCATCTTCTATAATCTCGCCGTCTTGCATCCACTCTGGAGATTCCATGATGTTGTGGACGGCGTTTGCTTTATTTACGATATTTTTTGAACATCTGTAACAGAAGGAGAGAGGGAGTTGGACGGCGTTTGGCATTTCGGAAAATTTGTTCCAGCTTTCAATGTCGCTTCCCCCAAAATTATAGATTGCTTGGTGTGGATCCCCAACAACAACCTGTCTTCCACCTTCCTTCAGCAGCTTTTTAACAAATTCATGTTGGATAACCGAAAGGTCTTGTGCTTCATCAATCATCAAAACATCTACTTGGTCTATATGAAGATTCAAATGGACTGGAAGATAAATCATGTCAACAAAATCAATCACAAAAGGATTGTGGTTGTTTCTCTTGGCATTATATTCATTCAATACCTTGATACTGCTTTCAATCTTCTTAATATCTGAAAAAGAAACATTGAGGTTGTACTTTTCAACAAGAGATTTGAAATTGGAAAGGTCTTTTTGATTGGAGAGCCTATAATAATCCCAAAACTCGCAAATGGATGCAATTTTACCATTTATCTTGTTTTTTTGTACGTCTTTCCAAATGTCAGCGTTTTCTTTGATGTGCGATTTAATCAAAGAGAAACTTTTCCATTCATCAAGTTTTAATTTCGTCCTGCTCGACCTTGCAACGGCTTGATAGCCCCTGCTGTGCAGGGTTCCGATTATGAAGTTGGACGGCGGATTTTTTTCTTGGATTTCTTTTACGATGTGTTTGTTGAATGCGACATACATACCCTTAATATGTTCGGGTGTGCGCTTCATCAACTCCAAAGTCGTTTTGGTTTTGCCGCTTCCAGCGACAGCACTAACCAAAATATTTTTGTCTGTTTTTTCCCAGACGTCGAAAATATCTTGCTGATATTTGCTCGGTACAAATTCCATGTTTTTTTATTTTAAATGGTTATTAAATCTTTGGCAAAGGTAAAGGAAAAGTGCCGATTATTGGTAATAAAAATTAAAAAATATCAAATAATTCTAATAATTCATTTGACGATTTTTCATAATCTTCTTGCCTTTTAATCATTTCTTCGAATTTAGAAGGTGTCAACTCTTCTAAAGAGGAGATTTTAAAATGTTGTGTTGGAATAGTGAAGACGTTATATCCATCTTTTGGATTGCCGTTAATTGTAATTCCTGTTTCAATATATTTTAAAATGTCTTTCATAATTTTATGATTTTTATTTAAATTTTTTAGAAGTTTTTTCAAAAATTTGTTTGATGAAGACATCATTAAAATCCGAAAGGGTTGTTTCACTTTTTTTAACTTCCTGATTAATTTTAACTTCGTATCCTTTAGTTAATTTTGGTTCAAGTTCTGTGATTTTGTAAGAGGTTTTCACATTCTTGTTTTCACGCTTACTTGTTTTCTTAACCGTAACATAATCCTCAAGAAGTTTTAGTGATTGTTTATTATCCAACTTGAACTTGGATAGAAAAGGTAAATCCTTCCTGAAAGAATTTAATATATTGGTCAATTCATCACTATTGAATGAAAGTTCACATTCAGCAGAAATCTCTGCCCACTCATAAAACTTCCGTGTAAACTCCGAAACATCATTCATCGGGTTAATACCTCCGAGTTTAAATTGAACTTCTGTACCCTTCAAAACTGGAATTATCTCAAAATATTTGCTAAAAATTTCGATAGCATATTTTTCGCCGTCCAAATCCTTCAAAACAATATTAAACCTTTTTCTCCTATTAAACCATTCAACAATTTCCTGTTTGGTAAACAAAATACCATTGGTACTTTTCTTTTTTTGCTCAAAATAAAGAGAAACAACCGATTGAGAAAACTTATTATTCAAAGAAATACTGTTATCAAATACGCCACTTTCCCTTGCAATTTTAACCGCTATTTCTCGCATGACTTTATTAAACTTCTCATCTGAATTGTTATGTACATCAATCAGTTCCAAAACCATTCTACAGGCTTCGGAATGCTCCATATACTTTGAAAGTTTCAAAACCTTAATCCTTACATCCCATTCAATGTCTGGGTACTGTGTATTATCAAACACTGTCTTGTTTTCAACCTCCTGTTTCAATTCAGATAAAGTCTTTTTAGAAACCTTCTCTAATACATTCAAAGAATATTCTTTCATCTCTTCTTCAATAGCCTTCTTCTTTCCTGTAAAAGAATCTTTCTCCTCTTTTGTCAACTTTTCGCCGTCCACCAAATCCTCCCCAAAAGACCAACCATATTCACTCAAAATACTTTTAAGATATTCCAGATTGTTCTTGGCATAGTTGGTTTCATCATTAAAGACTTTATTGGCAATCGAAAGATAATCAACATCCCAAGCAGATTCATCACTCTTTACCCTGAAAAGCATAGACTTTTCAAAAATATGATTGGCAAACAGCTTTTGAGCAGAGACAGTGTCATACGTATCATTTTTCTTTTGTTTTGGCTTCGATAAAAAACCAAGCAAACTTTCTGCATTGGAAACCAAATCTACCTGATTTGAAACTGGATTAAACCAACTTTCATTTATAGTGTCATTTACTGTATCGGATTTTGTTTTTTTGTAAATGAAGATTTTGGACGGCAATTTTTTGCGCATACGGTTCACCATCTGCTCCATAAGCCTTGGATTCTCAAAGGTCAGAAATTGAACTGTCTCGACATCAGTATCCAAAATATTGATTGCTTCAACAGTCACAGATGTGGTTATAACCACTTCCGCGTCTTTTTCGAGGTATTCAGTCGTAACCAAGCTCTTGAAGTGAGGTTCATTTTTTTCATTTGCATTAAGCAAATAAATTGAGTTCCATCCCTTTCCTTTGAGATAGTCAACCAGTTTTCCAAGTTGTTTGTTCATCCGCTTGTCCTGAAGATAAATGATATTCTTTTTACCTTTGACAAGGTTCTTTTCAACTGCCTTATACTTGTCTTCACACCAAACAAAAAAAGCATTTTTTGTTGTCTGCTCTTCCCATTTCACCCTGTGGATTTTCAAATCCTTGATTGAAGGGTGTTCGACAGGAAACAATGTGCCTGTCATAAAAACACGCTTCTTAAAGAAGTGAATGTGGTCCATCACAAAGTTTAACTCACTGTTTCTGTAATCCTTTGCAGAAGATACAGCGAAGTTGTGTTGTTCATCTACAATCAAAGTATAATTACCTAAACCTCCGTCCCAATTTTGAATAAGGGAGAACAGTTTTGGTGCAGAAGAATATGTGCAGACAATCAAATAATCATCTGCACAGACATTCTTGTTTCCCTCATAGTAGGTCGCTGCACCATACTTGCTTTCGATATTCTTCAATGCTCCCACAGTAGGTACAAGCATAATACGTTTGTCATCGGATTGAGTACAAGCCCAAGTGGTCTTACCCATTCCAGTATCAGCCCAAAGAATAGTATTGTCCTCTATCTCCAAACCAAGGTCAGATAACTTCTTGTTGGCTGGAAGATAATCTATGCGGTTGATTTTTTTTTTCTCCTCTACGGGTCGGCTCACATTGATACCTGCGTAGGGGGCGTAAGATTCATAAACTTCTACTCCGTAATGATTTGCATATCGAGAAATAGAATGAAACTCTGAATTTTTTACAAGAAACTTTATTGCATCCAATAAAGGGATATTGTAAGAGTTACATTCCTTAAAATAATTTCGACATAATCCAGTAGCGTTCTTGTCAGTGACTTTAGTGAAACCAAAATGTTTTTTAACAATATTTGGCAGATACTTTTCACTATCAACTCCATCGACAATATTTACAATCTTTCCTTCGCTGGTCAGCTTTTCTATAAAAGATTGCCGCCTTTTTTCTGCGATGTTTGATTTTAATTTGACTTGCAAACCAAAAGGATATTTTGGGTTGGAATATAATTTCTTGATTTTGAATTTGTCGTCTGGGTTATATCCGTACTTCTTCTCAACATAAAAAATCACATCGTTGGCGGATATTCCAGCACGTTTCGCAATCAAAGCCAAATATACTACCACTGCTTTTGCGTCTGATTCTTTTTGGACGGCCTTTTCAAAAAGGTCGTTAAGTTTCAGGTCAATGTCACCTTTGAAGGGTTTGTATATTCCCAAGACAATAAAATCATCTGAAACGTGCAGGTTCTTTTCAACCGTTACCGTCCCGAATTGATGTGAATAGGCGCTATATTGGTTCTTTCCAATATATTCGATTTCATAAATACTATATTTCTTGTTATTGAGAATATCAGGATAGACACTGTGGTTCTGACTTAAAAATGTCATAGTGTCTTCCAAAGTTATCCCAATATGGTTTAACTTCGAGAAAAGGATTTGGTAGAACCTGTAAGAAAGTCTGCCTTCATCTTTGTTGAAATTATCGTCGTTGTAATAAAGACCAGAAACCACTTGTTCGAGGATTTCAATTTTCGCCTCGTCTTTCAAGGGTTCTACTTTTATTTCAATCTGATTTTCTGGGAGTGAATCTGTGGCTGCGAGGGGGCTGCATTTTTCACGTATGAAAATGTTTTCGTCATAAGACAGGACATTAATACGTGTCATGTCTTTAGTCGCTTTATCTACTTTAACGCCCAGTTCATTGAATTTCTTCGCAATAGACATCCACGTCCATTTAAAGTTATCCATTGTAAGGCCGTCCACCTCAACCAAAAAACCAAAACCAGTTCCACCAAAAGATTTCCAAACGGCTTTGACAAAAGACAAGCCATTATCTGTAAGGATTTTATAAACCCTGTCCTCTGACGTTTCAGCGAAGTCGTCCACATCCATATAGATGTAAGAAGAAAGATTTACAATATTTTTGATTGCGCGTTTGGATTCAAACTGCGCATTCCATGTTACTACTGGAACTTTTGTGGATTTGATGAAAGTGTAAAAGTTTCTTACAGTGATTTTAAATCTGCCTTTCTGTTCGGTCTTCTCCTGTTTGATGGTATCATATCCACCCCAGACAAAAGAGATAAAGGCGTTGTTATTTGTGTTGTTTTGAAAATATTCCACAAAGTCATCTATCTTGATGATTTTAGAATATTTCACGCCATAATAATCAAGCCTTGATTTGATTTCGGAGGGAACAAACTTCTCACTGTAAAAAATAATGTCGTTTAGTGTACTGTCAAAGATTTCATTCAATTCTTTAACGACATAGTCATTTCTGAATACGCTGTTATACTGGTCATAGTCAATATAATACCTACCGCCATTTTCAAAGTCGGTGGTGGCTGTTTTCCCAGCTGATCTGGCGAGAAGAATTAAATCCTTGTGTTTGGGATTCTTGATTAAGTCGAGGGTTTCTTCGATACCGACCGACTTTTGAGGTGAAGAAGTTCTGTCAATGTGTGTAAATAAACTTATCTGCTTCATGTTACCGTGTTTTAGATTGTTAAACAGTGCTGCAAAGATAAGAACTATTTCGGAAACTGAAAACAAAAATATTTATTTTTAACAAAAAAAAATTCGATGTACTTCAGAACGTACTTTACCAAAGATAACACCATCATGTATAAATCAGAGTTTAACTTTGGTAGTATGCCTACTATTGATTTATTCTATGGTGGAGGCAGAGATAAACCAAACTTTTCTCGATATTTATTTCAATTTCCATTGGAAAACCTTGAACAAAAGTTTTTGGATTGTGAGTTGGGGGATTTGTCAAATGTCAAACACAAACTGAAATTCAAACACGCTGGGTTCAATGAGACACCTTATGCCTGTATGCCGACAAGTTATACTGTCTGTCTTTTTAAAATAAACGAGTTTTGGGAGGAAGGTTGCGGAACGGATACATCTTGTGCAGAACTTTGCACTTCTTTTGCGAGATTAAACTGTGCTGTGAGTAAATCGCCGTCCAACTGGTACTTCGCCCAAAGCGGAGATACTTGGGCTACAGAGGGGGTATATGATTCATTATATCAGACGCCACAATATTTGATGTGCAAAAATATCAGTTGCAGTAGCCCAGATTTGGAATTTGATGTCACCACGATTGTAAACAATATGCTTTTGACTGGTGGAAGTAACGAAGGTTTTGGACTTGCATTCCATTATGAATCCGAAAGAGAGTTTTCTGATATTGAAAATCACGTTGTGTTCTTTGGAAAGGAAACTGAAACATTTTTTGAACCGTTCCTGGAAACAGAGTATGTCAATCCTATAATAGATGATAGAGCAAATTTCTATCTTGATAAAGTTAATAGGTTGTATTTGTATGCGAGGGTGGACGGCGAAAATGTGGCTTTGGATAATGACCCTGTTGTAGAGGTGTATAATGAGCTAAACCAATTACAATTTACTTTAACAGGTCAATGTCAAGACAAGGGGATATATTATATAGAATTTGAAATACCTTCTGCCAGTATTCAAAAATGTTATGCTTGGACGGACAAGTGGACGGACATTAATATAAACGGAAAAAGCCTTCCAGACCAATCTTTTAAATTCAATCTTGTCCCTGCTGAAAATTATTACGATTTCAGTTATAATACACCGACCCCAGAAACAAATTTCAATTTCGGTTTCAGGGGGATAAAGCGGGATGAGATTATCAGACAGGGTGATATTCGCAAAATTTTTATTGATGTGAAATCGCCGTCCAACCCCCACAAGACAATTGCTGTGGATAATATCTATTATCGCATATATATAAAGCAAGGACCATACGATGAATTAACAATAATTGACTGGATGCCGATGAATAGAGGTGTATGTGAAAATTGGTTCTTTTTGGATACGAGTTGGATGATCCCTCAAACATATATGCTTGATTTCAAGATATTAAACAAAGGAACAGTCAAAACATATCCAGAACAAGTAAAATTCAACATAATTACAAAACCGATATTCCACTAATATGAAAAAAATATCATTCTCTAATATAGTAGAAAGTGTTTTCGGATTTACACCGAAACAATCTTTGGAGCAAGCGATAAAAAGTTATGTTTTGACTATAAAAAATTCAAAAGACAGTTTCAAAAAATTACCGAAGAATAATTTAGATTTCGGATTAGTTGTAAAATCGCCAACAGAAGAAATATTTTTCTTGAAAAATGGTGACTTTAATATCGAAAAAATCTACAAAAATGCTGAATATCCATCTATTTTAGGTAATCAAACTTTAGCTGGAACTAATTTAACTTATAACCCCGATAAAAAAATACTATTATCTTCTTTGTCTGATGAAGAAGCCAAGTACACTGAAGATGTTATCAAGGATTTGATTACCGCAGAAATGTACGGTGGGCGTGGAGGTTGGACAGGTGATTAAAATATAAAAATTTAAATGCAACCACCCAAGTCAATAATAATTAAAAAACCTGGAATAGCAAATAAAACAACTGATTTGTTGGATTTGCCAGTCCAACAATTGGTTGAAAACAACGACTTGGTTACTGAAATGAGCATGAAAGAGGTGACAGATGGAGAGACCTTGTTTCCAAGGGCAATTCATTTGGAAGACCTTGACAATGCTTTTATCGAGTGGGTGAAGGCATTGCAGTTTGAAGTAGAGGGTTCTTTGGTGCCAGTGTTCCAAATAAACCTGCAAAGATTTTCAGAATTTATGCAGACATGGAACCAAACGGATGAATCCAGTCACCCGAAACTGCCACTTATAACTGTGACGAAAGAAACCGCTGGAAAAAAAGGAACTTACCTTGGGGGATTCTCTTCGACACTTCCTTCGGGAGAATCTTTTCCATTATATAGAATCCCTAAAGTCGTTAATGGAAAAACAATATTTGAATATATTGAAATCCCCCAACCGACTTTTGTGGACTTGCAATATAAAATCAATTTATTTGCAAACCACATCCATACGACCAACAAATTTAATGAATTGATTTTGCAGGAGTTCAAAAAGCCCCAAAACTCAATCAACATTTTTGGGCATAATATGGAATTGGTTTTGGATGATATTACAGAGAATAATAAAAAGGAAATAGAAGAGAGACGCTTTTATAGAACCAATTATGTGATAAACATGAAAGCCTTTATATTCGATGAAAAGGATTTCAAAATAAAGCGCAGTGTGAACAACATAAAAATGTCCACAGAACCTCTTTCGCCGTCCACCCCAGAAGTTTGCAGTATAGAAGAGATAACCAATTCCAATGATTGCAACCAATCATTGACATTCAACCTCAACAAAAAGTCATCTACGACTATTGAATATAGGCTGACCACCAATTTCGCCGTCCAATTCGACAACCAATCCACCACAGATAATAACGTGGATTATTTTGTAAACAATTCGCCGTCCACCCTCCCATTCAATATAAACAGAGGTGACATATTGAAACTGGTATACAATAAAACAGTAACAAAACCAGTGCAAATAAAGCTCTACGGAATAGCATCCTAATATTTCCAACTATTCGCATATTTATATAAAAAATTGAAACTAAATGGCGAATAATAGAATAAGGGTAGCTCCCTCTGTAAACTTTTCTGAACGCGATTTATCATTCACCCCCCAACGTCAATTTGCCTTAACCAAACTGATGATTATGGGTGAATTTGAATACGGTTCGGCTTTCGATGTAACAAGGGTGTCAAATTACAACGAATTTTCAGCTAAGTTCGGTTCACTGAACCCATGCAAATATAAAAACACCAACCAACTTAAATTCCAGGGTGCATATACAGCCAAGCAATTCCTTCAGGAGTCGAATGAGGCATATATTTGCCGTGTACTTGGTCTTTCTGGTTACGATGCTGGCGACCTTTGGTCAATTACTATCGGTTCGAATGTAGATACCAATACTATCGTCCAAGGAGCAACAGGTTCTTTTACTGGTGAAATCCAGTATGCAAACGGTGTTTTGACTTCTGGTAGCTTCAGCAACACTACGATTCAGGATATGTTTGATTCTGGTGTCTTGACCGCTGAAGATTTGGGTGGATATAATGTCGCTACTGGAACAACACTGAATTTCAACAGCCTCGATGCTTTCGTTTCAGATTGTGACGGCTTGTTTTCAAGTGCGCGTTTTACAGCCAATGTAACCCAGCGTGACGACCAATACATCTGCTTGACAGGAACATCTATTTCTGGTGGATATGTGACACAAACCGCAACCACAACTACTTGTTACGTTCAATTCAGTGCTGGAACCCAAACAATCGGTTCTACGCTCAATATCACAGTAGCGACACCTATTGTAATCGTTGACGTAAATTCGAGTGAAGTAGAGCCAGTAAGTGCAGGAATCATTGTAGTAAAAGGCGGTACAATTACCCACAACATGGATGATAGTATCACCATTTTGAACGGTACTATTACCCTTCCGAACGGAGATATTCTCAACGGGACACAATACAAAATCTGTGAACTCGGTTCAAACAGTGTTGTTTATGATTGTGAAGGAATCAACGGAACTGGATATACCATTTCCACAGGCACAACTGTTATCAGCACACCTGTCTTCCAGTCTGGTTCTACGTCAACAGAAATTCAAATACCTTCAGGTATTGTCACTATTCAATTGAGTGGAAATGCCACACAACTTACGGCAAGCGGAATCACTTCTTATGAGGACATGATTGTTTGCGGACTTCGCAGTGTGGGTTCATATAACGGAAACGAAGAACTCAATTTCAGGGTTAAAAACACAAATATTCTTATTGAGCCACTTGTAGCAGGACAGACAATCAAACCTTATGATGATTTCAAGTTGACTGGTACTGGCACAGATGGTGTCGAGTTTTCTTACATCGTATCACTTGACAAGCGCAAAAAGAATTACATTAACAAAGTCTTCGGTGTTCGTGCGAATTGCTGTGAGAATGATTCTCCGCTTTATATTTCCGAATTGTATCAGACGATGTTTGATAATCTTGTTGCACAAGATAAAATCTATTGTATTAAGCCCACTATTTGCCATAACACAACACTTTTCAATTACAAGCAACAATATCAGGGTGCAGAAACACCTTATGTTGTATCAGAACTTCGTGGAAACAAGGTCGTGCGTTTGTTTAAATTCCTGACACTCGGTGACGGTGATTCATCTAACCGTTATGTGAAGGTAAGTCTTGTGAATATTCGCCCAGACCGTCGTTTGTTTGATGTTTTGATTCGCAGCTATAATGACACAGACAAAAATCCAGTTATTTTGGAGCAGTTTGTGAATTGTTCGCTGGATGTGCAGAGTAACAACTATATCGCACGTGTGATTGGTGGTAAGGCATTGAATGACATTTACCCACAAAAATCGCTTTATATCAGTGTTGATGTAGCTGCTACTTGTGTTTATGATGCTTTCCCTGCTGGTTTCGAGGGTTATCCTGTAGTAGATTATGGTGATTGTGCAAAAGCGCCTATCGCCCAATATAAAACCGCTTATGCGACCACAGATAAAGTCCGTTATGAATATCTCGGATTCAACAGTAATGACGGGTACGACCAAGACCTCTTCGATTGGCATGGCGCACCTTCTGTTAACACATTGTCTTTCACTGGAAAGACAAAGGGTTTCCACATGGACAAAGATGCTTCAAGTGCTTTGGTGGACGGCGTTGGCAGTATTCTGTTTGAGGTGGGTGTAAACGAGTTTAGAAATGATGCTGACCTTGTTGGAACCACATACGAAAAACTGAACTCCCGTAAATTCACGATGGCGTTCTTTGGTGGATTCGATGGTTGGGATATTCACCGTCTTACAACAGGTAACAGAAGTATCGGGGATCAATATACTATGAACGGTACAAACGGTATCCTTGGTCTTCAGTCAGGAGCTTTTGACAGTTATGTTTTGGAGGATTTCGACGGCGAATTTTCAACGGTTATAAATTCAGATTACTATGCGTACCTGAAAGGAATCAGGGTTATTTCTAACCCAGAACTGGTTAAATATAACCTCGTTGTAACACCAAATATCAATACTTTCGACAATTCAAATCTGATTGAAGAAATGGTAGAGATGTTGGAAGAAGTTCGTTGCGATGCTTTCTATATCACTGATACTCCTACAAGGGATGCAGATGGTATTCCATTCAGCGCAAAAACGATTTCTGACAGGTTGGACGGCCTTTATTCTACATCTTATGCTGCAACTTACGCATACGATTGTATTTATAATGACACTGAAAACAACACCTACGTTTATGTGCCAGCAAGTGTTGATCTCCCAAGGGTATATGCAGTAAGTGACAGGGTTTCACGTGTATGGTTTGCGCCAAGCGGTAAAAAGCGTGGTGGCAGCGTATTTGTGGATGTCGTTAAGAATCCGACGGCAGACGAAAGGGATACATTATACGGAGGCCGTATTAACAGTATGTGGAGGGATGCAGGTGTCGTTACAAACTGGGGTAATAAAACCCTCCAGATTGAAGAGACAGTCCTTGACAGAATCAATGTCCGCAGGCTGATGATTTATGTGCGTCAGCTTATCGCAGACGTATCTGTAAATCTCCTCTTTGAGCAGAATGATGAAACCGTTCGCAGACAGTTTGAACAACTTGTAAACCCGATTTTGGCAAATATTCGTAACGACAGGGGTATTATCAACTTCAGAATCCAGTTGGATTACAGTCAAAGTGCTTACGAAACAAACCAACTGAACGGCAAGATTTTGATTCAACCTACACTGGCACTGGAAGAGATTAATATTGGTTTTACACTTACTAACGATAGTGCAACTTTCGATAATATCTAATAATGAATATTAATAAATTAATAAGTGAAGCTGTTAGACATGAAATTCCCCAGCGTGAAAGCGTTGGGGGGTTTCATGCTATTTTTGAAACAGTTGGTGAAAAGGTTTTGCGGGGTTTGAATGAGCTTACGGTTTCAATGGGTGGCGAAAGGACTGAAAACCCTGAAAATCAAGAAGAAAAAAAGAAAAAGAAAAGAAAGTTTGATAAGCCGAGTTTAAAAGACACTGAAAAAGAATACGAAAAAAATAAAAGTAGATTTGAGAAATCTGAAATTCCACCAAATAAAGCCTTTAGAAATTTCAGGAATTTACCTGAAAACGAAAGGCAAGAATTAACAAAAGAAATAATAAGGTCTTTTATACCTTTCATTTTTGAAAGAGGTGGTGATTTTGCAAGAATGGCTTTTATAAAAAATCAAAACAATCAAAAATTTGCTTTGGAGCTTTTGTTGTTTGTCGCTGGTGATAAAACAAACAGAACTTTGGGTAAGATTTTAAATCATGTTTTTGATATTTATTTGGACACTATCATAACATATTATTTTTCTGGGAAAAAGCCATTAAGTATAACTGGTAATAAACAGATTGATACATTTATTTTAAAAGAGATAAAGAAAAGGTTATTAAGCGATTTAAGGAATAACGATATACCTAAATGGTTTGAAGAAATACCATTTTTTATAAGAAAAGAGGTTTTAAGTTATTCTAAAGGAAACACTGCAATCAATTTAGCTAAAGGTTTTTTTTCTGATGAATCTGAAGAAGAAAATATTTTTGAGCAGGAATTAGAAAACAATAAAGATAAGACCAAAAACAGAAAGGCTGTTTTAACAGCGACCGCTATTATTAAAAGAGCGCAAATTGTTTTCAGCGGTTTAAAACCAAACGATAAGGTATTAGATGAGATATTGGATTTGATTGCTAATATGTTAATCAGAAAAAATACAGACCTCAATGAAACATTAACTAACATAATAGCTAGAGAAGTGCAAGCTAAAGTAGACAGATTAAAAAGCGGAAGATTAGCTTTAAGTAATATTGTCGGGTTGCTTGCAGATAACAACCTCTTAGGCTCTGGTGGTTCTTTAATCCAAGCAGTTTTTGGTTTCAATAGAGAAACAATGTCATTGATACGTCAAGAGCTTTCAAAAATATAAATTTTTGAAATGATATTTATTAATTAACACAAAGAAAAAAAACACCCAAATATAATAACATGGATCTTCTTTTGCAATCTCCGTTAAAATCAGAACCCAAAAAGCAGAACCGATGGTTGCTTCGTTTTCCAACAGATATTGGTATTCAAACGTGGGCTTGTAAGTCGGTAGATGCACCTAAAATGGAAATCACCACGAACGAAATGAAGTTTATCAACACTTCCACATTCGTAAATGGTTCATATAAATGGAGTTCTATGAACATCAAAGTACGTGATTTCATTGCGCCGTCCACCTCCCAAGGTCTAATCGAATGGTTGAGGCTCCATGCAGAATCAGTGACAGGCCGTATGGGGTATAATGTCGGTTCTTCAAAATCTATTACTTTAGAAATGCTTGATCCGACAGGTGTGCGTATTTCAGAATGGCTTCTTGTAAACTGTATTCTAAGTGGTACTATTGATTTTGGTAGCACTTTTGACTATGCAAGTGATGAAGTGGTTGAATTAGGTTTTACTATCCAACCACAGTATTGCGTCCTTTTATATTAACTATCAAAAACATTTTTATTGTTTGTGCTGTTGGACGGCGAAGTTCGTTCCAAGCAGCACTTTTTTTTTATATGTTATATATTTACAAAAAAACAGAATTGAAATATGAATTTCGAACCTAAATACGACATAATCTCTTTGCCTTCCAAAGGCTTATTCTATGAAAATAAATGTAGTGAAGTGAAAGTATATCACTTGACGTTGGCTGACGAGGAAATAATGACCTCCCCAAATCTGTTGAACTCTGGGGACATGATTGACAAATTGCTTGAAAGGAAGGTGACATTCAAAGATGAAAGCACGCCATTTATTCATCCACAAAAAATGTTGATTGGAGACAGGTTGGCTATATTGATTTATCTTCGTGTTACTATGGATCCGATTTATAGGATTGATGTGGACGGCGAACCCTATGATTTTGATTTAACAACACTGCTGGTTAAAGAACCGAAAATAAAACCAAACACGAAAGGTGAGTTTGAATTTGTTTTACCGAAAAGCAACCATAAAGTAACATTCAGGTTGATGAATGGGGAAGATGAAAAAGAGGTGAGGAGAGAGCAAATGCGCTTGGGTAATCAAAGTATAATATCTTCAAAATCTATCAGGTTGGAGAAGTTGATTACTTCGGTGGACGGCGAAACAGACAGGATAATGATTGCCACGTTTGTTAAACAGATGAATATTGTGGACGCAAATAAACTTCTTTTCTATATGGGGGAAGTAATGCCTGCTATGGACCTCAATATTTCTGTTGTAAGCCCTAAAACAGGTAAAATGAAAGACCAATATCTTGAAATGACGTCGGAGTTTTTTTTTCCCAGTATAGAATGATGGTTGATAGAATTTTCAGATTACCAGAAGGTTATTTGGAAATGATATTGGAAGAACTTTTAATATTAGTAAAGCACGGCAATTTCAGTTGGGCCGATGTTAAAATGATGCCAGTTTACGAAAGGAAGTTTTATATAAACAAATTAATTGAATATAACCAAAAACAACAAGAACAATGAAAGAATTTTACAAAATAATATCGGACGATAACAGAACCTATATTATGTACGATTCAAATACAGATTTAATGGTACAAGTTACCAACAAAAACATATCTTACAGTAAAGGAAAATTATTTGGTTGGCAGGATTCTACCAAAGAGGAATTTGAAGAAACTTACCAAAAATTACTAAAAAAAATAGACGATTTTGTAAAACAATAAAAAAATGGTTCGGGAGCACTCCTGAACCATTTTTTTCATATTTATAATAAAATAAAATTATGGTAGCATTATTAAGTTTTTTATCAAAAGCTGAAGGTATTTTAAGTGCCGTTGGGGAAATAGGAGAAGTTATAAAAAAAATAGCAAGGAATATTGAAAACTTTGCAACGTATGGTCCAGCATATTATGCGCTTGAGGCCAGTAAAGCAGTTAAGCAATATTTTGAAGGGTCTGTTATGGCCCAACAACTTGGATTAAGTTTAGGGTCTGAATATTCTACACCTTTTGGTACGACAAAATATTGGGAAGATATACAAAGGGCTATAAATAAAACCAATCTCCAGTTAGGTATCGGTGGCCAAGTAGCTAAAGATTTGCGAGATAATTTGATTAAAGGTAAAAGCGCATTACTTGGTTATAATGTAGATATTGAAAATTTTTCGAGTGCTTATTCTACTTTTGTCGAAGAATATGGAAGACCTTTTGCGCCATCAGATGAAGATATAAAAAATATGGCCATGATAAACAAAGCATTTGATGGTCAATTTGATAGTCTTATTCCTATTGCAAAATTGTATGGTCGAACGATACAAGATACAAGAACTTTTTTGAATGATGCAATGGTAAAGTCTGATAAATACGGTATTTCAGTTAAAAAGGTGTTGAATGACATTCAAAAAAATATTGCAGACGTTGATAGATATACATTCAAAAACGGATTAGAAGGCTTAAAGAAAATGGCAATTGAGGCCAATAGATTAAATCTTAGCATGGATAAGGTCGTACAGTTTTCTGACAGGTTTTATGACGCAGAAGACGCAATTGAAATGGCAGCTTCATTGCAAATGATGGGAGGTGAGTTTGCACAATTTGGTGACGTTTTTCAATTAATGTATGATGCTAATAACGACGTCGGTTCTTTGATAGACAAGGTGTCAGATTTGACAAAAGGGATGGGGATGTTGAATAAAACAACAGGGGAAATAGAATTTTCTTCTTTAGAAAGAAGACAATTAAAATATTTTGAAACTATTTCGGGAATACCTGTGGAAGAGATGATGAGAACAAGGAGGGTACAAAAACAAGAAGAAATTGTTAGGAGATATATTTCACCTGAATTTGCAGCAGGTTCAAAAGAAAATTTGGATGAGTATATCAATAAAATTGCAATGTTGGCTGAATTTAAAGGTGGTACTCCAAAAATAACAATAGGGAATGAACAAAAACTTGTTAGTCAAATTTCCCCACAAGATTTGGAGAAATTATCAACTATTGGTATGGACCCATTAAAAGATCCATTAGAAAATCTTATTATGGTTAACAGAACTGCAACCGAAGAATTGCAGAAAATATATCAACAAATTGTAATTTTATCTAATGATTTTGAAATTTTAAATGCAGAACAATTATCAATTGCAAAGAGGGCTGCTTTAGATAAAGCTAGTATGGAAAGCGGGGCAGGTTTAATTAGAACTGGACAAGAATTAGAAAAACAGGCTAAATTAAGTGCTGCAAATCAATCAGGAGAAGTATTTAAAAAAATGGATGAAGGTCGTTCATTTGTAGGTATGTTAGCATCAATGGTTCCAAAGGTTATAACAGGGCAGCTTCCATTCCCAACTTTTTCATCAGAATCCAAAGATACTACTTTTAATAAAGGTAATATTAAAACCACATCTGTTAGCAGTTTTAAAGATATAAAAGATGATGAAAATGCCACTAAAGAATTAGTAAAATCTTATTTTAATTATGAAAGATATGCTAAAAACCGACCTAACACTAGTGAAGCAAAACTATTTTTAAGTGGAGAAGCGGTAATAAAATTAGACATGAATGGGAAAACTTACAAAGTCTTAGATTTAAAGAACGACCCAAATTTCAGAAATGCTTATAAACAAGAATTTAACCAAGAGATTGAAAGCAGCTTAAAATCCACAAACGACAATGGCGGAAAGAATACTACCCCAAGTAAATCATTATATTAATTTATTTTGACTTTATTTATGTTAAAAGAACATAATTTATGTGCAAGTCATTGCTTGATTTGATTGCGACCGATAAAAGGGAAGACGATAAAACAAAAATCCTCTTCCCTCTTTCGGAAGCAAAAATAGATACAGATAGTCAATATGCTTTAGGTGGGTTTTATGAGCAAGCTGAAATTCCATTCAATGGGAATCCAGTAACATATTCTCCTAATCCACTGGATATTGGTGCAATATATTTGGAGGATAAATTTGACCTTAATGTTCATATCCCCCAACAATTCGCAGTCCAATCCGTAGATATAGGTGATATTAATGTTATTGATATGCCGTCCATATCCGATGTCTCTGAAGGTTTTTACAGAGACATTATCGGTTGTAATTTCTATGCGAATCAAGATTATGAATTTATTGGTATGGAACCATGCCCTCCTTTTGAAAAACAGGAGGAAAGTTATTTGGAATATGTAAGAAAACTCCAAAATAATCAAAATATATTCGACACTTTTGCCATTTTAACTGGTCAAAAATTAAGTGATACCCCTATTGGTTTGGTTGGTGCAGAAGCCTTGAACGACCAGTATAGACTCAACATAGAATCGAATGTCGTTCAAACAGTCAGTGAATATCTGCAAACAGACCCGTTTAAATTAGTATCCAACGGTACATTACGGCGTGTCCCTTATGATATATCTGTTCCAAGAACGACTATTGGTAAAGCCGCTACATTTCTGCAAAAATTATCTGGCGGTCAATTTCCTTTAAGCTATCTCCCAAACGACGTTTTCAATATAAATTACGAGGTAGGTGAAGGTATAATAAGCAGAGATGCTTATTACAAGAACATCCTTGACTATACTGGTGCAGGTCAAAAGCAGGCGTTGCAAGACCATTTAGACAGGAATACATTTAGACCGAGTATCCCAGATGACGATTACCCCGTAAAGAGTAATGAATATCTTTATGTCGGACCAAATGCACCAAAACCTTTCACTGGGCAATTTAATGCCGAGATAATAAATTTTAGAGATGCAACCACAGTTTTAAATAAAAGTGGTGGTATAGATTGGAGTTTTTCAGATGAACGCGGATTATATTATAACACAGAATACAACATCACCCAACACAAAAAAGGTGGAAAGGGAGTGGATGTTTTTTCGCCGTCCACCGACTTCACAATAGGAGAAGACAGAAATCCAAATGATGTATATTGGGTAAAAGATGCAAACCAAGAAAACAGATTAAGCCCTTATTCCCTTTTGGGAAAAACAAAGGATATTGTAAATGATGCAGGGGATAGACCAAATGGAAGTGGACAATTCCTTGATTCAACCCTAAAGGAATTTAAAGTAACAGATGGAGGTGAGGAAATCATTATTTCAAAAGGTGATTCTGTAACTGCTTTTGGGGATTGGCCAGTAGATGAAGATAGGTTGGAATACGATGTCAAGGCTGGAGATTTCTTTCGCGTATGGACAAAAGATAGACAATATTCAAAACTTAACAGGGCTATATCCCACAGAGGTCTTGACAGAAAAGGAGTTCCAAGTGTTTTAAAAAATAATGGTTTATTAAACTTCGCTCCGACTTTCAGAAGGTCGAATGGAGTTTTGCTAAAAAGATATATGTTTTCGATTGAAAATCTTGCATGGAGCGACCATTTAGCAGAATTACCAGACTGTGAAATAGGTGCTGGCGATTTGTTGACTGGAAAGGCTGGTAGAATTATGTGGTTTCCTCCATATAATTTGGATTTCACTGAATCTGTAACTGTTGACTGGAATGAACATAAATTTATTGGAAGAGGTGAACCGATATACACATACAATAACACTTCAAGGGATGGTACATTGACTTTTTCAATGATTGTTGACCATCCAATGGTCGTTAATAAAATCAGGGGGCAGAGGACTGAAATTTGGGAAAGATATTTCAAAGGTGACAAATCTGTTTTTGACATCATCGAAAACACGCTTTATGAAAGATTAACAGAAGATGAAATACAACAAATTAAGAAAGCAAAATCTAAAAAACCACCGATTAAAAAAACAAATCAACCAGCATTAACACAAAGCCAAAAAGATGATAAAAAAGTTGACAAGGATGCACAAGCAGCAACTGATGCACCCTATGATTTTATTTCAGTTTATTTCCCAAATAATGTATCAAGAACACCTGTAAGAAATGGTAATATAAATGAAAATCCTGGTTATCAATCATCTTTCCAACCCACTGGATTGGATTACACCTACTATAAAGGAGTAAAAAGGGATAAAAAATTTAATCCCCCTTACGATAACAGAACAAATTACCAAGTAAATGATGATTTTTTTAATGATGCTTTATTAGAAAGAAAAATCATAGAAATAATACAACTGATAAACGATTATCAATATACACAAGTTACGTTCTATTTTGTTGGCTCCGCCAGTCAAGCAACACCTTTAGATACAACTAATTTAAAATTATCTGAAGAAAGGGCTGAATCCATAAAAAATTGGTTTGTAGATTATTTTGACACTTATATCAATAATCTAACAGATGTAGATTTTGTATTTAAATCGTTGGCTTTATCTGACACTCTTTCAACAGGAACGGGTGAAAATGTTGACAGGGGTAGTGTCGAATCTGTAAGGGCAAGGAGAGTTGATATAAAATATAATTTCGATGTACCAGATGATACAACCCCTGATGATGCAACACCAGATGATGTTGTAGATGACGATAATTTCAATCAAGATGATGCAGATTCTGACCCGATTGTAGATGAAGACATTTCACCAGATATTTTGGATAAATTGTTTGCCATCACAGAATGCGATATGTTCGAGTATTTGGAAGTATATGACCCACACTCATACAGGTCAATATCAGAAAAAATCAGATACTTCCACCCTGCATTTCATTCCATGACCCCAGAGGGATTTAATGGAAGGTTGAACTTCTTGCACCAATGTACAAGACAGGGAAGGAACATTGGTGTAGAGAATATAGATTTTACCACCAACCTTGCATTTGGCCGTCCGCCTGTATGTATCCTAAGAATAGGCGACTTTTTCCATACCAAGATGGTAATAAAATCCATGAATATTGATTATAAGTCAGATGCACAAATAAAATGGGATTTAAACCCAGAAGGATTTGTTGCACCGATGATAGCGAACATAACATTAAACATATCGTTGATTGGCGGACAATCGCTTGTAGCGCCTCTAAACAGGCTCCAGAACGCACTTTCTTATAACTTCTATGCTTCTATGAATATGTTTGAACCAAGGGCCGACAGCGTTGAATATGGTTTTAAATATCAAGATGATAAAGAAGAGTCTTGGTATATCAAAGAAGGTGTAAGATTAAATAAAGTCGTGGATGTTGATGAAGTCACAGATGACTCAACTACATTAAATGATAATAGAATGCAAAGGAAAAACGATGTGTTGAAACAAGGAGTTCCTTCTACACCATTAAATCCAAGTCCGACTTTGAATAGTGTTGTGGATTCATTGGACGGCGAAAATATTGCTGCTTTCAAATCCAGATTCAATCTGCCTTTAACAAATGAAGAAAAACAAATAATTGGATAATGTATTATAACATATACGACCCGTTTATAGAAAACGAAAAAATAACCATTGTGCCACACGTTGACTTTCCAACAGAAAGTGGTGATAAAACTTATCTTTGGAATAAGGACAGGGATAGGATGGATGTTATTTCGCAGAAGTATTATGGAACACCCTATGGGGGAACCTTAATAATGTTTGCGAATGCTACACTGGGGACAAACGAAGATGAAATACCTGATGGTTCCATAATCTTAATTCCCTTCCCCTACAAATCCGCCGTCCAACGCTACATTGACATTATGGAAAAATTCAAAAGCTATTATTAATGATATGTTCAAAAGAACATGGTTCATAAGATATAGGTTCGAAAGAAGAATGTAATCTACGGGGGTTTAAAGATATATATTTTTAGCACCGCCAGAATACAAAAAAACCTCTACAACTGCTTGACAACCAATAAGTTACAAGCATTTTTTTAAAAAACAGATATGGCTAATCTAAATGACCTGAAATATGTAGTAGAAGACCTGTTTGATTCTACTTCAAATGGTAATGTTAACACTGATTCTTACTTCACTTGTGTGGTTGATCCGAACCCTATTGGAAACATTTCTGTTCCAACGGAAGACCTTTTTATCTTTGCGAGATTACGCGCTTTCCCCCAAAACAGGAGTACCATTGTTTCCAATAACACTTATAGTAGCAAGTCTCAAGACGAAGACGGGATTTATTTTATAGGCAGGAATAAAAAGAGTGATGGATACCTTACCACTGATTATAGTAACATTGGAGGGGTGGACGGCGGAAAAACAGAGGAGGGGTTGGGAATAACGAATATAAGAATCAGCATGAATATGTTTACGCCGTCCACCGTCGAAATAGACTTCGTAGATGTAAGAGGTGCAGCCATTTTCAATGACTATGAAAGACAGGTTGGAAAGGATTATTATAATACCTCAAAGTATAATGCCTTCTTTACAATGCCGTATCCTATTTTTGAATTGACAGTAAAAGGATACTATGGTAAAGCTACAACATATTATTTGAATTTGATTGATTTTAAGGCGACGTTGGACGGCGAAACAGGGGATTTTTCAATAAAAACAAAATTTATCGGGTATGATTATGCGTTTTTGGCAGATATTATTACGAAATATGTGATAGATTTGAATAATACCGCTGTTGGTAAAGACCTTTTGTCAAAATATGAGTTGTTGAACGGCGATGTTGGATTGATGTCTATACCAGACCTTTTGCAGAAATATACTAAAATATCAACGTATATCGAGAATCAGAAGAAGGATAATCCAGACATAGCCATTATAACTGCTTTGAATACTGTCTCTGAAAAGATAAACGAATTAATAACTATACTTGGCTTGCCTTGTACTAAAAGGGAAGACAAGGTTTATGGCAATAATATAAACTATGAAACCTTTAATAGTTTGCAAGGTTATATGTTCTTCAGGGACATTGGTTTATTCGGAGAAAAGTTGATAGGGAATGTTGAAGAACTTCAATCCAATATCAATAACAGGATTACAGAGATAAACACTATCTTGGAGGGTTATCCTTCTTTGAGCAGTTATAAACTCGAATATTTCACACCGACTAAATCAAAGGGTTATACAGAGATTAATGATGAATTAATAACTGATATTTCCGATGCCATATTCGAACAAGAATCTATCGACTATAAAGCATATTATGTTCTAAGCGATGTGGAAAATAAAATGGGTGTCTATACACCTGTTTACTATTATTCGTTTTATGAAATCCGCAGTAATGTCGATTCAGTAAATACTAAAGTAAATGAGCTTAGGACAAATACCCAAGAGAAAATCGTAAATGATTTGAATGCAGGGTTTATACAAGAAATAGGTTTTAACCCCACAATCAGGAATGTTTTAGAGGTTATTATGGGTAATGTTGATGTCTTCTTGGACCAGCTTTATAGTGTCTGTCAAAAGGCAGAAAGCTATGGTCAGGAACGTGTTGGCTTGCTTGCAGACTATTTCAGGACTACAAACTCGTTGAAGAGTACTGATATACCACATACACACGACAAAATCTATCCATTTCCAGGTGTTTACAATGAAGCAGGTGTGGATGTTTGGCTTGGAGATATAGTGGGAGAAACGAATCCTTATTACCCAGAAATAGATATTGTCAATCAACTTTTAAACAATTCTTTATCTGAACAACTTACAGATATTCTTCAGGGGAGTATACAGTCCTATTCAACCTCTTTGGGTGAAAAATGGGTTCCGATACATCCATTTGATTACAGTGCCAACGGTTACGACACAGCGGACAGTTTTAATTACAACGGAAACAATTTCGATGAATTGTTTGAGGTAATGTTTTCAAGGTTGCATCTTCTAAGTGATTATTCGTTATCTTCCAGTGGAAAGACAGACGGCAAAATCCTTTCATTTGCACAACTTGAGGCAGCATACTTTACCTCCAAGGTGTTTAATTCGAATGTCAAAGAGACTTTAAAAAATACCAACATAACGGATTTTGTAAATTCCGCCGTCCAATACGCCCAAAACAACGTAGATAACATAAGACTAAAGGTTAGAGGTGATCTTACAAATTATTACCAATCATATAATACATCCACTGCTACAACCAATCTAAATCCATTATACGAAATACCTTTATCGGATTTAAACAATCTTGAAACAAGTCTTAAAGGTTTTGCACCAAAGACTTTTGCTGCCAATATAACAGACGTTCTAACGAATAGAATCAGGAAAAATATATCTACTGTATTATCTGAAGGGTTAAAAAATGAAAACTTCTTTATAAGTGAACCTATCGCTTTGAATATACTCGATTATTCCGATTGTTTCACAAATCCGACTATATATCAGCATCTTTTGTTAAGATATAATACATTGGTCGGTAGCAGGACTTTGGATACTACAGAACCGTTAATTACTTTTTTGGATGATGTGACATTGTTTAGTGGTATGGGTAAAAGTTTTACGAATTATAATAGAGGAGCTAATTTATTCAATCAATTTTATTATACTGATAACAATTATAATGCAAGAGCTTTCATGTTTTTATATTCTATCGGGTTTAAAGATTCAAGTTATTATACTAATCTAAAAGACAAGACTTCCGCAAATCTATCGAATATACCATATCTTTATGCTGCGTATTTGGGTGGAATATCTTTTCAAAAAAAATACCCCAATTTTTTAACAGAAGATATAAAAAACAATCCAAATTTTTCTTTGATAGCAAATGAAAACATATTTAAACCTTTCAAAACTTTTGAAGATAATAACGATTATTTTTTTAATGTTTTTAGACAATTTAGTGATGAATTTTTGTTTTCTGGTGAACTTGATTCAGCTTTAGTATATTATATTTATTACCGTAAGAGAACAAACATTACAGAATCTCAATATAATCAAGCAAAAGATTTTTTATTACAATTATTTAAAAAAGTCAACAAAGTCATAATCCCCTCTGTACCTTCTGATAACCAGATGGTATATATGACAGATACCAACAGGGTTACTGCTTATGCTAAAACATTTGCAGAGACTTTTGTTTATCTATTGTCCCCAAAACAAAATGCTACCCCCAACGCAAATACCGAACAGAATGCAGAGGAAAACAATTTAGTGGTTGACAAGAACTTAAAAATTGTTATTTACAAACATTTAAAAAACATTTACGATAAATGGCTTTCGTATAATACAAGTGACGGTAAGGTTTATAATTTCTCAAGGTATCTAAGGAAAGGTAATCGGCCCACAAAATTAATTGAGCATTGTTATTTTATTGACAGGACTTGGTCTGATATTGGAGATAAGGTTGTTCTTAATCCCACACCACTTTTGACGTATTCGGGTCAGATAGATGGGAATATTTATTTTTTCATTTCGAGGATAATAAAAGATAACAATTTCAACTTCTATAACATCCCAGCTTTCGTTCAATTTGGAAATAAAAACGAGGTGTCTAATATCTTCAGACCCTATACCAACGTCGAAAATACAGAAGGTGGTTCATGTATGATTTTCCAGTATGTCGCTGGTAACAGTAAAGTACTTGACCTTAATGCAGAAAGTGCTTATTACTTAAACGATGGGTTTGATTTTAATGCAAGAAGTAAGACGTTTGTGCCACCTGGATTTAGTCAAAAAAATGTCCCTTCTTATTATGTAAACAGTGTTACACCATACTCGAAAGAATATCTTGACAAGTTTAATCTCTGCATCTTCAGGGTCTCTTACGCCGACCAAAATCAAAGCATTTTTAAAAAGGTAAATGTTACACAGGAAGACCACAGGGAGACTGCTGAAAGCATGACTATTCAGGATCAATTGGCTGGAGGCAAGGGCGGCACAAAAAGGATTTATATGGGTGCAGACCTTTATAATGCCTATGCTGTGAGAAGTTACAGAACCGATGTGGAATGTATGGGAAATACACAGATTTTCCCGACCATGTATTTTCAGTTGGATAACATACCTTTGTTTCATGGTGCGCACATGATTACTAATGTCAAACATACTATTACTCCACATGATATGGTCACGGAGTTTGGTGGACGGCGAATTTCAAAATTTGTGTATCCGCTTGTTGACAAGATTACCAGTTACTTCAACATCGGAGTGAATGATAAATTGCAGACAGATGTTACAGCAGCTCAAGATTACAGCATAATCGTTGATGGAAAAGATAGTGAATATTATAGTAGAGATGGTCTTATAAATGTCGGGTTTACTACCGCAGAAGCAGATGCTATCTTATCTGGAGGCTTGAATATCGGAACAACTGCTGTAAATAACCCCAACGAAGTCTTTAGAGTCGTCGGTTCAGATGGAAAAGTTGCTTCGTATTTATTGGGCAGTAATATTAATTCAGCTACGTTTAGTAGTAAGTTAGCATCTGTATTTAATCCAAACAATTTTAATAGTTACGGTGTCGTTGGTGCAAACTGTGCAAAATGGGTTAAACTTGCACTTTCAGAACTCGGTATATATAAAAACCAAAATATTTTAGGAGATGCTTGGGAATGGGCTGTTGGATTACCAGAAAATGGTAATGTTCAATATTTCTCTCCAAATCAAAAATTAACTAATTGGAGTAATCAGGATCTTATAGATGCAGGGCTTAAAAATGGTTCTTTTCTTTTTGGTTTAACAATTGGGTCTAAATATATTGATGAATCTTTTGAAGTTATTAAAAATAGTAATAATCGAGCAAGAATAAACCAATTGACAATAAACAGACGGGTTCCAGACAATCTAAAACCAAAAACAAACGAATATCCTTTTTCTATTATAACACATATTGGTATTTTTTATAATGGTATTTTTTATAATTTCCATAGTAACAATAAAATCTCGAATATGAAACCAGCGGCCAACTTCATACCTGTCATGGCATACCAATTTATGCCGACAGCTATAAACATTGCATCGAAAAGATAAAAGTTGAATATTTATTTAAAAAACAATTTTTAAAAATGAAAAACATTTTGAATCAGTACCTGAATAAAACTGAAAAATTTGAAGCAGTTGAAACAAAAGAGAAGACTGTAAAAAGGAAAAGTGTAAAAATGAAAGAGTCTAATGGTATGTTGGAAGTCGTGGATAAGACCTTTCTTGTTGAAGATGGAAGACAACTATTAAAAGACTGACCCTAAAAACAGATAAGAATGAACAACTTTGATTTTATAACCAATTACAACTACTACGGCAGAAGGCCATTGAACGAAGATGAGATTGATGATGCCTTTGGTTTGGGAGACGTTGCACAAGCAGCCGCTGCACAGCAACAGGGAGGCGATGTTCCACAGGACACAAATGCCCCACAGGATGCAGCCCCAGCTGATGCTACTGTCACCCAACCCGCAGAAGTTTCAGATAACGCCGTCCAACTCGACGTAACCCAATTAGTACTAAAACAAGACGAAATAAATAAAACAGTACAAGACGTTCTTGGAAAGATAGGTGAACTACTGAAAGGAAATGAATCCTTTAAATCAGAGTTGAACCAAAAATTCGAGGATTTGGAAAATAAATCTGCTGAAACTGCACAACGTGTCAAACGCGAATTGGAAATGCGCGTTCCTACACCGACAGAGAAATTGCAATTACAATCCTTGCACAGCTTCCCCTACAATGTCAAGTTGACTGACTATTGGCAACCGACACAGGAGGACAAGTATAAGTACATGGTCGCTAACGCAAAAACGAATATGCACGATGACCCTACTTTCAGGGTCGATGTAAAAAATCTCCCAAATGTCGAAAAGGCACCAGAGGAGTATATTTTAAAATCTTCTGATGTAATGAAAGGCTACGATGAAAACTACGTAAAAAATAGTTTCTAAAAAAATTTGAAAAAAACTTTTCAGTTACCAAATAACATCGTATCTTTGCAGCACAATTTTTTTCACACACTTTAAACTTTCAATGTTATGTTAGGAAACCAAAACAATGGTACCAATCAATCAGAAAACCCGTTCGTCGGGTTTCAAACAGCTTACTTATCACTTTTCACCAATGTCCTCGCTCCAAACGAGGAAAATTACCAAAAAGGTGTTAACGACACCGCGCATTTCAGGGTCACGCTAAGGCTTGATGACAACCAAAAACGCCATAGCGACGGTAAAGAATATTGGACGCTTCCTTCAGAAACGAAGGTCTCTGGATTCTTGAAGTCTGCTTCGGTTATTGAAGAGACAATTAAGGGTAAAGTTACCAAGAAAATCCAAATCACCCTGTTTGATCCGAACCAAACCTACATCAACCCCTTCGAAGCGGTTGACCAAAACAATCCGAAGAACAATAAGGCTATCGGAGCTGTTTACATCATCAAGACTGCTTTTACCCTCAAGGGTAAGGAAATGCTTCAGAAACTGGCTAATGTAGACCCGAATGTGCTTGAGCCAATAACTATCAGTGTTGGTAAGGCATATTGCCCACCTGACTACAAAGAACTTCTTGTAATCAATGGCAAGCAGGTTTTCAACATCTATGTTCGTCAGGGAGAAGAGTCTATTGGCTCACGTTTTGGAGACCCTTCAAAATCCAGCAAGGTCGTTAATGACAACTGGAATGAGACCTACCTCAAGTTGCTGGAAGACAATGCAGACGACAAAGAACTTTTGAGGGCTTCTATGGACTCTTTCTACATCAAGTTCATCAAAAATCACATGGTCAATTTTTCAAAAAATATGTTCCTGAAGGTTCTCAACCAAATGGGATATGACCTTGTTGAAAACGGTGTTGACAAAGACGGTGTGGTTAAGTTCAAGTACGTTTCTATCGGCCAAGATGTCGATATTGCAAACGTCACCAATTATGCACCCGCAACGGCTCCTGCATCCGTTCCTGTATCGAAAGGTGCAACTTCTTCACCAGATGACGATGAATTTGTTGTCAGCGATGATGAAGACCTTCCATTTTAAGTTAATGTAATAAGTAAATCTGTTTCATTTAGGTTTTTTGGGGATTGCGATGTAAGTTCGTAGTCCCCATTTTAAACCGTCTAAAAAATTAAACTATGGCAAAAAAAACTAATAAACCAGCATCAAACGATGTTGATGACAAAATGGACTTTTGGACGTCCTATAAAAAATCACCTGCAAATCAATCAAGAAAACAAAAACCGCTTAGTTATATTAATTTCCCACCATGTGTGGCAGATGCAGTAGGTTTTAAAGGATTTCCAGTAAATAACTGTTCTTCTATCACAGGTTATTCTGATACAGGAAAAACCACTTTACTTTTGCATTCTATTATCGAATGTCAAAAGAATAACATCTATCCAATTATTGTCTCAACTGAAGGTAAATTTTCTTTTGAACACGCGAAATTCATGGGTATGGATTGTGATTACCGAGAAGTAGTAGATGAAGACACTGGTGAACTTGTCAAGGTATGGGATAAAGGTAATTTTCTTTTTAGAGACGGTTTTGAAAATCTTGAAGAGATGTATGACTACATCATCGCAGATGTCTTGGTACCTGCATCTAAAATAGATACGAAATTCCCGCAAGACATTTGTGTTTTTGTTGATAGTCAGAATAAACTCAAATGTGCTCCTGCTATGGATAAAATCAAGGAAGATAAAATGGACCTTCCGATGCACAACGCAAAAGTACACAAGAACAATTTTAGCAATTATATTGAACCACTTGTTACGAGGACGAGGTACAAAGAATATCCAATCAATATCACCTTTGTTTCAATTATGAGGCTTCACGCTGGCAGCAATAGTGTAAACCCTAAAGAGACTGGTGGTTTGGCTTTTGTGTATGATATGGCTGTCAAACTTCATTTTGGTGGTATGTTGGAAGCTGCTGTTAAGAAGTTGCCGTTTAAAGTCAATGGAAAGACGATTGATCTTGCTAAAGTAACCAAAATCAGGGTAACAAAAAACCACTTTACTGGTATTTCCACTGAAGGTGAACTTATCATT
>Ga0129333_10000167_pt1 | contig 44759 bp, 34 predicted proteins | sample CPB6_08_DNA_FD_94474 | JGI IMG/M metagenome (GOLD analysis project Ga0129333, IMG submission 94474) | Freshwater to marine salinity gradient microbial communities from Chesapeake Bay, USA - CPBay_Sum_0.6_0.8_DNA | ecosystem: Environmental > Aquatic > Marine > Coastal | place: USA: Chesapeake... | reverse complement strand
TCTTACCGGATTAAATCCCGCCACAGTTGCTGCTCACTTTTTGCTCTCGATAATTCTGATTGCGGCAGCGTTATCACTTCGCCAACGAGCGCACGGAAAAACCCCAACTGGAATCATCCTGAACTCCATTACAAAGAGGTTAGCCCGAATTGCGCTTCTGCTCTCATCGCTAGTTATTTTCGCTGGAACTATCGTCACTGGAAGTGGGCCACATGCAGGTGATGATCTAGCAGAGCGATTCAATCTAGATCCAAAGACAATGTCATGGATCCATGCTGACCTGGTTATTGCGCTGATTGGCGTGACCGTCGCGCTATTAATCGCCATCCGCCTTGCTGAACCAGAACCTACCCGCGCAAGCTGGGGCAAGAGCGCACGAAATTTCCTTTTGATCTGCCTTGGTCAAGGCGCCATCGGCTATGCCCAGTACTTCACGGGTTTACCCATCTTGCTCGTCGCATTTCACATCTTGGGCGCAGTTCTTGTGTGGCTATCCATATGGAACCTAACAATCAAAGGTAGCGTTCTATCCCGGCCATGAAGAGAGTTGAGCGCGCCCCCTGGAGCCCTATAGATGACCGGGCTGTGGCGGTGGCGAGGGCGCTTGCAATGGATGCAGTTCAAAAAGTTGGAAATGGCCATCCAGGAACTGCGATGTCACTCGCGCCTGTTGCGTACACGCTCTTTCAAAGATTCTTAAGGCACGATCCAAGAGATCAAAATTGGTTAGCACGAGATCGATTCGTTCTCTCATGTGGCCACTCTTCACTGACTCTCTATATTCAACTTCTCTTTAGCGGTTACGGAGTAACGATTGAAGATCTAAAGTCTTTCCGGACTTGGGGTTCATTAACTCCTGGACACCCAGAATTTGGCCACACTGCAGGTGTAGAAACTACGACTGGTCCTCTTGGTCAAGGTCTTGCAAATGCGGTCGGAATGGCAATGGCGGCACGTTACAAGCGCGGGCTCTTCGATCCTGATGCAGCGATTGGTGAGAGTCTCTTTGACCACAACATCTGGGTTATCTGTAGCGATGGCGATCTGCAAGAAGGTGTCAGTGCTGAAGCCTCATCTCTCGCTGGAACTCAAGAACTTGGTGCGCTGAAAGTTATTTATGACGATAATCGAATTTCAATAGATGGAGATACTCACCATACTTTTACTGAAGATGTTAGCGCTCGCTACCGAGCTTACGGTTGGAATGTAATAGAAGTTGCGGCGCAAAGTAGTGGTGATGTAGACCGGGATGCTCTTGAAATTGCGATGGAGAGCGCGCTTAGCGAGAAACGTAAACCAACCTTAATTAGATTGAAAACTGTGATTGCTTGGCCAGCACCGAACGCACGTAACACGGCAAAATCTCATGGATCTGCACTTGGCAAAGATGAAGTCAGCGCGACTAAAGTTGAGCTTGGTCTACCGGCTACGGATTTCTACTACCCCGCTGACGTTAAGAACCATGTCGAATCAATCGTTGAGCGTGCGAAGAAGATGCGTTCGAGTTGGGATGAGGATTTCGCTAATTGGCGCGCTTTGAACTCTGAACGCGCTTCACTCTTAGAGCGGATGCAAGCGGGTAATTTGCCCTCCGATTGGGATAAGAGTCTTCCTAGTTTCGCTCCTGGAAAAGAGATCGCTACTCGAAAGGCATCTGGCGAACTAATCAATCATTTTGCACCAATTCTGAATGAGTTAATTGGCGGTTCAGCCGATCTGGCAGAGAGTAATAACACCATGATTGAAGGCGGTGGCTCCTTCTTGCCTTCGACATCTCCTCTTAAGGGGGCAACGCCTTATGGTCGAAATATCTTCTTTGGTATAAGAGAGCATGCAATGGGCGCAATCCTCAATGGGATGGCGCTTCATGGAGGTCTTCATCCTTTTGCTGGAACCTTCTTAGTTTTTAGTGATTACATGCGCGGAGCGGTTCGCCTCTCGGCGCTTATGAATCTTCCCGTTACCTATATATGGACGCACGATTCAATTGGTCTAGGTGAAGATGGTCCAACCCATCAACCAGTTGAGCATCTGGCAGCTTTAAGAGCAATCCCGAATTTTGATGTCATTCGCCCTGCAGATGCCAATGAGGTAGTAGTCGCTTGGCAAGAGATCATAAAGAGAAAGCGCCCCTGTGGTCTGTTGCTTTCGCGCCAGAATCTTCCGGTAATTGATAGGGAAAGATTTAACAGCGCCGCTGGGGTTTCCAAGGGCGCGTATGCCGTTAATGAGGTCGAAAGCCCAGATTTGATAATTATCGCAACCGGCTCTGAATTAAGTCTCGCTATCGAATCTGCAACTCAACTTGAAAAAGAGGGAATCAAGGTGCGCATTGTTAGCGCTCCATCTCTGGAATGGTTCAAAAAACAACCAGAGAGTTATCGAAACGAACTTCTACCCCACGATGTCAAGGCTCGAGTAAGCATTGAGGCCGCAGTAGCACAAGGCTGGCGAGAGTTTGTAGGAGACCTAGGAGAAATAATCTCACTTGAACACTTTGGCGCATCAGCCTCGCACACAACTTTATTCACGGAATTTGGATTTACAGTCGAGAATGTTGTTGCTGCAGCGCATCGCACCCTCTCGAAAGTTAAGTGATGAGCCTTTCCAAAGTTTCTGCAGCAGGAGTTTCAGTCTGGCTCGATGATCTCTCTAGAGAGCGGATGCAAAAAGGTGGAAAAGCTACTTTTTTACCCGATTTAATTGCGAACGATCACGTCGTTGGAGTAACAACTAATCCAGCTATATTTTCAGCAGCAATAGCCGGATCAGAGCTTTATAAACAAGATATTGCCGCCCTGTACCGTGAAGGTAGAGACGCTGAGGGTGTTATTACTGGATTAACAACAGCGGACGTCAAGGTTGCCTGCGAACTCTTTCTTCCAATTTATGAACGTAGCGGTGGCGTTGATGGTCGAGTGAGTATCGAAGTAGATCCTAGATTGGCCCGTGATACCCAGGGAACCATCGCTCAGGCTCGCGCCCTTTGGGATTTAGTTGGAGCTGAGAATGTATTGATTAAAGTTCCAGCCACAGTTGAAGGCCTGCCTGCAATACAACGACTGATCGCGGATGGAATAAGTGTGAATGTAACAATAATTTTTTCGGTCAAGCGATATGAGGCTGTGCTTGAAGCCTTTCTTAAGGGTTTAGAAGAGCGAGTAGCGAACTCGAAAACTTTAGGTGGAATTCACTCCGTTGCATCCTTCTTTGTAAGTCGAGTTGATACAGAGATTGACGCGCGACTTAAAGGCACTTCCCATGAGGGTCTACGTGGTCAAGCCGCCCTTGCAAATGCTCGCCTTGCCTATGAGCACTTCCTCAAGATCCAATCCTCAAAACGGTGGCAAGTTCTCTCTGATAAGGGCGCCTCGATTCAACGACCGCTCTGGGCATCAACAGGGGTAAAAGATCCCTCGTACGAGCCGACGATGTATGTCCTAGAGCTAGTCGCAGAGAACACTGTTAACACTATGCCTGAAGCGACTCTAAATGCAGTGCGCGAAAGTAAGAAGTTCAACGGAGACACAATCACTGGACGCTTTGATGCAGCGCGCACGCTGCTCGATGATTTAGCGAGAATCGGGATATCGATTGATGAAGTTGCAGAAAAGCTCGAAGTTGAAGGTATTGATAAGTTCATTAAACCTTGGTTAGAACTGATTTCGGTAGTCGAGGCAGCCAAAGCGTGATCAAGGTAGCTCCCTCATTTTCAATTAATTCGAAGACTGCTGTGCTAAATGAGATCACCTCTAGATTGGCGAAGAAAGATGCAAATCTCTGGGGAGAGAAGGCTGCTGCTGAGGCGGCTATCAGACTCGATTGGGTTGATCTGCCGAGCACCTCGCGCGAATTACTACCAACCCTTGATGCTCTCTCAGCTTGGTCGCGCGAAATTGGACATGAGAACTTCATCCTCTGCGGAATGGGTGGATCATCACTAGCCCCTGAGGTGATTGCCGGTCACTTTAAGAAAGAACTCTTCATCCTTGATTCGACTGAGCCAACTCAGGTTGCAGAGCTTTTGAAATTGGATCTCGAAAAGAGCTGCATCATCATTGCATCCAAGTCTGGTAGCACTATAGAGACTACTTCGCAGAAAGCTCTTTTTGAAGATGCATTAACTAAGGCCGGCCTTGAGATTAAAAATCACATGGTCATAGTTACTGATCCTGAAAGTCCACTGCATCACTCTGCTCGTGAAGATGGCCTAAAGGTTATTACTGCCAATCCAAATGTGGGCGGTCGCTTCAGCGCGCTCAGCGCGTTTGGCCTAGTGCCTGCTGCCCTTATTGGTGTTGATGTATCCCTACTGCTTGATGATGCCGAAGATGCAGCAGAAACTTTCATCGTTCCAGACTCATCCGTTGTAAGAGTTGCATCATTGTTGGCCGAGAAAGAGTTTGCATTTGCTCGCTTTTACGATGGAGATTCTGATCATCCTGGGCTCGCAGATTGGATTGAACAATTAGTAGCTGAATCGACAGGTAAAGATGGCAAGGGGGTATTGCCAATAGTCCTCTCTAGGGCACCTAAGGACCGCTCTAAAGTAATTACTTTCAAAGATGGTGACGCACTCTCTGTTACTGGACCTTTGGGAGCGCAATTCATCTTCTGGGAGTGGGTTACGGCTCTTCTATGTTTTCTTCTTAAAGTCGATCCATTTAATCAACCAAATGTCGCTGAATCGAAAGAGCGGACCGGCAAGATTCTTAGCGATTGGAAGAATCTAACGGCTTCAAAGGGAGATCTAATCGATAACTGCGAAGTTTTCGCTACTAACGCCCACAACTCACTCACTGAGTATTTGAGAGAGCTTGGAACCGGAGAGTACTTAGCTGTTATGGCGTATCTAAATCGAAATGCCGATAAACGGCTTATAGAGATCAGGGAGATCTTGGAGGCCAAGTTAAAGTTGCCAATAACCTTTGGATGGGGACCAAGATTCCTACATTCGACAGGTCAGTTCCATAAAGGCGGTCCGCTTGTCGGAACTTTCTTGCAGATTACATCTACGCCCGATCTAAATCTTGAGATTCCAGGAGCGGGTTACGGATTTGAAAGATTGATTCTTGCCCAAGCACTCGGTGACAATGAGGCGCTAGCCTCGCGTGGATTAAAAGTAATGCGAATCGATATCAAGAATCGTGAAGCAGGGATAGAGCAGCTACTTAGAGAGGTAGCGAAACTTTAATCTTCATCCTCAGCTTGTAGCTTTTTTAACGCAGCATCAAGAATCTTTTTCGCTTCCGCCTCGGTGCGACGCTCTTTTACATACGCAAGGTGAGTCTTGTAGGGCTCGTTCTTCATTGGTGAAGGTGGGTTGTTCTTATCTCGACCAGCGGGAAATCCGCATCTTGGACAGTCCCATTCGGCTGGGATATCGACCGTGCCATCATCAGCGAAAGAGGGCTTGGTTTCATGGCCATTTAGGCACCAATAAGAGATTCGAAAGCGAGCAATAGCTTCGCCACGTTCAGCCTCACCCATTGGACCAGCGCCAACACGCGAACCTCGAATTGCGCTTCCACCAGCCATTTTCTCTCCTTACTCGTTAAACCGAAACTACAACCTTTGAAACTATTTCAATACCAAACCGAGTGCAATCACCGAAGCAAACCATAGACCGCCTACAACGATTGTGATTCGATCCAAATTCTTCTCTACGACTGATGACCCACCGTAAGTTGAGGAGAGTCCACCACCGAATAAATCTGATAGACCGCTTCCCTTGCCTTTATGCAAAAGGACGAGCACGATCATCAAGATGCTTGAAATCACGAGGATGATTGAGAGTGCTAATGCCACTTATTTACTCCTACCCGCAGTCCGTTTGAGGGGTGAATATTACCGCGCCGAGCGTATTTAGATGACCCGATGGAACTTACAGATTCGAGCAAATTCTTCCGGATCAAGGCTTGCGCCACCTACCAGAGCCCCGTCTACATCGCCTTGGCGCATGATGTCGACGACATTGGCTGACTTAACCGAGCCGCCATAAAGAATCCGAGCATTCTCACCAATCTCATCGCTACCGATTTTCTTCAATTCGCCTCGTATCGCAGCGCAGACCTCTTGAGCATCTTCTGGTGTTGCAGTTTTTCCAGTGCCAATAGCCCAGACAGGTTCATAGGCAAAGACAATCTTCTTCAATTCAGGTTTATGAAATCCCTTGAGTCCTGAGCGAAGTTGATTTAGGACATGGGAGACATGGTTTCCCGCCTCACGGATTTCAAGTTCCTCTCCAATGCAAAATATAGGTGTCATTTCATTATCAAGAACAGCTTTAAGTTTTCTATTGAGAAGTTCATCGCTCTCACCGTGAACGGCTCGACGCTCGGAGTGTCCGACAATTACAAATGTGCAATCTAACTTCTTTAGCATCGATCCAGAGATATCGCCGGTGAATGCGCCTGACTTTTCTGGGGAGATATCTTGAGCGCCATAAGTTATCCGTAGGCGATCTCCATCAACCAAAGTTTGAACTGAGCGAAGATCTGTGAAGGGCGGAATGATTGCTACATCAACAGCATCGAAATCTCGCTCCTCAAGTGAGTAGGCGAGCTTTTGAGTCACGGCGATTGCCTCAAGATGATTTAGATTCATCTTCCAATTTCCAGCCATTAATGGTCTGCGACTCATCTACCTAACCTCTTTCCCAAGTAACGTTGATTCGCACAGGACTTTATTGAAGCGCTTCAAGGCCCGGTAATTCTCGGCCCTCAAGATACTCGAGTGATGCTCCACCACCGGTGGAAATGTAACCAAAGTCTTCATCTTTAAATCCGAGAGCTCGAACAGCCGCCGCCGAGTCGCCCCCGCCTACAACCGAGAGGCCCTGTACTTGGGTTAGCGCTGCCGCAACTTGCTTAGTGCCCTCGGCAAAATTAGAGAATTCAAAGACGCCCATGGGGCCGTTCCAAAATACTGTCTTACATGACCTGATGGCCCTGGCAAAAGTCGCGCTGCTTTGCGGTCCGATATCAAGTCCCATCTGATCTTGGGGAATTTCATCGACCGAGACAATTCTTGGATTCTCATCTGCAAATTTGGGTGCGACTACAACATCTGTTGGCAGTAGAAGATCTACGCCTCGCTCTTTAGCTCTATCTAGGATCTTTTTTACGGTTTCAATAGCCTCAGCTTCAAAAAGTGATGTGCCGATTGCCCTGCCCTGGGCAGCTAAGAATGTGAAAACCATGCCCCCGCCAATGGCCAGGATGTCTACTTTCTCAATCAAATTTGTAATCACCCCGATTTTGTCAGAAACCTTTGCACCACCAAGGACTACCCCAAATGGACGATTCGGTGATTGGGTCAACCTTTGAAGAACTTCTACCTCTGCAGAGACTAATTTTCCTGCTACATGAGGTAACAGCTTTGCTAATTCGTAAACTGATGCATGCTTGCGGTGCACCGCACCGAAGCCATCGCCCACGTAAATGTCAGCGTAACTCGCAAGTTTCTTTGCCAGTTCAAGTCGCTCGTTCTCATCCTTAGAGGTCTCAGCTGATTCGTAACGAATATTTTCAAGCAAAATAACTTTGCCTGGCGTAAGTTTCGAAATCGCCTCCTTCGCACTTGGACCAACTACATCTTGGGCGAATATCACTTCTCTTTCCAGTAGTTCTGCAAGCCTCGTTGCCACCGGAGCTAGCGACAGTTCCGGTTTGCGCTCGCCCTTGGGTCTTCCTAGGTGAGCACAGATCACGACTGATGCCCCTTTATCTAGCAGAGTTTTTATAGTCGGCAGAGATGCCTTAATCCGCCCATCATCTGTGATGACTCGCTTACCTTCGAGATCTTTTAGTGGCACATTTAAGTCAGAGCGAAGCAGAACTCGCTTTCCGCTAAGGTCGATCGAATCGAGTGGACGGATCACTTGTTAGCCGCGCTCTTAACTAGAGCTTTGCGCCGATGAACTTCATCAAGTCAACGAGGCGATTGGAGTAACCCCATTCGTTGTCATACCAAGCAGCAACTTTTGCTTGATTTCCGATCACTTTTGTAATCCCGGCGTCGAAAATACTGGAATGTGGATCAGTCACGATGTCTGCTGAGACGATTGGATCTTCGGTGTAGCGAAGGATTCCTTTGAGTGGGCCTTCGGCAGCCTTCTTCATTGCAGCATTTATTTCAGCAGCGGTCGTCTCTTTTGCCAGCTCAACGGTTAGATCAGTAATCGATCCGGTCGGGACTGGGACGCGAAGTGCGTAGCCATCAAGCTTGCCCTTTAGCTCAGGTAGGACCAGGCCAATCGCCTTTGCAGCGCCAGTGGAAGTTGGGATGATATTTGTAGCGGCAGATCGAGCACGCCGTAAATCTTTATGTGGGAAATCAAGAATTACTTGATCGTTGGTGTAAGCATGAACAGTTGTCATAAAGCCCCGGATGATGCCGAAGTTGTCATTTAGGACCTTTGCCATCGGGGCAAGGCAGTTAGTAGTACACGAAGCGTTGGAAATGATCTTGTGCTTGGCGGGGTCGTATGCCGAGTCATTAACTCCCAAAACTAGCGTGACATCTTCATCAGTTGCAGGGGCAGATATGACTACCTTCTTTGCTCCACCATTTAAATGCTTTGCAGCATCAGAGGCCTTCGTGAATCGGCCCGTCGACTCAATTACGATTTCAGCGCCCACGCTCGACCATGGAAGCGCTGCAGGATCCTTCTCGGCGAAGACGCGAATCTTCTTCCCGCCGATTGTCAAAGAGTTTTCATCAAATGTAACTTCTTGATTTAGACGTCCGAGAATTGAGTCGTACTTTATTAGGTGAGCGAGCGTGTCGATTCCGGTGAGGTCATTAACAGCGACAATTTCAATCGGAGCATTTGATGCGAGTGCTGCACGAAGGAAATTACGTCCAATTCGACCAAAACCATTGATTCCTACCTTGACCATGAACACACCTCATTAGAACTAAGCGGCATTCGCGAAATTTCCGACCACAACCTTGTGGTTGCCTAAGAATTTTCCTTGCCACAACCCTGTGGACTTGGCGAAAGTCTATCAGCGAGCTTTATTGGAAATCTAATTGAGCAGATCGGGTGAGAGCCCAGCTTCGGTATCTGGGATTCCAAGTTCTGAGGCTCGCTTATCTGCCATCGCAAGAAGCCTACGGATTCTGCCTGCAATTGCATCCTTTGTCATCGGAGGTGAGGCAAGTGAACCTAGTTCTTCAAGACTCGCTTGACCATGATTAATGCGCAGTTCGCCAGCATCGCGCAAATGCTTAGGGATATCGTCGCCCAATATCTCTAGCGCTCGGGAAACACGAGCCGAAGCTGCAACCGCCGCTCGCGCCGATCTTCTTAGATTCGCATCATCAAAGTTTGCGAGGCGATTAGCAGTTGCTCTCACCTCTCGTCGCATCCGGCGCTCTTCCCATGCAAGAACGCTTTCATGCGCTCCAAGGCGAGTAAGCAGTACACCGATTGCATCTCCGTCGCGGATGACGACTCGATCAACACCACGAACTTCGCGCGCTTTTGCAGTTATATTCAATCGCCGAGCCGCTCCAACTAGAGCTAGCGCTGCTTCTGGACCCGGACATGTAATTTCAAGTGCTGATGATCTCCCTGGTTCAGTGAGAGATCCATGGGCAAGAAAAGCTCCGCGCCATGCCGCTTCAGCATCACAGACTCCGGCCGAAACAACTTGTGGCGGTAGACCTCGTACGGGGCGTCCATTTGAATCAACAAGTCCAGTCTGTCGAGCAAGCGCATCGCCATCTTTTATAACTCTAACTAGGTAACGACTTCCTTTTCGAAGTCCACCCGCACTTATTACCGCTAAATCAGATTCATGACCATAAATATCAGCGATATCTTTTCGGACCCTTCGTGCAGCCTGTGCGGTATCCAATTCGATTTCTACCATGATTCGTCCCGAAGAAATATGTAACCCCCCTGCGAAACGCAGGATTGAAGAGACTTCAGCCTTGCGGCAACAGGGTTTAGATATGGAGAGACGACTCAATTCGTCTTTTACAGAAGAGGTCATCGCCATGAGCGTTATCTAATCACTTCCGATGAAAAAATGTTGCGGAATACAGAACTTAATTTTCCTGGATCATGGTGATTGCTGCCTGGACTTACTGCGAGATCCGCCACAATCAATCTGCCTCCCATATCGTTGACAATTGACTGAAGCTCTTTTCCGCTCTCACCACGTGCCATTATTGACTCATCTGCAATAGCAAAATTACATTTCAAATCTGGGGCATATTTCCTTAAAAGTTTGAGGTGATCCGCAGGAGAATTCCCAGCAAACTCATCTCCCGAGGCTCTCGGATTTGCATCAAGATTCAAAACTATGACTTTGCGCGCATTTGATGTACAGATTGCATCACGTTGTTCTTCCAATAATAGGTGCGGTAATACGCTTGAAAACCAGGAGCCAGGTCCTAAGGTGAGCCAATCCGCAGCCGCAATAGCTTGTAGCCCCTCGGGAGTGGGGCGAGCTTGCTCGGGGATTAAGGATAAATTCTCAAGACTGCCTTTTCCGATTGCTACTTCCGTCTGTCCTTTGATGACTTGAGTGCCTTGCCAATTACGAAAAGTTCCTTCGATATCCAGTGGCTGTAGTGACATGGGAAGAACTCGACCAACGACTTTTAATAGCGCTCCCACTCGTTCTAATCCTTGGATTGGATCACCATCTCTGTCCCAGAGCGCAGCTAGGAGAAGATTGCCTAAGGCGTGTCCATTTAGTTCACCATCTGAGGTGAAGCGATATTGCATCAAATCCGCCCAATTTCTTCCCCACTCATCATCACCACAGAGCGCTGCAAGTGCCATTCGTAAATCACCTGGAGGAAGCGAATTGAATTCCTCGCGCAATCTTCCACTCGAGCCACCGTTATCAGCAACGGTGACAATTGCGGTTATCTGGGGAGTTACTTGGCGCAGAGCCCTAAGCATGGCCGCGAGCCCATGGCCTCCGCCAAATGAAACTACCCTCAACGCTCCCTCCCTAAGTCGCGATGAATCGCATGTGCAGATACTTCTGACTCCCCATTTAGGCTCAAACCATTTAAACGCTTTGCCAATTCTTCTGCAACAGCCACGCTCCTATGTTTTCCGCCAGTACAACCGATAGCTAAAGTGATGAACTTTTTACCCTCTTGTAGATAACCTCGAGCGATGCTGTCAAAAAGTGCCACATATCGATCAAGGAATTCTGGGACAGCACTAGCATTCAACACCGCATCGCTAACTTCTTTATCAAGTCCAGTCTTTGGTCGAAGTTCACTCTGCCAATGTGGATTAGGAATGAAGCGACAGTCCATCACTAAATCTGCATCGGCCGGAATGCCGAATTTATAACCGAAGGAGAGCACATTCACTTTTAAAGCAGCCAGTGATCCACTTTGAAAAAGCTCACTAATTTTCCGCTCTAATTGATGAATGTTTAATTGAGAGGTATCAACGACGAGATCGGCGCCGGCACGCATCTCGCGCAACCTTTCACGCTCCCTTTCTATGCCATCGACAATTCGATCATTACCTTGGAGAGGATGTGGCCTTCGAGAGGACTCAAAGCGAGTTATAAGGACTTCATCTGAGGCATCTACGAAGATAATCTTTCGTGATACCCCTTTTTCGACTAAGTCAGCAAGTGATCTATTCAGATCGTCAAAAAATTGACGACCTCTAACATCAATCACAACAGCAATCGAATCAGAGGTGCGCTCTGTCATGTCCAGAACCGATGAGAGTAAAGAAGGAGGAAGGTTATCGATTACATACCAGCCGGAATCTTCCATTGAGTGAGCGACAGTCGAGCGTCCAGCCCCACTCATTCCAGTTATTACTACGACCTCGCGCGCCATGGCTTCATCATGCTATCTATGTCAAGGATGTTCGATGATCTCGCCAGTTTGCGCATCTACCTCATAATTTCCAGCAAATTTAGCTAGGCTCTCAAAAATAGATTTGGCCGTCCGCTCTCCCACCCCGGGAACGGCTGCGATTTCGGCGATACTCGCTTTACGGATTGCCGCGATTGAGCCAAAGACTTCCAGGATTGCGCTACGCCGGGCCTGCCCTAGTCCAGGGATTTCATCAAGAAGTGATTCCAACATCAACCTTGATCTTTTTGAGCGGTGAAACGTTATTGCGAAACGATGCGCCTCATCACGAATTCTTTGCACTAGATAGAGAGCCTCGCTATTTCGTTTCAGAATCACAGGATAACTACGATCGGGAAACCAGATCTCTTCTAGTCGTTTTGCTAACCCCACCAGTGCCACATCGTTTATTCCAAGTTCGGCTAAGGCCCTTGCAGCGGCATTGACTTGACCTCGCCCACCATCAACGATCACTAGTTGAGGAGGATAAGCAAACCGTGGTTGAGCTCCACCTTGTGCTGCAATCTCCTCTAAATCCAAGTCCTTCTCCTCTAAAAATCTCTTGAATCTTCTTGTGATTACATGATGCATGGCGCGTGTGTCATCGAACTTTTCTTTATCATCAATACCAAATCGCCGATACTCGCTTTTCTTTGGCTGACCATCCTCGAATACCACCATAGATGCAACGACGGAAGTTCCTTGAATATTTGAAATATCAAAACATTCGATTCGAAGTGGCAACTCATCTAGGTCAAGTGCTGAAGCCAGCTCTTCAAGCGTTCGCCCAGATACAGCTGCATCATTTGCGCGTTTGTTTAAGAATTGAATCAAGGATTGGTGAGCATTGCGTTTTACTGTTTCGAGGATTTCAACTTTCTCTCCCCGCTGGGGGTGATAAATAGATGTCTTAACTCCTGAGCGCTCGAAGAGCAGTTCTTCAAGCGCGCTGCAATCTCCAATATCTTGATTTATGTAAATTTCACGCGGTAGCTCATATTCACGGTAAATCAATTCTAAAGTGGCGGGAACAAGATTCTCTTCCTCAGGCAAATTTCTCCTATCAACAATCCAGGAGCGCGAACCAACTACTCGCCCACTTCTAACTCTGAAGAATGAAGCAGCGGAGTGTGTAATGTCATCATGAAATGAGATGAAATCAGCTGAAATTGAATCCGAGATGGCGGCTTCTGTAGATTCATTTGCAAGTTCCAAAGCCCGCAAGCGATCTCTTATCTTCGCAGCTCGTTCAAACTGCTCCGCTTTAGAGGCGCGCTCCATCTCTTCCTTCAGCCTTGCCTCCAGATCTGCTCCTCCGCCCTCCATGAACTCACTCAATTTCTTAATCAATTCTCGATGTTGATGACTATCAATTCGACCAACGCAGGGGGCTGCGCATTTGCCGATATCACCTAATAGACATTGGCGCTTACTTCTTTCGGCTCGTTCAAAATTACTTTTCGAGCAGGAACGGATTGGAAATAGTTCCAGTAACAGATCAAATGTTGTTCGAAGCGCCCAAGCATGAGCAAACGGGCCGAAATATTTAACGCCCTTCTGCTTTGCCCTCCTTGTTATAAAGAGCCGAGGAAATTCTTCCTTCACGCTTATCGCAAGAAAGGGATAGGACTTGTCGTCACGGAATTGGACATTGAATTCAGGGCTCTCTTCTTTTATCCAACTAAATTCAAGTTGAAGCGCTTCTACTTCAGAGTTAACAACAGTCCAATCCACTCTTGCGGCCGCATGGACCATTCGATCAGTTTTTTCGGGAAGATTCTTTTGAAAGTAGGAGTTAAGCCGATTCTTAAGCGAGCGCGCCTTTCCTACATAGATGACTCGATCGGCTTCATTGAAGAATCGATAAACCCCGGGCTCATCAGGAACACCCGTTGGGCGATAGCTCATCGGATCAGCCATGACTGTGACTACTTGGTTCGCTTTAGCGTTTCGGCTAGGAACTTTCCGGTATAGCTCGACTTGTTCTTGGCGACCTCTTCTGGGGTTCCGACCGCTACTACCGTTCCTCCGCCAGAACCTCCCTCAGGGCCAAGATCGATCACCCAGTCTGCGGATTTAATTACATCCAAGTTATGTTCAATAACAACAACCGTATTACCGGTATCTACAAGGCGTTGTAAGACACCGAGCAACTTTCTGACATCTTCAAAATGCAGACCAGTCGTGGGTTCATCTAGTACATAGATTGTTCTACCGGTTGAGCGGCGTTGTAGCTCGGTTGCAAGTTTCACTCGTTGCGCCTCTCCTCCAGATAACGTTGGCGCAGATTGGCCCAGACGTACATAACCAAGACCGACATCACAGAGAGTTTTCAGGTAACGATGTATCGCTGGAATTGATTCGAAGAAGTCAGTAGCTTTCTCAATTGGCATATCTAAGACTTCAGCTATCGTCTTTCCTTTGTAATGAACTTCAAGGGTTTCTCGGTTATACCTAGCGCCATGGCAAACTTCACAAGGCACATAAACATCCGGCAAGAAGTTCATTTCGATAGTGATAGTTCCATCACCGGCACAGTTCTCACAGCGCCCACCTTTAACGTTAAACGAAAAACGTCCCTGCTGGTAACCACGCACTTTTGCTTCACTTGTCTCAGAGAAGAGGGCGCGAATCTTGTCGAAAACCCCGGTATATGTCGCCGGGTTCGATCTGGGCGTGCGACCAATTGGAGATTGATCCACATGAACGACTTTATCTAGATTCTCTACACCCGTAACAGTCCGATGCCGTCCGGGTACGATTCGAGCGCCATTTAACTTATTGGCCAAGACTGAGTAAAGAATGTCATTTACAAGCGTTGACTTTCCAGAACCGCTAACACCAGTTACTGAAATAAATAGTCCGAGCGGGAAGGTAACGTCGATGGATTTAAGGTTATTTTCTTTTGCTTCTTTAACTACTAGAGCCTTCTTTGGAGTTCCAGAACGTCGTTTTTTAGGAACCGAAATTGTTGAGCGACCTGAGATATAGGCGCCCGTTATAGATTTCTTCGAATTGATTAGACTCTCGAAATCTCCAGAGACAACTATCTCTCCACCATGTTCGCCAGCACCCGGTCCGATATCTACGATCCAATCCGCAGTTCTAATCGTCTCTTCATCATGTTCGACCACAATCAAGGTATTTCCCAGATCACGCAGGTGAGTTAGCGTTTCAATAAGCCTACGGTTATCCCTTTGGTGTAATCCGATGCTCGGCTCATCAAGGACGTAGAGAACTCCAACTAACCCTGAACCAATCTGCGTCGCAAGGCGGATGCGCTGTGCCTCGCCTCCAGATAGAGATGCTGCCGCTCTCGCAAGTGTCAGGTATTCAAGTCCCACATCAAGAAGAAAGCCCAGTCGAGCGTTTACTTCCTTCATGACACGCTCCGCAATTTTTGCTTCGCGTGAACCTAGTTTGATTTCCTTTAGGAACTTGGCGCACTCATCGATAGAGAGTTCACAAATTTCAGCAATGTTCTTACCGCCAACTGTTACCGCTAGGACCTCAGGTTTAAGCCTGGATCCATTGCAGACTGCGCATGGAGTCTCTCGCATATAAGCCTCATACTTCTCACGGCTGTAGTCGCTCTCTGTCTCGCCATGGCGCCGCTCGATAAATGGGATCACTCCCTCAAAGCCAGTTGAGTAACTGCGCACTCGTCCATATCGATTCTTATATTTAACATGTACTTCGTACTCATAACCATTAAGAATTGCGTTTCGTGCTCTTTCTGAGAGTCGTTTCCACGGCGTATCCATGGAGAACTTCACATCTTTTGCTAGCGCATCTAGTAAATTGTTGAAATATTCGGCGCTCTGACCGCCAGCCCAGGGCGCGATAGCACCTTCATTTATAGAGATTGAGTCATCTGGAATTACTAGCTCTCCATCTACTTCAAGCTTGGATCCAATGCCGGTGCACTCAGGGCAGGCGCCAAATGGTGAATTAAATGAAAAGGAACGCGGTTCCATCTCTTGAAATGAGAGACCGCAGTCATGACACGCCAAGAGTTCACTATATGTGCGCTCTCGCTCGCTCTTCTCCTTTACATCTACAAATTCAAGTGTCACTAATCCGTTAGCAAGCCGTAGTGCAGTTTCAATCGAATCGGTAAGTCGCTGCTTTGAATCTGGCTTTGCGGTGAGGCGGTCAATCACCACTTCAATCGTGTGCTTCTCTTGCTTCTTCAACTTGGGCGGTTCACTCAGTTGGATAGTTACGCCATCAACGCGCGCCCGTGAGTACCCCTGCGCGAGTAAATCCTTAAATAGATCAGCAAATTCGCCTTTACGGGCGCGAATCATTGGAGCTAAAACTTGAAACTTAGTCTCAGGCGAGAGGGAGAGAATTTGATCAACGATGTTTTGAGGCGTCTGCTTAGTGATTGGCTTGCCGCACTTGGGGCAATGTGGCTTTCCTGCTCGCGCAAAGAGCAATCTTAGATAATCGTAGACTTCAGTGATAGTTCCGACTGTTGACCTTGGATTTCTATTTGTTGACTTCTGGTCGATGGATACTGCCGGTGAGAGCCCTTCGATGAAGTCAACATCTGGTTTATCCATCTGGCCAAGGAATTGGCGAGCATATGCTGACAGCGATTCGACATAACGGCGCTGACCTTCAGCAAATATTGTGTCAAAAGCGAGCGAGGACTTACCTGAGCCAGATAATCCGGTGAAAACAATTAAGGAGTTTCGCGGCAGATCTAGAGACACATTTTTTAAGTTATGTTCACGAGCTCCTCGAACAACTAATCGCTCAGCGCTCACTTAATCCCACCTTCATCCATTCCTCTTAGCTCCCGCTTCAATTCCTTTATCTCATCACGCAATCTCGCTGCTAACTCGAACTGCAGTTCAGCAGCGGCACTTCGCATCTGTTCGGTCAAGGATTCAATTAAGCCGAGCAATTCAGCGCGGGGTAAGGCTACGAGCGACTTGGCATGTACGCCAACTGGAGTCTCAGAGACTCCTTTTCGCCGGCTACCGCCCAACAGAGAGTCTGTATCTTCACTCTCTTTCTCGATTAGATCAGTTATATCAGCGATTTTCTTTCGAAGCGGCTGGGGATCAATGCCCATAGCTTCGTTATAAGCAACTTGTTTTGCGCGTCGACGGTTTGTCTCCTCGATTGCATTTCTCATCGAGTCCGTCAAATTATCGGCATACATATGAACTTCGCCTGAAACATTTCGAGCCGCTCGCCCAATAGTCTGGATTAGCGATCTGGTGGATCTTAAGAATCCTTCTTTATCAGCGTCCAGGATGGAAACCAGTGAAACTTCGGGAAGATCGAGTCCTTCGCGCAAGAGATTTATGCCAACAAGAACATCGTATTCGCCAAGTCGTAGCTCTCGAAGAAGTTCAACTCGTCGCAGTGTATCTACTTCAGAATGTAGATATCTAACTCGGATTCCGGCGTTAGAAAAATAATCAGTCAAGTCTTCAGCCATCTTCTTAGTCAAAGTTGTTACAAGAACTCTTTCATTTCGCTCAGCTCGAGCATTTATCTCAACTATCAAATCATCAATCTGATTCTTAGTCGGTTTTACGATTATCTTGGGGTCAATAAGTCCAGTGGGTCGAATAACTTGTTCGACGAAGACTCCACCTGCTTTCTCTAGTTCATATGGTCCAGGCGTAGCTGACAAATACACCTTCTGTGGCGTGCGCTCTAAGAATTCATTGAAGGTGAGAGGCCGGTTATCCATTGCACTGGGCAACCTAAATCCATGTTCCACCAAAGTTCTTTTACGAGAAGCATCGCCTTCATACATAGCGCCAATCTGTGGAACGGTTATATGAGATTCATCGATAACGCAGAGAAAGTCCTCTGGGAAGTAATCCAATAGGCAGTTAGGCGCAGAGCCGGGTGCGCGGCCATCTATATGGCGAGAGTAGTTCTCAATGCCTGAGCAAAATCCAAGTTGGGCAATCATCTCAAGATCAAACTGCGTGCGCATGCGAAGTCGCTGTGCCTCAAGCAACTTATTGGAGCGCTCCAATTCCTTTAATCTCACGGATAGTTCCGCTTCGATATCGGCCATCGCTCGCTTCATAGTTGTTGGGCTCGCTGAATAGTGGGTAGCTGGAAAGATGAATACTTCTTTAACATCACTCACAATCTCTCCAGTAAGCGGATTCAACGTAGTCAGACGTTCAATCTCGTCCCCAAACATTTCGATTCGAATCGCCAATTCTTCATAAACCGGAATTATTTCGACTGTATCGCCTCGAACTCTAAAAGTGCCTCGTTCAAATGCCATGTCATTTCTTTTATATTGAATATCAACAAATTTTCGGAGTAAAGAATTACGCTCAATCGAATCCCCCACATTTATTCTCACCATACGATCTATATATTCCTGGGGAGTTCCCAAGCCATAGATACATGAAACTGTTGCCACCACAACAACATCACGTCTAGTAAGTAGTGAGTAGGTGGCCGAATATCGTAGCCGCTCGACTTCTGAGTTTATTGAGGCATCCTTTTCGATGAAGGTATCGGTCTGAGGCACATAGGCTTCAGGCTGGTAATAGTCGTAGTACGAGACAAAGTATTCGACAGCATTGTTTGGCAAAAGCTCACGAAACTCATTTGCTAATTGAGCAGCTAGTGTCTTATTTGGAGCGAGAACGAGCGTTGGGCGTTGTACTTGTTCAATCAGCCATGCAACTGTCGCCGATTTACCGGTACCCGTGGCTCCTAGAAGTACAACATCACTTTCGCCTCGATTTACTCGATCAGTCAGATTAGCAATTGCGTTGGGTTGATCCCCTGCAGGTTTGAACTCACTAATTACTTCGAATGGCCTATCGGCTCTTGGCGTTGTGGTTATTGCCCGAGTCATCGATTCTTTCGCGGAAGAATCTCGCGCTCCCAAGCCTCAGTCACCTTGCGCTCTAGATCCTCGATACTTCCATCGTTTTCAAGGACGATATCTGCTATCGAAGCTCGCTCTTCATCACTTGCCTGGGCCGCTATTCGGCGCTCGATCTCATAGCTTTTTAAACCACGCTCTGCCAGGCGCGCTCGACGATTTTCTAAAGATGAAGCAACTGTAATAACTAGATCAAAGCGACTCTTTCCGTTCGTTTCAAAAAGAAGGGGGATTTGATTTATCACAACTGAATCTTGAGGCGTGCTACCCGCAATTCGGGTTGCTATCTCACGAACGCGTGGATGCACTATCGCTTCTAGGTCACGGCGCGCGGCTTCATCTCGAAAAACTATCTCGCCCAATTTAGCGCGATCAATCTCTCCGCCAGAGAGAATCGAATCTCCAAATCTTGCCAAGACTTCATCAAAGCCAGGTGTTCCTCGTTCTATTGCATCCCTTGCTAATTGGTCAGAGTCAATAACAATTGCACCGAGCTCTTCAAAGAATTGCGCAGCTAACGACTTACCCGAGCCAATACCGCCAGTCAGAGCAATTGAGAGCATCTTGCCTTCTCCAAAGTTTAAGAGTTGCGTTAGCGGGCCTTAAAAGCCAAGAACTGGGCCAGTGATGAATCTGACCCAGTTCTCATAAATAACTACTCTGCTGAAGTACTTATGCCATCTTCTGCAGGCTGAACTGCAGCGGCAGCGGCATCAGCAGCTTGCGCTTCTGCCTTCTGCTTCTTATGAGCTAGGAAGCGAGCTTGCGCCTCTGCGTATTGGCGCTCCCACTCTTCTCTTTGAGACTCATAACCTGGCTTCCACTCTTGAGTTTGTGGATCAAAACCCTCGGGATATATGAAGTTGCCACTTTCGTCATAGCGAGCAGGCATTCCGTATTGAGTTGGATCAAATGCCTCGACTGGTACATCGTGACCTTCATTAGCCTGCTTTAGTGAGAGTGAGATTCGGCGACGCTCTAGATCAATATCAATAATCTTTACAAATAGTTGATCGCCAACTTGTACTACCTGCTCAGGAATCTCAACATGGCGTTCGGCGAGCTCAGATATGTGCACTAGCCCTTCAATGCCATCAAATACTCTGATAAATGCACCGAATGGGACCAGCTTCGTGACTTCGCCTGGTACCACCTGATTGATTGTGTGAGTTCTAGCAAATGCTTGCCATGGATCTTCTTGCGTAGCTTTCAAAGAGAGTGAGACGCGCTCGCGCTCAAAGTCCACTTCAAGGACTTCGACGGTGACTTCATCGCCTACTTCAACAACTTCACCTGGATGATCAATGTGCTTCCAAGATAGCTCAGAAACGTGCACAAGGCCATCGACTCCGCCTAGATCTACGAAGGCACCAAAGTTGACGATTGAAGAGACAACGCCAGAACGCACTTGCCCTTTTTGTAGTTGATTTAGGAACGAGGTTCGAGACTCAGATTGTGTCTGCTCGAGATAAGCGCGTCTTGAGAGAACGACGTTATTTCGATTCTTATCCAATTCAATAATTCGTGCCTCAACTTGCTTACCGATGTAAGGAGAGAGATCGCGTACTCGTCTCATCTCAACAAGTGATGCCGGAAGAAAGCCACGTAGTCCGATATCAACAATCAAGCCGCCTTTTACGACCTCGATAACAGTTCCTACTACAACCTCATCGCGTTCCTTTTTGCCTTCAATCTCGCCCCAAGCTTTCTCATACTGGGCGCGTTTCTTCGAGAGGATTAATCGACCCTCTTTATCTTCTTTCTGTAGAACGAGCGCTTCGATTCGCTCGCCAATTTTTACTAATTCACTTGGATCCAAGTCGTGGCGGATCGAGAGTTCGCGTGAAGGTATTACTCCCTCAGTCTTGTATCCGATATCAAGTAGAACTTCGTCGCGATCTACCTGAACGACGATTCCTGTTACTAAGTCGCCATCATTGAAATTCTTTATTGTGCCTTCGATTGCTGCAAGAAAATCGGCTGCTGTTCCGACATCATTAAGAGAGATTTGAGTTGACAAGTTACTCCGTGGGGAAATTTTCTAGTAGGGCACGCTTAAAGTCTGACTCCAATGTGAATTGGGCATTTCCTTCTAGGTCCGAGGAGATGCAAGATCCCTAAGCGAGGAGCGCAAGGCTACTTTCTAGATAGATAAGGGGTCAATTTGAGCCCTAGTGGGCCGCTAGATCCCAGCTCTTGCCAAAACCGACATTTACATCAAGCGGGGCCTTTAGCGGATATGCCCCACCCATCTCCCTGCGCACTAACTTCTCAAGCTGTTCTGCTTCGCCCGGGAAGACTTCAAATATCAATTCATCGTGAACTTGGAGCAAGAGCCGAGATTTGAGCTCCTCTGCTCTGAGTGATTTAGCAACATTCAACATGGCGACTTTGATGATGTCAGCAGCCGACCCTTGGATGGGTGCGTTTAACGCAGCGCGCTCAGCTACTTCGCGCCGTTGTCTATTCTCATGATTTAGATCAGGCAGATAACGTCGCCTACCCAAGATGGTTTCGGTGTATCCCAGCTCGCGTGCAGTCTTTACTACAGCCTTTAAATAATCTTGAATTCCTCCAAAGCGCTCAAAGTACCTGCCCATTAAAGCGCTTGCTTCGGTCGGCGAAATATCTAGCTGTTGGGCCAAACCAAATGATGAGAGACCGTACGCGAGTCCATAAGACATCGCCTTGATTTGCCGGCGCATTTCCGCATCAACATCTTTTATTCCAATACCAAAAACTTGCGAAGCAACCGTTGAATGAAGATCTTCTCCTTCGTGAAAAGCTTTGAGAAGGCCCTCATCCTGCGACAAGTGGGCCATGATGCGCATTTCTATCTGGCTGTAATCGGCGGTCATCAACTCTACAAATGGAGCTTGCGCTACAAATGAATCTCTGATTCTTCTACCTTCATCACTTCTTATCGGAATATTCTGAAGATTTGGATCCGTGGACGAGAGACGTCCAGTAGCTGCGACTGTCTGTTGAAAGGTTGTATGGATACGCCCATCGCTCGCAATTGCGCTAATTAATCCTTCGACAGTGGTGCGCAGCTTTCCGACTTCTCGGATGCGAAGCAGATTCTTAAGGACTGGGTGGCCAGTCTTAGCGAAGAGCCACTCAAGTGATTCAGCATCAGTGCTGAATCCAGTCTTGATTCGCTTAGTCTTTGGAAGACCCAAATCTTCAAATAGAACAACTTGTAGCTGCTTTGGAGAGGAGACATTGAACTCTTTTCCCGCTACTTGATGTGCAGCTTGTGTAGCACCGTGCTCCTCACTCGCAAAGAAGTCCCGGAGCTTTATCAGCTCTTTTTTATCGACACCTATACCTGTTCTCTCCATCTCGGCAAGTAAATGAAGGCTGGGCATCTCAAGTGAGGAAAAGAGAGTCTCCAATTCGCGTTGCTTCAGCTCTTGTTCGAGGGCTTCATGCAGATCCAATAGGTACGCCGCTGATTCGGGCGCCGCATCATCTCCAAAGAGTCCCTCTTGTTTGGCAGGGAGAGTTAGATCTAGATAGCGAGTTACAAGCTCCTCGACCTCTAAATCTCTAGTTCCGGGATTTACTAAATAAGCAGCTAGCTCAATATCAAAACTACAGGAACTCAGCACCTCCCGCCTAATGAGCTCCTTACTTCGATGGGCAACAAGATTCTCAATTTTTGGAAGCTTCAATTCGCTGACTGTTGTTTGTACGACATGCTCTCTATCAATGGCAAACGCGATATTTTCGCCACAATCAAGTACCGCAATGGGTCCTTTTGTCTTGCTCAAAACTACAAATAGTTCTTTATAAGAAATCGATTCGACCTTGATCTTGCGCATTTTGGAGCTAGTCGCGGGAGAAGTAGCTGACCCTTGATTTCCACTAAGTGCTGCAGCGCGATCACGGAGCGCTTTAATCTCTAGCTTTTCAAAGAGAGCATTAGCTTTTGCACTATCTATCCCACTCCACTGCAGTTCTGGGAGGGTAAAAGAAATAGGTACATCGACTCGAAGCTCAGTCAACTCTCGGTTCTTAATCACACTATCTAGCGAAGCACGAAGGGCTTCTCCGGCCTTGCCCCCAACTTCATCGACTCGAGAGATCAAAGCTTTGAGAGAACCGTAATCATTTATCCACTTCGCAGCAGTCTTCTCACCTACTCCAGGAATCGAGGGTAAGTTGTCACTTGGATCGCCTCTTAGCGCTGCAAAATCTGGATACTGCATCGGTGTCAATCCATATTTTTCAACTACCGCACTCGGTGTCATCCGAGCTAAATCGGTAACGCCCTTACGCGGATAGAGGACTGTCACTTGATCTCGAATTAATTGGAATGAGTCTCTATCTCCAGTACATATCAGAAACTCTGCCTCATCATCTCCTTTAGCAACGATTGTGGCAATCACATCATCTGCCTCAAAGCCTTCACTTTCAAAACTCTTGATATTGAATGCCTCTACTAGTTCAGCTATGTATGAAAGTTGAGAACGAAATTCATCGGGAGTCTTTGCTCGATTAGCCTTGTATTCTGGAAATGCCTCGGTTCTAAAAGTTTTGCGAGAGACATCAAATGCTGCAGCGATATGGGTGGGTTTCTCATCCCTAATCAAATTCAGAAGCATGGAGGCAAAGCCATAAATTGCATTTGTGTGCTGTCCGCTTGAGGTTGTGAAATTTTCAAGTGGCAGGGCGTAAAAGGCTCGATAGGCAAGTGAGTGTCCATCTATTAAGAGAATCCGAGGCTTCATCAACGGTAATCCTAGGGATAGCCTCGTAGAATCCTCGTATGAAAGATTTCATGGAGGTTCTGCGCGAGCGTGGTCGAGGTTCTTTAGATCAGAAAATGGGAATTGAGATTCTTGAAGCTTCTCCCGCAAGGCTTGTTGGAACTATGCCCGTCGAGGGAAACACCCAACCGCTAGGCCTGCTCCACGGCGGTGCCAACGTCGTCTTGGCTGAGAGTCTTGGTTCAATCGGAACACAACTGCACGCTGGGCCAACCCGTCGCATTGTTGGTGTGGATATAAATGCAACGCACCATAAATCTGCAACCTCAGGAATTGTGACTGCGGTCGCCACAGCTATAACTCTTGGTAAGACGCTCTGCTCTTACCATGTTGAGATAACAAATGAAAAAGGTGAGCGGACTTGTACGGCAAGAATTACTTGCTTGATTCTTGCAGAACGGTAACTAGAAGATTTCGTGAGCGCCGGTACCCAAATAGGCCGACTTCACATGTGGATCATTTAGCAAATCAGAAGCCTTTGCTTCCTTTGTAATCTTTCCGATCTCCAAAACATAAGCACGATGCGCTCTACTTAGCGCCTGTTGAGCGTTCTGTTCAACGAGAAGGATTGTGACTCCCTGCTTGTTGATCTCAGTGATAATGTTGAAGATATTTTGAATCATCATGGGAGCAAGGCCCATCGAGGGTTCATCAAGGAGAAGTACTTTCGGACGAGCCATAAGCGCGCGACCAATCGCCAACATTTGTTGCTCTCCACCCGAGAGCGTCCCGCCTGCTTGAGTAGATCTTTCCTGTAGACGCGGGAAGAGTTCATAAACGCGAGCTAGATCCTCACTCATCTCTTGCTTTCGAGTCTTACGGTTGTACTTGCCCATCTCTAAATTCTCAAGAACTGTCATGCCTGGGAAGATTCCGCGACCTTCTGGGGCCTGTGAAATTCCTAGATCAGCACGCTCATGTGCTGGAATTTCATTGATATTCGTGCCATCAAAAAGAATTTCGCCGTTTGAGACTTTTCGCAGTCCAGAAATCGTTTTCAAAGTTGTTGTCTTACCGGCTCCATTTGCACCGATTAGTGTGACAATCTCGCCCTGATTAACCGAAATACTTATCCCTTTAAGGGCTTCGATCTTTCCGTAGTAAACCGAGAGATTCTTTACCTCAAGACGCATCGATCGGCGCTCCTAGGTAGGCCTCTATCACTCGAGGGTCATTCTGAACTTTTGCAGGAAGGTCATCAGCAATCTTCGTTCCAAAGTCCAAAACTGATACTCGGTCGGATACACCCATAACAAGGGACATATCGTGCTCAATTAGCAAAACCGTATAGCCAGCATCTCTAATCTTTCTAATTGTCTCAGCTAATGCAATCTTCTCAGCCGGATTGAATCCTGCGGCTGGCTCATCCAATAACAATAGACCTGGGTTTGTGGCCATTGCTCGCGCAATCTCTAATCGACGTTGATCTCCGTATGGAAGATTCTTTGCTAATTGTCCTGCGCGCTTTGAGATTCCGATGAAATCAAGTATCTCGAGTGCTCGCTTCTTGCTGGCAGCCTCTTCGCGGCGCGAACGTGGAGTACCAAAGATTGTGCCAACTACGCCAACCTTGTTATGTACATCTGCGGCAGTCATGACATTCTCAAGTGCCGTGCTCTCGCCGAATAGTCGAATGTTTTGGAAGGTGCGCGCTATGCCCAATTTTGTTACATGATGACGCTTCATCCCAACAATTGACTGACCTTTGTACTTGATGTCACCTTCCGTCGGTGAGTAAACCCCGGTGATGACGTTAAATACTGTGGTCTTTCCAGCACCATTCGGTCCGATAAGAGCCGCAATCTCTCCTTCATTGACGTGGAAGTCGACTTTGTTCAATGCGGTAACGCCACCAAACTTCATAGTCACATTATCTAGATGCAAGATGCGATTACTCATTTTGCATCACTTTCAAACTTCTCTCGCTTCTTTCGCGGAAGGATTCCATCTGGACGAAGATTCATGATTAACACTAGAACTATTCCGAAAACTAGTTGGCGCGGCTGGGTGAGGAAGCGAATGCGCTCTGGCAGATAGGCCAGGATCGTCGCTCCGAGCATCACTCCAAAGGGATTACCAATTCCACCAAATACGACGCAAGCAAGGACAAGAATCGATACGTTTAAGCTGAATTGATCAGGAACAATCGAGAGTATCTGGGTTGCGTACAAGCATCCACCAGCTCCGCCAACCGCTGCACCAAGCACGAATGCCCAGACCTTGTATTTGAAAGTCGGCACTCCCATTAATTGAGCAACATCATCATCCTGGCGAATCGCATCCCATGCTCTTCCGGGACGTCTTACTGCCATTCGCCTTACAGCCCAGTAGGTAAGAAGAATCATCGTTACAAGAACCCAGTAATAAGGTTTTGGGTTAAGAATCTCAAATTTCATTCCAAAGAGATCAGGCGGCGTCGGAATTCCGGCGATACCTCTTGCGCCACCAATAAACTCTTCATTAACAGCAACAATTCGAACAATCTCACCAAAACCGAGAGTGACAATCGCAAGATAGTCGCCCCGAAGTCTTAGCGCAGGTGCACCCAAGAGCACGCCGGATAGCATTGAAAGTCCCATTGCGATTGGCAGAATCTGCCAGAAGTTTAAATCTGTTCTCGTACCGAGAACTCCCATTGTGTATGCACCAATAGCAAAGAAAGCCACGAAACCAAGATCTAGAAGTCCGCTCTTGCCAACCACGATATTTAGGCCAATTGAAAGCAGTACGAACATTCCGATGGGATAGAAGAGAACTGATTCGAACAAGGAGCCAGGAGTATTGATGATTGGGTTGTTCAAGAACGGGAGCGCATAGACAAAGAGAATCATCGAAACAACAAGTGAGCGGCGCTTAAACTTTGATGCACCCTCCCACCAAGTCGCTCCTGCATCTCTTAAATTAATCATTAGCTAAACCCTCGCCTGCTGGATTGATTCACCGAGAAGACCAGTCGGCTTGAGTAAGAGGACGAGAACCAAGATTGTGAAGGCGATTACATGCTTCCATGCCGTTCCGAATAGGACTGAGCCATAGACCTCTAAGAGTCCGAGTGCGAATCCCCCAACGAGCGCTCCCCTTATATTTCCAATGCCACCTAGAACGGCAGCTGTAAATGCGCTTATGCCAAGGAAGAATCCAACGCGAAACGAAGTATTTTCGTATACCAAGACATAGAAGAACGCGGCCGCACCGGCCATCAGTCCTCCCATAAGGAATGTAACTGTTACTACACGATTGATGTTTATGCCCATCAATACTGAAGTCTGCTCGTCTTGCGAAACGGCGCGAATTCCCTTTCCGATACGAGTCTTGGAAATAAACCTATCTAGAATGAACATCATCAATCCTGCTGCAAAGATTACGAGCAACTTATCATTTCTAATTTGTGCCCCAAAAATCTCGGCGATAAAAGACTTCTCAAAGAATCGAGGAAACTCGCGTGGAAGGGAGTCAGTGATGATTCGAAATGCTTCTACTAATGTTATTGAAACGCCGATTGCCGAAATTAGAGTCGCTAATTTTGAAGCTCCCCGATTGCGCAGTCTTCGGTAGGCAACTAGTTCAACCAAAACTGCGACGATGCCAGAGGTGAGCATGGCGACAAGGAGGCAGACGAGAATGGTAAGAATCAATCTTCCGCCAGATATTGGGTCGTCTTCAATCCTGATGCCCATAATGTCTGATGAAGCGATAAGAGCTGCGAAAGTTCCGATCATAAAAACTTCGGAATGTGCAAAATTAATTAGGCGAAGAACGCCATAGACGAGTGTGTAGCCAAGAGAAATGAGTGCGTAGATCGCGCCTAGCGCTAAACCATCAAAAGTTAATGATGGAAACTCTGAGAAGAGTAAAGAAAAATCCACGCTATCTACACCGAACTTTCTTTAGGTACTGCTATAAGAAAACCTACTAATTGCTTACGCGTTATAGAAGTGGGCTCTCGCCCACTTCTATAACAACGAAGTTCTAGCTAATTGCTAACTAGAGTTACTTGATAGCGCCAGTTAGGACGATCTTTCCGCCCTTAATGACGAATCCATTAACGTCTACGCCAGCAACCTCGCCCTTATCATCGAACTTAAGGGTCTTGGAAAGGCCCTTGTGTGAGTTCTTCTTGATGTAGTTGAGGATTGAGGCACGGTCCTTATTGCCCTTCTTGATAGCGGCAATGAAGAAGTTAGCAGCGTCATATGACTCTGTGGTGTAGACACCTGGGGCATTGCCCATTGTCTTGGTGAACTCTGCTGCAAGTTTCTTGTCAGCGGCCTCCAAAGGAACAGCTGGAGCGGTCAAGATTGCTCCTTCTGCAGCTTTACGAGCCAACTTAACGAACTGTGCATCGAGTACACCGTCACCAGCAGCAAATACAGCCTTCGAGCCAGAGTCGCGGAGTTGCTTTACCAATACTGCAGCTTGGCTGAAGTAACCGGTGTATGCAACAACGTTTGCCTTGGACTTCTTAATCTTTGCGATTGTTGAAGTGAAGTCTGTTGTGCCCTGCGGAGTGGTCTCTTTTCCAACAACGCGCGAGCCAAGTGTGAAGTCAACTAGCTTGGCAAGACCGACTGAGTAGTCAGTTGCGTCATTGATGAGGAACACTCTGGAGTTCTTTACCTTTGATGTGATCAAGCGAGCAAGCGCTGGACCCTGATAATCATCGGTGAGAACGGCGCGGTGGAAAATCTTTCCGCCGAAATCAAAGAGTGTTGGGTTAGTTGCAGATGGGGTGATGATTGGTAGACCTGCTGATAGATAGACAGGAAGCGACACGCGAGACGCACCTGAGTAAGCAGGACCAACAAGTGCGACCACGCACTCATCTTGTGGAACGGAAGGTGCGATTGGGCCTGCAACTGCAGGATCTCCCTGGTCATCAACTTCCTTAACTTCGATATCTAGACCTGACTTCTTGACGGCGAACTGCACACCACGAAGCTCATTTAGACCTAGAGCCGCTTCTGGACCAGTCAATGGTCCCTGGTAAGCGATTTTTAGTTTGCCTGTGCAAGCTGCATTTGCTGCCGGGGTTAGCGCTACTGTCAAACCCAGTGCCAATGCGAGTGCAGAGACGATTGAAGATACTTTCTTCATTTATTGCCTTTCATTCATGATCATGCCCCCTGGGACAGGGAGGGGTGAAGGTTAGCGTTAGGCTCACGCTCAGCACAATTAAATATCCCGCTGAATGAAATAACTTTCCCGTTATATGAGACGGACTAGGTTAAGGCAAACTCACAGATTTGGGGCGGATGCCGGGTCGATCACAGCCTGGGCGACTTCTTTCATCGAAACTCTCCGGTCCATAGCAGTTCTCTGAATCCACTTAAAAGCGTCTGGCTCGCTTAACTTCATAGCCTGCATCAAGATTCCTTTTGCGCGGTCAATCAATTTACGACTCTCTAATCTCTCGGCCAAATCAATAACTTCACTTCGCAGAGCCAACATCTGGGCATGTCGAGTTATAGCAATTTCGATTGCGGGAAGAAGGTCATTAATAGTGAAAGGTTTGACGACGTAGGCCATGACTCCCGCATCCACTGCTCGCTCCACTAAATCTTTCTGACTAAAAGCGGTGAGCATCAAGACCGGACTGATCTCAACAATTGTTTCTGCAGCTGTAATTCCATCAATCTTGGGCATCTTCACATCTAGTATCGAAAGGTCAGGCCTTAATTCCTTAGCAAGTCGTATCGCTTCCTCACCATTTGTCGCCTCAGCTACAACTTCATAACCACTCTCGCGCAACATCTCAGCGAGATCCATCCGGATTAAAGTTTCATCTTCAGCAATCAATATTCGCCTGGTGGCAGTTTTTGAATCAGTCATGTGCCTCGAGTCGGATTCGAACCGACACTATACGGTTTTTGAGACCGTCCTCTCTACCGTTGGAGTACCGAGGCGAGGAGTTCGTAGTTTAGCGATATGCCGGAGCGACGCCACCTACTGCATCACCGATGATATGAACTCGCATCGCATTTGTTGAACCAGGTATTCCTGGGGGCGAACCAGCCACAATCATGATTGCTTCACCCTTATTCACTCGCTTCTCTTTGATCAGGATTGCATCAACCTGTTTGACCATCTCATCTGTAGTTTGTACGAGCGGAGTAATGAAGGGCTCAATTCCCCAAGAGAGTGCCAACTGATGATAAGTGGTTTCGTCTGGGGTTAGAGCAACGACCGGAATGTTGCTTCGCAAGCGAGACATCCTTCGAGCAGAGTCACCTGATTTTGTAAATGTGGCGAGAACTTTTGCACCGATTACCTGGCCAACTTCGGTGGCGGCTTTGGTGATTGCTCCACCTTTAGTTTTTGGATTATGCATAAGAGCGGGAATAAGGTGTAGAGCGTCGGTCTCGGTCTTTTCAATGATTCTTGCCATTGTACGCACCGATTCTGCGGCGTAACTTCCCACGCTGGTTTCTCCGGAGAGCATCAGAGCGTCTGCGCCATCAAGTACAGCGTTTGCGCAATCTGTAGCTTCAGCCCGGGTCGGACGAGAATTGTTAATCATCGAATCGAGCATCTGGGTTGCAACAATCACTGGTTTTGCTTGCTCGCGAGCAAGTGTGATGCAACGCTTTTGAACTAATGGGATATCTTCGATGGGCATCTCAACGCCAAGATCTCCACGCGCAACCATGATTCCATCAAAGGCTTCAATAATCTCAGGCAGATTTGCAACCGCTTGAGGCTTTTCAATCTTGGCAATCACGGGACGACGAATTCCTAACTCAGTCATTATTGAGTGAACGCCATTTATATCTTTTGCACTACGAACAAATGAGAGCGCGATGAAATCAGCACCCGCTTTCAAACCCCAGCGCAAATCCTCGATATCTTTCTCTGAGAGCGCTGGAACCGAAACAGCGACGCCCGGGAGATTAAGTCCTTTATTATTTGAAATGGTGCCCGCTTCTACGCACTTTGTTAAAACTTCGTTGCTCGATAACTTAGTTACTTCTACCGCAACCTTTCCATCATCAATGAGGATGCGATCTCCGACTTTGCAATCTCCTGGTAAACCTTTGTAAGTCGTGCTAACGCGATCCTTTGTCCCAATAACTTCATCAGTCGTTATCGCTAGCTGGTCACCAACCTTTAATTCATGCGAGCCACTTTCAAAACGACCTAAGCGAATCTTGGGACCTTGAAGGTCGACCAAAATTGCAACTGATACGCCTTTTTTCGAAGCAAGCTCGCGGACTAGCCTCAGTTGCGCTTCATGATCCTTGTAATCACCATGCGAGAGATTAAGGCGTGCGACATTCATTCCTGCATCAATGAGGGAGGCTAGCCCTTCAGCACTTGAGACCGCAGGGCCAAGAGTGCAGACGATTTTTGCTCTACGCATTAGTCAATCTTATTGCATCTTACTTATTGCATCTTACTTGGCTTAAACAATTCGACTGAGTTTAAACAACTAAGGGTCTTGAATCAGGAGCTATTGGCGACGGTAGTTGAGTCCTTCCCATCAAGTACTCATCGACTGCTGCTGCTGCACTTCTTCCTTCGGCAATCGCCCATACAATTAAAGATTGGCCACGGCCGGCATCTCCACAAACAAAAATCTTTTCGGCACTGGTTGCAAAAGACTTATCTCTAACAATGTTTCCTCGAGAATCTAGTTTTAGCTCAAGATCTTGTACTAATTTGTTCTGCTCTGGGCCGATGAAGCCCATTGCAAGCAGAACCATATCCGCCGGTAGCACTTTCTCAGTTCCAGGTATTGATTCAAACTTTCCATTCTCAAATTTTGTTTCAACAACCTTTAGCCCAGTTAAGTTGCCTTCATTATCTTTAATGAATTCCTGAGTGGCGATTGAATACATCCGCTCCCCGGCTTCTTCATGAGCGCTACTGACTCGATACACCATCGGATAAGTAGGCCAAGGCTGGGAAGAAGGCCTCTCTTGCGTTGGTCTAGGCATGATCTCAATTTGGGTAATACTCGCCGCGCCTTGTCGAATAGCAGTGCCGAGACAATCTGCGCCGGTATCTCCCCCACCTAAGATAATTACATTCTTATCTCTGGCACTGATCTTTGGCTCTTCTGAAAGTTCTCCTAGGGCTTGCTTATTTCCCCATGGCAAATACTCCATAGCCTGGTGAATCCCGCGAGCTTCTCGACCAGGAATATCTAAGTCGCGAGCAATAGTTGAACCCAAAGCAAGTACAACTGCGTCGTAACGTAACTTCAAATCATGCGCAGTTAGATCTACTCCCACATTCACGCCGGCACGAAATCTCGTTCCTTCGCGCTGCATTTGATTTAGACGGCGATCCAAGATCGATTTCTCCATTTTGAACTCAGGGATTCCGTAACGAAGAAGTCCACCTATCTTTTCTGCCCGTTCATAAACGACCACGGTATGACCGGCTCTTGTGAGTTGTTGCGCAGCGGCAAGACCAGCAGGACCCGAGCCAATAACCGCCACTGTCTTTCCAGTTATGCGATCTGGCTGAAGAGGTTTCACATTCCCCGCCTGGAAAGCCTCTTCAATAGTGCGAAGTTCGATCTGCTTGATTGTTACAGGGTCTTGGTTAATTCCAAGTACACAAGCGGTCTCGCAAGGTGCCGGACAGAGTCTGCCGGTGAATTCGGGAAAGTTGTTTGTTGCATGGAGGCGATCTATTGCATCGACTTTCTCGTTTCGCCAAATCAAGTCATTCCACTCTGGAATTAGATTTCCGAGTGGGCAACCTTGATGACAGAAAGGAATTCCGCAATCCATACAACGACCTGCTTGTCTTTGCAGACTTGAGAATTCTTGCTCCTCATACACCTCTCGCCAATCTCTGATTCGAACATCGACCGGGCGACGTTTTGGAGTTTCGCGATCGAACTTCAGGAAGCCCTTGGGATCAGCCATTTAGCACCTCCATAATCGCCTGCTCTACAGGTTTACCCGATTTCTCAGCCGCTGCAATCACATTTAGTACGCGCGCATAGTCACGCGGCATTATTCTCGTAAAGCGATTGGATGAAGATTCCCAATCCTGTAACAACTCTGAAGCTACTTTTGAGCCAGTCTCGGCATGGAACTTCGAGACGATAGCTTTCAGTTTTTGCTTATCTTCAACTTGTAGTGGCTGTAGATCTACCATCTCGGTATTAACAAGCTTTGGATCAAGGTCTAACAGATACGCAACTCCTCCAGACATCCCAGCTGCAAAATTTCTTCCAGTCTTTCCAAGAACCACGACCGTTCCGCCGGTCATATATTCACAACCGTGGTCACCGGTGCCCTCGACCACCGCGGTAACTCCTGAGTTGCGCACACAGAACCGTTCACCAACAACGCCGGATACAAATATCTCGCCATTTGTCGCACCATAACCAACAACGTTTCCAGCAATTACATTCTTATCTGATTCAAATTGCGCCTTCTCATCGGGCCTTACTATCAAACGTCCGCCAGAGATTCCTTTACCAAGATGATCATTTGTATCTCCATAAAGGCGAATGGTTAGACCTTTGGGAATGAATGCGCCGAGAGACTGGCCGGCAGACCCATGAAGCGTCACCTCGATCGTATCTTCGGGCAAGCCATTACCGCCGAACCTCTTTGATATCTCTGAGCCGAGAATTGTTCCCACTGTGCGATTGCGATTTCTGATCGGCAACGAGATTGAAATGTGTTCGCCAGTTATTAGAGCAGGTGCAGCAAGCTTGAGGAGTTCGTTATCCAGCGCCCCTTCAAGGCCATGATCTTGTTCGACTACTTTCTTTCGCGCTGGGTACTTTGTGCCCTCTGGGAATTTGAGAATCGGTTCTAGATTAAGTCCCGATGCCTTCCAGTGCTCCACTGCTTTTCTAGTATCAAGCACTTCAACTTGACCTATCGCTTCATCAAGTGAGCGGAAACCTAACTTCGCCAACCATTCGCGAACCTCTTCTGCTATATATTCAAAGAAAGTTTCAACAAATTCAGGTTTACCAGTGAAGCGCTTGCGAAGTTCTGGATTCTGTGTGGCAACTCCAACTGGGCATGTATCTAGGTGACAGACTCGCATCATGACGCAACCAGAAACCACCAAAGGAGCTGTTGCAAATCCATACTCTTCTGCTCCAAGTAGAGCGGCGATGATTACATCGCGACCAGTCTTCATCTGACCATCGGTCTGGACAGTGATGCGATCGCGCAAGCCGTTTAAAATCAAAGTTTGTTGTGTCTCAGCAAGTCCTAACTCCCAAGGTGCACCAGCATGCTTCAAAGAGGTTAGTGGTGAGGCTCCAGTTCCACCATCGTGCCCTGAAATTAGAACGACATCTGCATGCGCTTTTGATACTCCGGCGGCAACTGTTCCAACACCAACTTGGGCAACCAACTTCACATGAATTCGCGCATCGCGATTTGAATTCTTCAAGTCATGAATTAGCTGGGCTAAGTCCTCAATCGAGTAGATGTCGTGATGTGGAGGCGGTGAGATTAGTCCTACTCCAGGAGTGGAATGGCGTGTTTTTGCAATCCAGGGATAGACCTTGTTGCCAGGTAGCTGACCGCCTTCTCCAGGCTTTGCCCCTTGGGCCATCTTGATTTGTAGGTCATCGGCATTTACTAGGTATTCACTCGTAACTCCAAAGCGACCTGATGCAACTTGTTTGATTGCTGATCTCTTTGAATCACCATTAGGTAGTGGCGTAAAACGCTCTGGATCCTCGCCACCTTCACCGGTGTTCGACTTTGCCCCTAATCGATTCATCGCAATCGCAAGAGTTTCATGCGCTTCTTGTGAAATTGATCCATAAGACATCGCACCGGTTGAGAATCGCTTTACAATCGATGAAACTGGTTCAACCTCATCGATTGGTATTGATTTACGCAATCCTTCTTTAAAGGTAAATAGCCCGCGCAAGGTCATCAGCGATTCTGATTGTTCATCAATTCGCGTGGTGTATCTCTTGAATATGTCGTATCGCTTGGCGCGCGTTGCATGCTGTAGCGCAAAGACTGTTTCCGGATCGAAGAGATGTGGTTCTCCTTCACGGCGCCATTGGTATTCACCACCGATAGGAAGACGCTTCGTGTTTGGAATCTCACCGCCCGGTGGATATGCGATGTGATGACGCTTAATTGTCTCTTCTGCGATTACATCAATACCAACTCCACCCAGTCGTGAAGTGGTGCCAACGAAATACTCATCTACCAACTCTTGAGATAGTCCAAGCGCTTCAAATACTTGGGCACCGGTGTAAGAGGCGATAGTTGAAATTCCCATCTTTGACATTACTTTTAATACGCCTTTTCCGAGCGCTTTGATTAAGTTATAGACGGCCTTATCAGCACTTACATCGGTAATGATTCCGTGTAGTACTAAGTCTTCGGCTGACTCCATCGCGAGATAAGGGTTGACGGCGGCAGCTCCATATCCGATTAGAAGTGCCACATGATGAACTTCGCGTACCTCCCCAGTTTCAACAACTAGGCCAACTTTGGTACGGGTCTTTTCACGGATTAGATGATGATGAACCGCTGCGGTCAACAATAAAGAAGGTATCGGGGCATTTTCAGCATCGCCATCGCGATCTGAGAGAACGATGATGCGGGCACCCTCATCGATCGCCTGTGAAACCTCAGCTCGAATCTCCTCCAGCCGCGCCCTTAAACCCTCACCCCCATCTGCTATCGGGAAAAGTCCGCGCACTACATGGGCTGAGAAGCCAGGGTTATTACCGTCTGCGTTGACATGGATGATTTTTGCTAATTGATCGTTATCAATAACGGGAAACTCGAGTGCAATCTGGCGACAAGATGCTGGGCCGGGATCAAGGAGGTTATGTTCTGGCCCAATTGAACCGCCTAGTGAAGTTACTAACTCTTCCCGGATAGCATCAAGTGGTGGATTCGTAACCTGGGCAAATAGTTGCGAGAAATAATCAAATAAAAGCCTCGGCTTATCAGATAACACAGCAACCGGAGTATCAGTTCCCATCGAGCCAATCGGCTCTGCACCAGTGCGCGCCATCGGAGTGATAATCATGCGCAATTCTTCTTCGGTGTATCCAAAGGCGCGCTGTCTGCGTAAGACTGATGAGTGCGGATAGAAAATGTGTTCGCGAGCCGGAATATCTTTAAGGCTAACCATTCCGGCATGTAGCCACTCACCATATGGCGCAGCGCTTGCTAAGCCATCTTTGATTTCATCATCTTCAATCACTCGTCCTTCATTCAGGTCAACCAAAAACATCTTCCCCGGTTGCAATCTTCCTTTGCGAAGCACGCGATCTTGAGGAATATCCAAGACTCCGACCTCACTTGCTAGGACAACAAGTCCATCTTCTGTTATCCAGAAGCGACTTGGCCTTAATCCATTTCGATCAAGGACAGCGCCAATCAAATTTCCATCGGTGAAAGTGATACACGCTGGTCCATCCCAAGGTTCCATCAACGAAGCATGAAAGCGATAGAAATCTTTTCGAAGTTCAGACATAGATTCGTGGTTTTCCCATGCTTCAGGGATCATCATTAAAATCGAGTGAGGCAAAGATCGACCGGTTAGATAAAGAAGTTCCAAAACCTCATCAAATGAGGCGGAATCACTACCTTGGGGATCAACTATTGGGAAGAGACGCTCTATATCACCGGGGATTAGATCACTTTCAAGGAGAGCTTCGCGTGCCGCCATCCAATTGCGATTGCCTTTTACAGTGTTGATTTCGCCGTTATGCGCGATAAATCGATAAGGGTGTGCAAGAGGCCAAGATGGGAATGTGTTGGTAGAAAACCTCGAGTGCACCAACGCAAACTTTGAAGCAAGTCTGGCATCACGCAAATCTGGAAAGAACTCAGAGAGCTGGTGCGTAGTTAGCATTCCTTTGTAAACAATTGTTTGTGATGAGAGCGAGCAGAAATAAATCTGAAGTTGATGCTCGGCTCGCTTTCTAAAGCAAAAAGCTTTTCGGTCAAGTTCGATTCCACTCTCTCCATTTGACCCTGCCAGGAAGATTTGTTGGAAGTTAGGCATCACCGATACTGCTGTTTCACCAAGGCTTGAGGGATCTATGGGAACTTCACGCCACCCAAGAAGAACTAGACCTTCTTCTTTTGCAAGACTTTCAAGGCGTCCCAACTCCTTAAACTGCTTTGGAATGAATGCAATGCCGGCTGCATAACTTCCGACATCTGGCAGTTTGAAACCGAGAGCGCTTCGAAAGAATTCATCCGGGATTCCAATCATGATTCCCGCACCATCGCCGCTGTTTACTTCTGCACCCGAAGCTCCACGATGATCGAGATTTCTTAGAGCCTCTAACCCTTGTTCGACAATCTCATGAGTTGCACTTTTATTTAGTGTTGCGACCATGGCAACGCCACAGGCGTCATGCTCGAAGGATGGATCGTAAAGTCCATCTTGCTCCGGCAGAGCACTGAAGATTGAGATTGCCATCCGTCTCCATCCCTTTATCCGCTGAAGTCTCTTTTCCCTGACTTAGTGGAGGTGTTTTCTTGGGACGGCAATGGCCCGGTGGAAGGAAGAATCTACCAAAGAAACTAAATGCCGGATATATGAGCGATCTGGCCCACTGCAGCCGTGATTGCCATACCCAGCGCTCCACCTAAAACGATTCGAATAGTGGTTCGCCCAACTTTTGCGCCTGCAGTCCTGGCACTGATTATTCCGGCAGCCACAAGGCCAATAAATGAGAAACCTATGATTGAAATTGCCTTCTCCCCGAGGCTTGGAGCAAATGCTCCCAGGAAGGGAATCAAGCCACCGGCGGTGAAACTAAGAGCAGAGGCAAATGCTGCCTGTAGTGGCCTAGCTTTTGTGGATTCATTCTGTCCAAGTTCGTCACGCAAGTGAGCGCCCAGCGCGTCGTGGGCATGGAGTTCTTTTGCAACCTGCTCAGCTAGACCTCTTGAAATTCCCCTTGATTGATATATCTGCGTTAACTCTTCTAATTCGCCTTCCGGGTCTTCTTTCAAATGTTCAATCTCAAGGCGACGATCAGACTCTTCGATATCGTTCTGGGAGCGTACTGAAACATACTCACCAACAGCCATGGACATCGCTCCGGCTGCGATTGCAGCAGAACCAGCGGTGATTACAAATTCATTCTTACCCGCCGAAACAATTCCAATCATCAATGAAGCTGTTGATACCAGTCCATCATTTACACCAAGGACTGCGGCGCGTAGCCAACCAGCGCGGTGAGTCTTATGGTCCTCGTTGCGCTTATTGATGTGATCTAGATTCATGCCTCAACTTTACTTGAGTTGCGCCTGTTTGACCGGTAGGCAAGGTAAGTTGCAGAGAGAAAAAGAATTGAACTCGTCCAAAGATTGAGTCGAATTCCAAATATCAAATTGCTCTCATCGATTCGTAGCGATTCAATCACGCCCCGCCCCAAAGAATATAGAGCCACATAGAGTGCGAAGAGGCTTCCAGCAAACAGATCTCTTTTTCTTCCCACAAAGATAAGCAGTCCTGCCAAGGCGAAGCACCAGATTGCTTCATATAAGAAAGTCGGATGGAAAGTCTCGAACTTCGAATAACCAAAAGGGCGATACTTAAGTGGAATCTCAAGTGCCCAAGGTGCCTCTAGCGGGCGACCAAACAACTCTTTGTTAAACCAGTTACCAAATCTGCCAATGCCTTGCGCAACCAAAAGCCCTGGTGCAATTGAGTCAGCAAAAGTAGCAAAGGAGATTTCACCACGCTTGGGATGTCTCTTATAAGCGAGGTAAGCCCCGAGAGCGCCGAGACTTATTGCTCCCCAAATCCCTAATCCGCCTTGCCAGATATAGAGAGCCTCTATCGGTCTTCCACCCTCACCAAAATATTTCGAAGGCGATGTAGCAACGTGATAGAGACGCCCGCCAATAATTCCGGAAGGAACTGCAAAAATGGCGATGTCACCAACTAATCCAGCAGCGCCACCCTTTGAAATGAATCTTCGATTACCAATAAATATTGCCGCGACGATTCCTAGCATTATGCAGAGTGCATAGAAATGAATAGTCAACGGCCCGATCTCAAGAAAAGACCGGGTCGGTGATGGAATGCTAAGTAGTTTCACTACTTGGCAGCTTCTACCGCTGCCTTAAACTCCTCAACATTAAAGTCATTGGACTTTCTCTCCCATAGCTTGCCGTTGATGAAGATTGTAGGAGTTCCCTGGACCTTGTTCTTAGGCATGGACTCAGCCACTTTCTTAACGCTGTCGCCAAATTCATTGTTATTAACGCAGTCCTTAAAACTTTGGCTTGTGATTCCTAACTTCTCTCCGATTGTGATCAGATTCTTATTTGAAAAGAGGCCTGAGTTCTCTGCTCCTTGAACTTGGTAAATGGCCTTATGAAAATCTAGGAAGCGCCCCTCTTCGACGGCGCAGTAAGAGGCATTTGAAGCTCGTACAGATTCTTGCCCTAAGAAAGAGGCCATATGAAAGACGACTTTGGCTTCTTTGTTACGAATCAGCTCATCTACATACGAACCATTAGCCTGCTCAAAGAAGTTGCAATATGGGCATTGAAAATCTTCCCAGATATCAATTTGGAGAGTTGCGTCAGGATTAAAGACGATACCGTAGTCATTGGTCTCACTTACGGTGCCGACTAAGGGTTGACCCAGAGATGAGGTATCTAGCTTTTCAATTGCTAACGGAGTCTCTGAGCTACTTCCCGACTGCTTATCGAGAACCGTGAATACACCGAGGATTAATACGACAAAACCAACCATTCCTAGGACTAAGTTCCTAGTTAATGTGTCGCCCTTTGGCTTTTGATCTCTTGCTCTCTCTTTAGCTTGCTTTGGCACTTTTACTCCTAGCGCGTTTAGATCCTGATTCGATGAGAAAAATTCTAAGGCATAAGGGCAAAACTATCTTCTTACCTGCGAACCGCCATTGCGAGCTCTTTGGCAAGAGAGGCTAGGCGTTCATTTGCCTCAGTTTCATCCTCTATCTCAAGAAGCAACTTAATAAATGCTGAGCCCACAATGACACCATCGGCATATTGAGCGATCTCATTTGCTTGTTGCGCATTTGATACACCTAGACCGACGGCAACCGGAGTTGTTGATACTTCTTTAACCCGCGAAACTAGTTTTTGAGCTTCGCCAGATAGGGCTGTTCTAGTACCGGTCACTCCCATAAGGCTTGCGGCATATACAAAACCGGAACAGCATCTAGTTACTTGAGAGAGACGAGAATCTTTTGTGCTTGGCGCAACAACATAGACTCGATCTAATTTAGTTTCATCTGTTGCTTTGATCCAATCTTGGGACTCTTCGATTGTTAGGTCCGGCGTTATCACACCGCAACCTGCGACCGACTTCAATTCTCTAGCAAATTCATTTACTCCATACCTTTCGATGGGATTCCAGTAAGACATAACTAGAGTAGGTACTGGGCTAGATGCCACCACTTCAAAAACTTCTTTAGCGCCCACGCCATTTAGAAGAGCTTGCTCGGAGGCTTTTTGGATTACCGGTCCATCCATTACGGGATCGCTATATGGAAAGCCGACTTCAATCACATCGACACCACCATCAATCATCGCCTTGATTGCGGATTTACAGCGCTGCATGTTTGGAAATCCTGCTGTTAGGTAACCAATTAGTAGCGCCCGATTCTCACTCTTGGCTTTGGCAAAACTCTCTTCCAGTAAGTTCATAGTTAGTGCGTTTTTTATCTACAGTGGAATACCGAAGTAATTTGCAGCTGTTTGTACATCCTTATCTCCTCGACCAGAGAGATTAATTAGCAAATTAGCCTTACTGCCCATTTCCCGTCCAACTTTCAGTGCTCCAGCAAGGGCATGGGCAGTCTCAATCGCAGGAATAATCCCCTCAGTCTTTGAAAGCAGAGCGAATGCCTCCATCGCTTCCTTATCGGTGATTGCTCGATACTCAGCTCTTCCCGACTCATACAAATAAGCATGTTCTGGTCCCACGCCGGGATAATCCAATCCAGCTGAGATTGAGTGAGACTCTCTAGTTTGTCCATCTTCATCCTGCAACACATAAGTGCGCGCTCCATGAAGAACGCCTGGAGCGCCACCGACCAGGGTCGCTGCATGTTTTCCGCTATCGACGCCTTCTCCACCCGCTTCAAGTCCAATCAAGCGCACGGACTTATCTGCGATAAATGCATAGAAGATTCCGATTGCATTTGATCCGCCACCTACACAAGCCAGAACCGCATCAGGTAGACGACCAGTCATTTCCAACATCTGGGCTCGTGACTCATCACCGATGATTCTGTGGAAGTCACGCACCATAGTTGGAAATGGGTCAGGCCCCGCAACTGTGCCCAGTAGATAATGTGTTGTCGCAACATTCGTGACCCAATCTCGCATCGCCTCATTAATCGCATCTTTCAATGTTCGAGAACCAGTTGTAACTGGAATCACTTGCGCTCCAAGAAGTTTCATTCGGGCAACATTTAGTGCTTGGCGCTTTGTGTCTTCCTCTCCCATGTATACAACGCACTCAAGACCTAGAAGCGCGGCTGCGGTAGCGGATGCCACTCCATGTTGTCCTGCGCCAGTTTCGGCGATGATGCGCTTTTTGCCCATCCGTTTAGTAAGTAATGCTTGTCCTAGAACATTATTTATCTTATGGCTTCCGGTGTGATTTAGATCTTCACGTTTTAAGAAGATACGGGCTCCGCCCGCATGTGTAGCAAAGCGTTGAGCCTCCGTGATGATGGAGGGTCGTCCTGTGTATGTGCGATGTAGCTCCATCAATTCAAATTGGAAATCGGGATCTTGTTGCGCGCTTTGATGAGCCTCTGATAACTCATCTAGTGCTGAAATAAGAGCTTCTGGAACAAAGCGACCGCCAAACTTTCCAAAGTGCCCAATGAGATCGGTCGTCATGAGGTAACCATACTTTTCACTTCTCGTTGCCGCAGGATAGAAATTCCTCAATCAATTCAGCGGGGTTTGTAGCCTTTACCAGCGCTTCCCCAACCAATATTGCATCGGCGCCACTACTTCTTGCCAGCTGCGCATCCTGCCTAGAGCTCATTCCCGATTCAGCTACCTTCAAAATGTCCCTCGGAATAAGTGGCAATAACCGTCTAAATGCTCCCTTATCTACCTCAAGTGTTTTTAGATTTCTCGCATTGACCCCCACGATTTTCGGATTTATCGCAAGAGCTCGCTCCAGCTCACTCTCGTCATGTACTTCAACTAAAGAGCTCATCCCCAGTTCTGAGGCGAGTTGATAGAAGTCTTTGAGTTCTTGATCATCTAGCGCAGCAACAATAAGCAGCACCAAGTCGGCACCAAAAGCCCTGCTCTCCTTAATCAAGTACTCGCTGACCATGAAGTCTTTTCGCAACATCGGGATTTCTATAACTTCTCTCACTTCTTTGAAGTCAGTTAACGAACCCTTAAATCTTCGTTCTTCGGTAAGGACACTTACCACGGCCGCGCCACCAGCAGAATAAGTCTTAGCTAACTTTGCTGGACTAGGGATACTGGATAAATCTCCTTTACTCGGTGAAGAGCGCTTGACCTCTGCGATCAGCGAAAAGCGTCGTGCCGAGAGTGCGGCCATTGCATCCCTTGCCTTCGGAGCTTCACCTATCATTTCGTTTAGAAGTGAATTCTCTATCCGTCGGCGTTGCTCATCTTGCTTTACGCCCTCGATAATTGAATTAAGGACGCTCAAGATAAATTCCTAAGTTGATTTGCTGCCTCTATGGCACCGAGAACTGCAGCAGCTTTGTTTCGGCACTCTTCTTCTTCATTCACTGGAATCGAATCTGCAACAATGCCAGCGCCAGCCTGGACATAGGCAATTTGATCTTTAATTACCGCGGTGCGAATAGCAATACAAGTATCTAAATTCCCTGTGAAATCGACATATCCAATCGCCCCTCCGTAGATACCGCGTCGGAAGGGTTCATGCTCTTCAATGATCTCCATAGCGCGCGGCTTCGGTGCCCCTGAAAGTGTTCCGGCTGGGAAGACGGAATAGAGCGCATCTATCGCTAATTTATTTTCCGCAAGGTCGCCTAGAACTGTTGAGACTATATGCATGACATGTGAGTAGCGTTCTAATTGCATGAACTCAACTACTTTTACGGAGCCAGACTTGCATACACGGCCCAGGTCATTTCTTCCTAAGTCGACCAACATTAAATGTTCAGCCCTCTCCTTTGGATCTTGCAGCAGCTCCTCGCCCAGCCTTATATCTTCGGCTTGATCGAGTGAACGCTTACGAGTACCTGCTATCGGGTGAAGCATTACCTCACCATCTGTGACTTTAACTAGAGCCTCGGGGCTTGAGCCCACAATCGAAAGGCCATCCTTGAAGCGGAATAAGTACATATAGGGGCTGGGATTGTGTAGCCGTAGCATCCGATAAACATCATATGGATCGTTCTTACATTCAATCTCAAAGCGTTGCGATAAGACTACTTGAAAAGCCTCACCACTTCTTATTTCTTCTTTAATACTTTCTACCGATTGGATAAATTGCTCACTCGTGGTTAAACGCTTGAATGACGGGGCTGGGCGACTATCTAGATGCGAAATTGAACTCTCCATCGGACGCTTCAGCGCCTCTTTCATCTTTTCTAAACGTTTCAATGCAGCGAAATAAGCTTCGTCGACCCCATCATCTGAACCATTCCAATTAATTGCGTTAGCGATTAGCGTTACAGTGCCTTTGAGATGATCATAGATAGCGAGATCTGTGGTCAAGATAAAGGCAATTTCAGGAAGCTTTAGTGGATCGCCAAGTGCGCTAGGCAAAGATTCAAGTCGTCGGACCGAGTCATAACCCATGTAGCCGACAAGTCCACTTGTTAGTCGCGGTAATCCTGCAATTCTGGGAGCGCGTAGATGTGCACTGGTTATCCGAAGCGCCTCAAGAGGATCAATTCCGGTAGGCGCACCAGCCGGCGGACGACCAACCCATATCGCCAAGCCGTCCTCTTCGGTAAGTGTTGCCTCGCTATTTACTCCGATAAAGGAATATCTAGACCAAGCGCCACCATGCTCAGCTGATTCGAGGAGAAATGTATTCTCTTGGTGGCCCGCTAACTTGGCATAGAGAGTTAATGGGGTCTCACTATCGGCAAGGAAACTCTCTGCCACCGGAACAACATTGTGCGACTTTGCATAATCTCGAAACTCTTCTAGGGGAATTGGTTTCATCGCTAATCTCTTATGTTTTCGATGGAATCGTGAAAGCAGCTCTGCTCTCCGGTATGACATGTAGGTCCATAGCTTTTGACTTGAAGCAGGATGGCATCGCGATCACAGTCAACCGAAATTGAAATTACATCTTGAAAATTTCCAGAGCTTTCGCCTTTGATCCAGAGTTGATTTCTGCTTCTGCTCCAAAAAGTAGCTCGCTTGGTCGAGAGGGTTTTCTCATATGCTTCGCGATTCATCCAACCAAGCATCAAGACTTCGCCTGTAAGGTGATCTTGCAAGATTGCAGCGATTAAGGTCTTGTCATCTGCAAATACGGGCGTGGTCTCCATGCTCAATTCTCGCTTAAGCCTGAGGCTTCGCGCACAACATATCCAGCCTTTAAGAGCGCTGCCTTAACTTCACTTATTCGATATATCCCAAAGTGAAAGACGCTTGCAGCCAATAGGGCATCAGCGCCATCTGCCAAGGCGCGCTCGAAATCCAGAAGGTCTCCTGCTCCCCCACTTGCGATTAACGGCACATCACAGATCTCGCGAACTTTCCTGATCATCTCTAAGTCATATCCAGAGCGTGTTCCATCCCGATCCATTGAGTTAAGCAGAATCTCTCCTACGCCTCTTTTTGCTGCCGCCTCGATCCACTCGAAGGCATCAATCCCTGCGCTCTCACGACCACCGTGAGTAGTAACTTCAAAACCAGATTTGGTGCGGGCTCTTCTTGCATCAACGGAGAGAACAAGGACTTGAGTTCCAAATCGTTCAACGATATCTGTGATCAATTCAGGATTCCTAATTGCCGCAGTATTTATCGAAACCTTATCGGCACCCGCTCTCAATAATTTATCAACATCGGCAACAGAGGAGATGCCACCGCCAACTGTTAAGGGGATAAATATTTGCTCAGCAGTTCTGCGCACAATATCTAGGGTTGTACCTCGCCCTTCAACGCTTGCTGAGATATCAAGGAAGGTGAGCTCATCTGCGCCCTCATTTGCATAAATTGCCGCCATCTCAACTGGGTCACCGGTATCTTTCAAATTTATGAAGTTGATGCCCTTTACGACTCTTCCGTTTGATACATCGAGGCAGGGAATTATCCGCGTAGCTAAAGTCAAGAGCT
>Ga0129333_10000166_pt1 | contig 44847 bp, 45 predicted proteins | sample CPB6_08_DNA_FD_94474 | JGI IMG/M metagenome (GOLD analysis project Ga0129333, IMG submission 94474) | Freshwater to marine salinity gradient microbial communities from Chesapeake Bay, USA - CPBay_Sum_0.6_0.8_DNA | ecosystem: Environmental > Aquatic > Marine > Coastal | place: USA: Chesapeake... | reverse complement strand
TGAACCCAAGAAGCGTTGACTTCAACAACATAGTCAGCCATAGCACGACTCCAAACAATCAGTTTTGTATATAACCCCTTTATATAACTGATTGTTTGGAAATCTACAAGCGTTTACATATCACAAGGAATAATACGACCGTTCTCATCATACTTGGTGAAAGCGTCTTTTGTCCAACGCAAGGCTGCGGAAGGCTCTGCAATACTAGGGACTTGAGGCGTAAAGATTCGCATACTGCGCTCCATTACGCTTTTGAGTTCCATAGCTGCCTCATGGACTTTATGTAGGGGAGACTCAATAATGATTTCGTCATGCACAAAGAGGATTGGTCGAGTTCCCCAAAGGGGGTTGTTGCGGTCTGTATAAGCGAACTTGGTTGCCATCGTAAACGCAGTCAGTCCTCCCTCGGCAGCAAGACCTTGGAAGTAAAAGTTAGCAAGTTGGCAGAAATCGCGCCCGCCTGTGATACGACCGACACGATGTAAGTAGCCCTGCCCATCGTGGCGGTCTACTTTATTTCCAACACGCTTAAGGTACTCTTTGATTTCAGGAAACTGTGAGAAAAAGAATGTTTTGAGCGCTTCTGCTTCTTCGACAGTGATTTCTAGACCGAAGCCTTTACAGTATTGAACGAATGTGATTGCAGCCATACCACCCGGAAAGCCGAAGTTGCAACACTTCATACGCTGGCGCTCTGCTTTAAACGCTTTATCTTTATCTGCTTTCTTTTGCATACCGACTTCATAAGAAATCCCAAGAGACTGACACGCCATATATGTATGGCAGTCAAAGTATGCGTCTTGCCGATAGAGGTCTGCGAGCCTGCTTGAACCAAACATATCAAGAAGCACCTGCCCAAGCACACGCAGCTCGTTCGACTCATAGTCAGCGAACACCAGCGCACACCCTTCACGCGCCACAATGCACTCACGAACACCCCCATTGCGCGGAGGGTTGAGTAGGTTAGGGTCTCGCGCTGAAACGCGCCCTGTTTCTGACAAGGGGAAGAACCTTGTATTGAGAACCCCATTCCTCTGCTTACTCTTTTCGAGGGCAGGGACAAATGTATTTAGGATAGTCCTCTGCGCACCAGCTTCTGCATATTGTTGAAGTATTGGGTTTCCGCAAGAAGCTAGTGTTTTACGGTCAACGGCGATGTCCCCTTTGTCTGTGCGAGGGATTTCGTTAAGATATCCGTTGTCAAACCCTAATTGGACAGCGGAGCGAAGCGCCTCTTGTGAGATTGTGATAGGTAGTTTATCGGAAGCCAAAAGTTTCTGTGCGCGAACACCTGTGACCTCTGTGGCGAACCCATGGTCAACCATAAGTTTTGCCATTTTGATTGCTTCCTCTTTGGAGGTTTCCCTAAGCGCTTCAACTGCATTTAGGTCAACCTTGACACCCCATGCGGAGGCGAGATTGAGCGCATAGTGAAAAGTTGCGCGTCGAGGGGCTTCAAAGACTGCGCTCTTGTGTGCCATCGCGTCATGAACCCAAACGTCTGCTGCTTTGTTCTGAGCGAAGTAGAGTTCGTGGAGGTATTCCACATCTTGTACGAGATAGTCTCGATAGTTCACAGGCCACTCGTCAAAAGGAACATTCAAAACGGTGTGGTATGTAGTTTGAACGGTGTGGTCTTTCACCTCTGAGATATCCCGATAACAGAAGCGCTTGAGCGTTCCAGCGAGAGAGTGATACCCAACCTTATCGTAGTTAAGCTGAATCTTGTTGTTCTGTGTAGACTTCAACTCACCATGAGCGTTTGAAATGAGCATACTGCGGATATAAGTACACTCTAAGAACCGATTGGTTGCAAGTTGAAAGATTTTACCGACATTGTCTTGGTTATGAGCACTGAGACAGGTGAAATCAAACGCTGCGTTGTGTGCAACGATGGGGCAACGCGCAGCGACAAAGAAGTCCACCATAGAGTCTATGTTTTGTGGATTTACAAAATAAACAGCGCGACCGTCTGCGATGTCTCGAATATGTGTCGCAAACGAAGTAATGTTGTGTTGAGCAGCGAGTTCACGCTCAACATTCATAGCACCGACAACGATAGGCGGTGCGAGTTTGATGTGGATTGCAAAAGTCTCAAGGTCAAAGCCGATCATTTTTGTTGAGTCCTCTCTCCAAGTTTAGTGCAAAGTATCCGAGCAGCACGCTCAAGTATGTTGTTTGAGTTATCAGCGCTCGCGTCAAGTTCTTGGCGCAGTCTGGTGAACTTGTTGTGAATGTCTTGGTCTGTGGGGTTTGTGAGTAAAAAGTCTGTGTATGCTTTTTCAGCGATTTCAATCACGAACTGCTGTTCTTCTGTGGGTGTCATATAACCTCTCATGAGAAGCTTCTCTCAGGTTGAACGATGATAAACATTTAGACAGCCTGTGTCAAGTGAAAATAACAAAGCTTTTTAAGTTTGTTCAATTTGCAAACTGTAGAAATGAAAAAGGTCGCGTAGAGGTTTACTACGCGACCTTTTAGGGTGCAGACTTCGACTTCAAGAGCAGGTTAGAGTTTAGAAAGGGATACTTTCAGTCTCGATAGAGGGGATGGACCAATTGTTCTTAGCAAGAACTTCGTCTGTGGAAGTAGTCTCTCCACGCTGAGTCATTGCCTTGAAATTCGGCGCCTTGTCCGTATTAGGGTCAAACGGCTTGAACGACACAACCGTAAACGACCCACCCGTCTTAGTGGTCTTGGTGAACGCTTGCACAATTGCTTGACGACCTGAGAAGCGGCTGACACCCGTCGCAGGGTCAGGGCGAAGCTGCTTTGCGATCTCGCTGTCTGTCATATCGCGCTCGCTCAAACCCGACATGGCAACCAGCCAAGTCTTGAGGTCAGAGGGACCGGAGTCGGTGTCAAGCGACACAACCCACGCGAGGTTCGAACCCGCGTCAAAAGCCGCGTTGTTGCTGTCGATAAGGGTACACTCAACGATAGCGCGAGGGCGACCTTGACGGTTTGAGCGGATCTTGCAGTTCTCGATTGAGACAAGGTAAGTACCCTGCTCAAAGTAGCGAGAGGCGGTCATGGTGTTGGCGTTAGCAACGAGGGAGGCGATGAAATCGATGTTAGGATCGGGGGGCGCAATCTTAGCCATGATGTTTTCTTTCAGAGTTGTCGAGTTGTAGAGTCGATGTCAAAGTCTTAATGTCTGCGTCTGCGGTAATGACTATATACACTACACACCCCCCTGTCAACAAAAAAGTGTGTGTGCCTTGAAAAAAGTTTTACCGAGTCCAATCAGCGGTCAGTAAGCGTTGTTTAAGTCCTGTAGATTCTTGAATATAATGTGCGGCGAGGCGCGCAGAGCGAAGCGCTGTTGCGAACTCGCTGAACGAGGGTACTGTTACTGTTACTGTAGCTCGTTGCTGCCCATGACGATGGCTGCGACCTAGAAGCTGCTCCCAACGCGCCCCATCGCTGAGTGGGTGTGCTACAAAATGATTTCCCCACACCTGTAAGTTCTTACCCTGTGAGTGCGCTCGTATCGAAATGATCCCTATGTGGGGTGAAGTCACTTGTGTAAGCGCTTTATCTGCTTGTGGACCTGTATCATAAAGAGGCCACCCTGTGATTCGATGGAGCGCATGACCTAGCGCCACATGCTCATACCATATGAGTGGAGGATCTTTTTGCGCTTTAGCCCATAGGATAATAGCCTCCAAGAAGTATTTAGAAAACCATTCAATCCCCACAGGCGGGAGCGGTTTATCTTTCTGTTTAGCCCACTCAATATAGGTCAGAAGCAACTCTCGTGGGAACTTAAAGTCTAGCTCACGCTTGAGAACTCGAATAATCGCGTTTTCAAGTAGCGCGGGTGTGTCTAACCCTTCAGGCGCTCGCGCACAATATAGACGGCACGCTTTCGCCCACTCAGAACGAGCAAAGAGCCAAGCCTCATCGGGAGCACCGACCCAATCCCAATAATAATAAAACCCACAAATCATCTGTCTCCGCAAACGAACTAACTCAAGCGCACTGTTTAGCTCCTCGCCTTGAGGTGTTGTCCAAGTCTCATTCAGATGTTGTATTTTCTCACGAACAGGCTTATCTACTTTCGTTTTGAACGCAAACATTTCAAGTTTACAAGGTGGGGGGGTCTTGTGGCTAATGACAACACCCTCTGCGGAGAGTAGGTTTTTCTGAAACGCCATCCGCACATCTGCTTCTTGAAACAAGCCCATAATCGGTGTAAGCGCGGAAAGGTCTTTCTTTGAACTCTCACGCCCCTTATCAAGCGCCATAGACCAAGAATCGAGAAAGGGCCACTTGAGTGGGAGTGGGCTTTTCTCTTTGAGCGCCCAAGTCGCTAAATGCCAAAAGTCCTTGATACTTGTACTTGTGATAGAACCAGACAAACACACAAACATGGGCATTGGTTTCTTTTGACGCACACACATTTGAAAATGTTTGCGAAATCGCCTTGTTCGTGCAGAATCTGCATTTTTGAGTTTGTGAGCCTCGTCGCAGATAATCAAGTCAGGGTCGAGCGCCTTTAAGAGTCCGGGCTGTGTTGATATCTCCTCGTATGAACGCAATACAAGGTGTTCAGGTAAATGGAAGTGGGCACCATATGTACCCCAATCCGCTTGAGCCTGTGCGCGCATACTCGCAGGTACGAGCAGTAAAGGGCGCTGCGCTTTGAGTACGCGAGGGAGTAAGAAGCTGGCAAGTGTCTTACCCTCGCCAACACCAACAAGCCCAAGTAGCCCTTTTGCTTTTGACGCTTGCCACAAGATTTCGTTCTGTATAGGTCGAAGCGACATCTCCCCATTTGCAGTCTTTAGGTACGGTGTGAAATCGGGAGGGTCTGTGTCTGTTCTGCGCGCAAGATCAACAATACGCAAAATATCAGACGGTAGTTTTGCTTTTATGTTGGGGTCTGTAAAGTCAAAATCGCTCAAGTCCTCGGTACTTGTTGTAGCGTTTGTTGGGTTTTCACTTTCGATAGGTTGAGCTTCGGTCAAAGTATCCGACATTTTAAGCCTTAAGTCCTAGTGTTGTTTTTATGTGGTGAGTCGTGTGTCTAGATATAACCACAGCTATGAATATGTCCACCCGCCACCCAGCCACGGCTTTTTTGGGTGTGGTTGATTATAAAAGAAACACAGACTTTTACAAGTCGTCATTTAACCCAAACCCGCCACAACCCCCTTAAACATTCAAATAGTTTGCGTAATCTATACAGAAGTGTATATGCGCGGACTACAAGGTGAAACCCAACCGATGGGTAGCCCCATAAGACACTCAACCCAACGAGTGTTAAGAACACCACTATAAGTCTCGTCATGAAGCGCTTGTAAAGGCAAGTCGTCTAAGCGACGCCTGCCTGACTTGTAAGGTTTTAGTTCTGTTGTGTTTTGGGAGTCTTTATAATCACGCATTTTGGGAGTAGCCCACATTTGTGCTTTCATGTCGCAGTTCCCAAGTCTTAATAGGGGGTCATTACATATTCTAAGTTCCCCCTTATCAAGTGGATCGCTAGAACCTTTACTCACCTCCCCAACACTAGGTGTACTCCATGAGGTAGATTTATTTTCTAGCTTGCATATCGTTCTTGGGTTTGCATTGGGGTTCGCCTCTGTTGTTTCGTAGTAAGCTAAAACTTTTAGGTCGGAATCTGAAAGCCCCTCATATTCAATATCGCAAACAATAGAACTAACATTGCTTTCTTGCGATTTATAAACTTGACCATAAAGAGATACTTGAGATCGCGTTTCTATCGCAAAGAGTTTCTCCATATCGGTATAACGCACACGTTTAGCCTCCATTGTTGTTGGGGTTCTCCATTGCGTTGAAAGTTCGCCTTTGAAGCCTAAGCGTTCAGAATACTCAGACCTTTTCGAAAGCACCCAATCTGCCCACTTTTTAAAACCGAATGTTTGAGCCGAAAACCTTGTAGGTCTTGTTTGTGTACAAGGATCTTGCTCAATATAGAACAAAGGTAAATCAGCCCAATCGTCTAAATCAGAATCATTGACTTGACTTTGGGGTTCGGGTGGTGTCTGCACTTTAGGTTCGCACAAAGTATGCGCTAAAAGACTATGAGTTCGAACATAACTTGGGTCTAAATCGCTTGTGAAATAGCAAGCGTCAACAAGCCCCTTGTAGCTCACAGTTTTTAGAAGTCTTAAACAGCTTCTATATGTAATGCTCGCACCTCGCACAAGTGTTGAATCCACAAGTAAACGAGCGCGGTCTGTTATACTAAGGGCTTCGCTTGTTTGAACGCCTAACTTATTCGCAACAATCCACATGAAGTAAGCCTTTTACTATGGTTTTGTCCAACCCAAAGGTAAGCCCATAAGACACTCAACCCAACGAGGGTTGAGCAAACCAATATGAGTCTGCGAGTCAGAGGTCAAATGCTGCCCCCAAAATATTTGGTTTTCTAGCCTAGCTTTTTGATTGTCTTGTGTTCCGCTTGGGCTATTGGCTATGGAGAGGCGTGGCGTACCCCATTGTTTTAAGTCTATTACTTCCGTCTGTAGATAGCTTCGCCCAATATCGTGCGGTATGTTCGGGTTGAAGCTGTCGCTCGTGTTCGGCGTGGGCCATGCGCTCGTTGCTCTCGCATCCGCGTAAACCTGTTGGTCTAGCGTGATCTGCGCAACCTGTCCGTTGAAGTATGCGCTTCCCTCCCCTGTCCAAGGTTCGCCATTCTTGTCCGTTAGGTCGCCCTTGCTCCCCTTGCCACTCTCTTGCGCTGTCGGTGACCTCCAAGGGCGGGCTAACTCGTCTGTGCCAATCTGCTCTGATTGCGAGGAAAAAAACGCGCTTACGCTGACGCGGGGTGTCGACTTCAGTCGCGCTGAATACCTCTGCCGTTGTTCTAAAACCCATGAAATCCAACTTGCGGAGGATATGTTGCAAAACCTTGTAGGTCTTGTTTGTGTACAAGGGTCTTGCTCAACACAGAACAAAGGTAAATCAGCCCAATCGTCTAAATCAGAGTCGTTGACCTGACTTTGGTGTTTGGGTGGGGTAGGTTCGCACAAAGTATGCGCTAAAAGATTATGAGTTCGAACATAATTTGGGTCTAAATCGCTTGTGAAATAGCAAGCGTCAACAAGCCCCTTGTAGCTCACAGTTTTTAGAAGTCTTAAACAGCTTCTATATGTAATGCACGCACCTCGCACAAGTGTTGAATCCACAAGTAAACGAGCGCGGTCTGTTATACTAAGGGCGTCGCTTGTTTGAATGTCCAACTTATTCGCAATAATCCACATGAAGTAAGCCTTTTACTATGGTTTTGTCCAACCCAAAGGTAAGCCCATAAGACACTCAACCCAACGAGGATTGAGCAAGCCAATATTGTGTTGAGTGAGTTCTTTTTCTGTAGAATTCGATTGGACTTGCTCAAAATCGTTTAACTCGTCTATGGTCAGTGCTGTTCTGCTGGGGTACTCTTTGAAGAACTCACTTACGAGGCGATAGGTATTTAAGCTCAAGGGGTCAACCTGCTCTCTCAAGGTACAAGGCGCAGTACGCCCTCGGCGTAAACCCATAGCTTGACGCATAAGCGACTCCACACCACGAGGTTTTGCCAACGAATCCATTGCAGTGGGAGTTGCCCACGGAAGTTGAGTGCGCTTTTCTAACTCGCAAGACTTCACTTGGTCAGGAAGCATAAGCGCCCACCCGCGTCTCGCTCTGTGGTCGTCAGCCCCCTTATAATCTCGTTGCGTTGGCGTTGCCCATCGGTCAGTCTCGCTAATCAAAACCCTCGTTCGGTCTAAGTACATACGCTTACGCAGCGACACCCAAGCTTCCCAATGCGTTCTCGCTATGCTACAGAAGTAAGAAGCGTCTTGCTCAACACAGAATAGAGGTAAATCAGCCCAATCTGTTGATTGTGTTGACACAAGTGGCTTCTTGCGATTTAAATAGCCTTTCAATAAAGCTGTGCGCGTATCTATATCAAGGCTTTGCGGAATAGAGCGCTCCATGAGCATTTGAAATATTGGGTAAGCTCGAAATCGTTTAACCCAAATCGTACTCTGTGCGGGGTTGCCTCTAAAAAGAACACCACGCGAGAATGTTTCAGCAATCGTATTCAGACTCGGTGTGGGTTCGTAGATAGTGTTTTGAGACTTGAAGTTCTTTGGAAATATCCACATTTGGGTGTGATCTCAAATCAGGTTTTAGAAGTTGCTTACAAGGATTTCACTAAGTGTTGCCCCACGCCCTGAAGCGTCAGAACTGATACTACGCTTAGCCATTATAGGCTGGATATTGAAGCCTCTATAGAGTTCTTGGGCAAGAGGAGCGTTATGGTTTGTTAAGAGAAACTTAACACCCTTACGGTCGAGTGTATGTAAATGCTCAACAAGTTTCCATTGGTCTTTAATCGAAAACCCTTCTTTTGTGTACCCAACATAATCTTTCTGAGTACCTGTTTCAACCTTTTCCTCAACAAGGGGTATGTATGGTGGGTCGAAAAACCAAACATCTGTTTTCTTTGCGGAAGGTATGAGTGCTTCATAACTCCCCAAATAGATGTCGGTTCGTGCTAGTTTTTGACTACAGGCGATTATGGTTGGTGCGTCACAAATTGTAGGCTTCTTGTTATGTCTGATGTTGTGTCCGAAGGGGGTATTATTCAAACCTGCTCGATTGACTCGATACAGTCCATTGTACCCTATTTTCGTTATGAATATAAATCGTACAGCACGCATGATTTCAGTCAAGTCTTGTTTGAATGTGGGAGAACGGTCAAGATTGCGCACTTGGAGATAAAAGGTTTCTTGTTCAGTATCTGTATGTAATCTATAATAATCGTCCTCAAGTTCTTTCAATTGGAGAATAAGCTCTTGGGGATAGTTTTTAACACATTGATAAGCGTTTATGAGTTCTTCGTTCATATCATTGATAATATAGCGTTTTGCCTCTACAGCAAAGAACACAGCACCCCCACCAATAAAAGGTTCAATATATCTTGTGATGGGAGGTAATGTATTGAGCTTATCAAGGATAATAGGAAGAAGTTGTTTCTTTCCACCAACCCAATGGATAAAGGGTCTAGGTGAGACTACTGTAGTTGCCATAATGCGAAAAACTCCTTAGTTGTGCAGGAAAGTCTAATCTATAGCAAGTTACCCGACAGGGTATGAAAGGTCAAGGCTCATTTAGCTACGAGCGCAAAGTGCATATTTAACAATTGTTAAAAGCCCATTTTCTTTTGTTTCGCTTTTCGATAAACTTCATTTCGACAAAGTGAACAATTAACAATTGTTAAATATTCACTTTCTCCATTAAGGAGGGCGTTATTTTGCATTTTCTTTGAACCGAAAAGCGAAAAACTTCGTTATTTTGCATTTTCTGTCCCAAGATTTTGGGGGGGTTGGGACAAAACACAAAATGCAAAATAGCCGAATTCGCCTTTAGTTTCAACTACTTACAGCACGCATCTGAGAAATCTTGTCCCAGCCTCGAAAAAGGGGGTTGGGACAAACTTTTCTGTAGTGAAATCACATACTTAGGTTGTGTCCGAGTGAGTTTGTCCCAAGTGGCCCAAGCATCTATATAAACCCTCTAGAACTTTTTAGTTCTATGTCGCAGTGCTCCCCTAGAGTTACTTCAAAATCTTGGGACAGATGGGACAAACCCCGTTTTGTGCGTCTAAGTGCTTGTATCGTCAACTAAAATCTTGTCCCAACCCCTTGGGACAGGCTTGGGACAAAAGTACAAAACGCAAAATAGCGCGATACACAGCTTGCTAAAAATAAACGGCTATGGTTTCTTAGTAGATACGAGGCTATCTTTCGCCTCCCCCCCTTAAAGTCCCCTCTTGAGGTTTCCATGCGCAACTACCGCCCTCGCTCAAACCCTTTGATAACCCCACTCCATACAACTTCAACAGCAGATAGTGGCTTTACGGATATAAACAGTCAGTTGTCGCAAATTCAAAATGTCGACTCTGGTTTGATGTCCGCAATTTCAAGAGAAGTCGCTAAACCAACAGACGCTCTACTCATCACACAAAGTTCAACAACAAGCACTGCTTCTGAGCCAGCTAATAGAAATGTAGAGGTTTCTTGTCCTGATGGGTCTGTTCATATTATGAGTATAGCACGCGCTACTTCGTTTGAATGTCCTAAACCTAGTGCGGTAGAAGCCCAACCTGTGAAAATGCTTGTGCTACCTTTAACTTCGCCCGGAAATAAAACATGGCCTATTTTTGCAGGTCTTAGTCTTATTGGCGTGGGTTGTTGGGCTTTGACTCGACTCGAATGAATTTGACCTCAGACCTTATTTACAGTGCATAGACCCCTACACCTAGTAGATGGCTTGTAATCATATTAGGTCTGTTCTATAAAGAACTCAGTCCTTTTCGATGGTTCAACCCCTTTCTAGAGTGGGAGCTTTTATGAGACCTTATAGATCAGCACATGGTGTAGGCGCTTTAAGTACCGCAGATTTAACAAAGTCGTTGAGTACATCGCTTTTAAGCCCAACCTCCACAATCACAACAAAAGAACCTCTAAATACAAGTTCTTTGAGTACTCAAATTACAACAATTACTCCTCAAACCATATCAACGACAAGCCCAACTACAACAACCACGACCTCGACCACAACAAAAGAACCAAGTTTGAACTTGGAAACAAGTTCTTTGAATACTCAAATTATAACAACCATACCTCAAACCATATCAACAACAAGTCCAACAACCACGACCTCGACCACAACAAAAGAACCAAGTTTGAACTTAGATACTAGTTCTTTGAATACTCAAATTACAACAATCACCCCTCAAACCATATCAACGACAAGCCCAACTATAACAACTACGACCACGACCACAACAAAAGCCCCCAGCGCCCCAACTGAGGAGTTAATCGAAGTCTCTTTCGCTGACGGTACCACAACCGAGACAACTGTAGGCGAACTAGTAGGTGTCGTTGAGCAGATGGCTACTCAAGAAGCCCCTATCGCTGAAAGTGAACCTGTTGACGTTTCGTTTGCTGACGGAACGGTGGCAACAACGACTATTCGTGATATTATAGACGTCATAGAGCAAGTCGGTAGTGGTGGTGGTTTAACGGATACAATAACGGAACCATCCACAGCCCCCACGGAGGAGATAATCGAAGTCTCTTTCGCTGACGGTGCTACAACCATGACAACTGTAGGTGAACTTGTAAGTGTTATTGAGCAAGTAGCGACTCAAGAAGTCCCTATTGCTGATAACGAGCCTATTAAGGTTTCGTTTGCTGACGGAACTTCGACCACGACAACGGTTGGTGAGATTATAGATGTCGTAAACCAAATCGACCCGCGCTCTGACGAGTACCGCGCTTTCCCCACAGTACAGGTGAATGTGACTTGTCCTGATGGAACAGTTCATACCATGAGTGCGGAGCGGGCGGCTTCTTTTGTCTGTCCAACACCTACACTACCCACACCAACACCTGTCTTACAGATAGAGAAATCCATAGCTTTACCAAGAGCGAACACAACAGCACCTATTTGGCCGATATTCGCAGGACTTGGGCTGATTGGCGCGGGGTCTTGGTTCTTAGCTAGAAAATAATCATACACAAGGAGATTTAGCCCATGTCTCAACACTCACTAGGATATACACCGATACAAGGTGAAGAAGTGATCGCACCTTCGAACCGTGGCGTTTTCACAGTTCGTTATAATCGAAGTTTGGGCGTTTATGAAAGCTATTGTAATGGTGTGTTTCAAGCACGCGCCTCAAATCGTGAGGACTTAGTTAAATACGCTTCAAACTGCCCATGTCCAAGCTGCCCCGCCTGCCCTGAATGCACACCCCGAAACTGCCCTAAATGCACACCCCAAAACAATCAAGCTCAATTGGTGACTTCTAACCAAATATATGCGATTCCCTTTACCGCGCCTAAAGATAAAATATGGCCGATATTTGTAGGTTTCGGTCTTGTTGGAATAGGATGTTATCTTGTGTCAAGACCGTAGTTATGACTTGAACCCTATGTACGCCTAGACGAAATAGGTTATATTATGCATACGCAAATCAACCAACTCGACTTACATCAGCAATTCTGCCAAACATTCAAGCAAGTAAAGCGTGAGTTCTATTTCACAAATGAAACCTATGCGGTTGTTGTCCCTATAAGTCTCAACGAAAAGTCTCGCTTTGTAATGGAATGTTATAGTTTGCAAAAAGAGCCGACTTGCTTTTGGGGTTTAACAATCAATGAGGTCTTAGACGCTCAAGCGATTGAAATCTTGAGCGTCTACCTCTCGTTCATTCGAGACAACTTTCTCATAGGTGTGTTCTTTGAACCAACCTTGACACACCCCACCTGCTTTATCACACCTCTAAGCAATTTAACAGCGGACTCAAGTCAACTGCTCGACGCCTACAAATCGCTACCTATGCTCTATGAGATAGGACCCCGCCAGCCGTTTATCGCACATTAAGTCTGCGCAAGCTGTTTTGCTTTATCTATGATTTCGCTCGTAGTGGGTGTTGTGTTCCCATTCAGTCGAAGTAAACGGAGTGCGAGCCAAAGGAACTGTCCGTCAACTCCACTGTCAAGGAACGCTTGAATATCATTGACTTGTATAATAACTTCATTTTCGCCACCCCAAATACGCTTACCTGCGCTCACCAAGATTTCGTTTATATGTAAAGCGAAATCAAGCGCGATTGTTCTGTTTGCGCTCACCGAGCAACCTCTTTATTTGCGTCTTTAAGTAGGTAGTTAATAAAGCTTTGCTTCAAATTGTAAGGGTCATGGTCTCTGAACGCAACCTCAATCTCTTGGGCAAGAGGGTTGGGTAGAGGCTCATTCAATATATACTTACAGAGCGCAAAACACGCGATATGCTTGTTGGCGGGTGTGGGGTCTGACGACTTGTAGTCGATCCAAGAGTGAACCCAATAAAACGCGAGGGGCGTTCTGAACCGCTGCTTTGCAAGGATATTGGGGAGGACACTTGAGAGTATTTTAAGGTCGTCAGGAACAACATTATCCAAATTGTAGTCAGTCAGTGCTTTCTTGTAGCCGACAATCGCAGCCTGTACAAGTTGCGCAAGGTCGGGGACTGTAGGGTTGTAATTATACAATGTCTCTGGGGTCATAAGCCATGATTCCTTCTTGTTGGGCTGAGATCCGTTCGATTTCATTATCGTCTATGAATATAAACGCGCCAAGCTCTAATAAGGTGTCAACTTTTAGATTTTGGTTCGTATAATATACCTCTATATCAAAGTCTACATTTTTGTCAAGGAAATCGTCAACGCGAGGTAGCTTGCCTTGTTTAACTTTCTCATAGAACTTACTTTTAGGTTCTTTTCCGGGTTCGTGTCTTGCGGTAACAACCACAACACGAACACCTTGCGCATGGAACTCATGTAAAAGACCAAGTACTGCTCGATTAGGCTCATAGCCCTCCGCTGTTTGGTTATAAAGCGTTTCATCAAAATCGAAAGCGACAACCAAAGGCTTAGGGGGGTTTTCAATGGTTCTACTTGGGTGGGACAAAATCTTGCTCCTAAACAGCTTTTATGTATAGTCTGCGTCAAAGAGAGAGAGGTCTGTACTATGCGCATATCCAAATCAATCGTAGATCACTATCATAAAGAACTCAAGTCCGTGATTGCAAAATACGGGATAGACGTGTTCCGTCTTACCCCTCCGAAACCGTCACCTTATAAAACATTAAGGTATTGTTGCGGTGGTCCGAAAGACGCAAGGATTAAGGGGTTTAACTCAATATTCAAACCTAAAAGCCTGCACAAAGACCTTTTTGAATGTGTTGATTATAGTTCACACTACAGCCTAAGCCGCAGATGGATCGCATGCAATAGTTTGATTGGCTATATGGAGGCTCATGTCGTCATCCTATTTTTTGAAAGCTTGCTTGAATTTGAAAAATGGGAGTTGGAAAGTGCAGAAGCCGATTTTCTTAGGCTTACTCAACCTGTGAATAGCGAAAAGTTATTTGTCATACAATGCGCCGAACATATACCTTTAAATAGATTCAAATCTCTTGTCGGCTCGGATAACATCACGACCCACCTAGATATAAAAAGTGATTATATTATAGACCTTTATGGTGATAAAAAAGCAATCGAATCTTATATAGATTCAACTGTTCTTATCCCAAGTGGGCGATTTCTTTATGGGTTAGATGAGACTTTTCAATTACCCCAAGACTCTCGTGGGTTGTTTGTACAAAACAAATATTTAGTAGGTGAAGCCCCAAGCGTTATAGACGGTGCTGTTTTCTATAAATGCTCATATGAAGTTGAAAATGCTTTAAATATGAACGTAAGACTTTTTAGTGAGTCTATTATCGAATCGCCTTTACTTATAGGGCAAAGTACAGTCACTCGTGCTTTTTATTCGTATATATATTCACAAATCTTTGGTAAAGAACCTCCAATCACAAGTTCTATGTTGCGCTTTGGGATTACAAATCTTTACAATATGAGTACCCCTTTTGTTGGTTTCAAGTATGAAGAAGTTAAAAATCAGATAGCTAACTACTACAGCTACGCCATCAATTCAGATAGCTTGGGGGTTGGCGTTAGATTCCCTAAAGCGTCAGAATGGGAGTATGCAGCTAGGGCGTTCAGTAGCTATAAATATAGTGGGAGCGATGTCGCAAGTGAAGTGGCTTGGTTTGCAGAAAACGCTAACAGTTATAGAGAGTTGATGGGGGATAAAAGCTCAAGTCTTCCAAACTTTGTAGGTTTGTTGAACCCTAACGCTTTTGGTACATATGATATGTCAGGGAATGTATGGGAGTGGTGCTATGATAGAGATTTACAGCAAACGTCTGAAGTTCAAGGTTCAGGTTATTATGCGGTGAAAGGGGGGGCTTCGGATTCTAGCTTAGAAAATCTCAACATAGGTATCTCGGAGAGCAAGACAACTGCGTTCCCAATCGTGACTGTAGGCGTTCGCCTTTTAAAGACTTTTTTGAACCGTTAATAATCACCTAAGTTTTGAGGTTTTTACTTGACTCAAGTGTTCAGACTTTTTATAAGATTGTGTTTTCCACGCACCACATTGACCGAGTTATATCGCTACAAATGAAACTCACACTCACAGACTTAAAAGATTTGGGCTTCACCGACTGCACGGCGAGCTTCTCAAGAAACGACTTCCTTGTAAAGCCGTTAAATCAACTGTTGACGCTAAGGATTGCGCTCCATGCGCTTTCTCATAGCAAGCGTTGTCTTGACAACCCTCACGCATATACACATTTCGAGGTTCATTTTCTTTTAGGGACTTCAAAAGTCCTGCCGAAACTTCCTCAAAATATCTCTGTACAAGACATCCCCTTTGGTGGTATTCTTGTTGACGCGCAGACCTTAGTCTATATACTTGCGCTCTCAGCCAATACGGATTATGCGTTCTGCTAAGTTCATACATACGCTCCAAATACAATCGACTCTTACTGACAACACGAACACAAAAGGTTGAATAAATGACGATTAAGTTTTACAAAAAGAAAATATCGAAAGTTGCAAGGCTCTGCGACAACACGGTTTTGTTTTATAATGCAGACCACTTCGACGCGCAGTTTCGTGAGGACTACAACCCCCAAGAAATACAAGGGATTCGAGCGTGGCTAAAAACAGACCTCGCACAATCTTTAATCTCTCATTGGCTTGACCATCACAAACTCGAACGCAAAAGCGTCATACTGACACCAGACCCCATTGAGGATATCAATGCTCTCCCAGACGAGCAGCCTCTTTGGATTGGGCGTGGTGTTCTTTTGGTGTTTGCGTTCTTCGCACTACCCAAAGCAAAAGCTACTTATTTATCAAGGAAGCTACTGACTTTGGGCGATGTGATGTTCAGTTCTGCACAAGAGTATTCGTGCCCCATATTCTACCCTCGAAACACTACTGAGCACATGGAGGTTCTAGGGACTTATCTGATCCATTCGCTGAACAACGCATTAAATCGTTACAGTAAGGAAACCAACTCCCCTAAAAGTGAAGACCCTAAGCATACGATCTATGCAGATGTGTATAGACTTCTAGCACAAGGGCTTCTCTGTGGTCATTCTCCAACAGATATTGCCGAGCATATACTGAACGACCGATTTGAGTTCTGTAAGTCGTCAACTTTATTTCGTAAGTATGCAACCGATTCCGTTTTAGAACTCTTAAGTCTAATGGAAGTCGAAGTTGTGTTTCTCATTGAACGCACGATAAATTGGAATATTGATTGGTTTGATAGTCATCAGTATCTGCTTCGTCAAATCGAATTGGATATTATCCCCAAGTACAAGAACCGCATTTTTGTAGGGCGTGAACCGTTTGTTGTGATTGCAACTCGTGAATTTAAAAAGAAAGATATGCAGTTTCAGCTTGTACTTTGGCGCGACGGCACACTCACACCCCAACTCGTAAGGTATGACAAATAAAAATTCTATAAAAATTTTGTGTTTTACTTGACACACCGATAGTGTTCATATATAAGGTGTGCATTGGGGGTCGTTAGCTCAGTTGGTAGAGCAGTGGACTTTTAATCCATCGGTCCGGGGTTCAAACCCCCGACGACCCAATCTCCGCAGAATTGGTGGACTTATGGCGAAACTGCACTTTTTCTACGCACCTGTGAACGCAGGGAAAACAGCGTACCTAATTCATGCTGACCACGCATATCATCTGCGTGGGTTAAGGACACTTCGATTTACACCTTTGTGCGATGACCGTTTTGGTGTTGGTAAAATCCGCTCTCGCGTAGGTCTTGAAATCGAAGCTATCGCTTTAGCAAGCGGTGCATGTCCACTAGAAAGAACTGTTGCCGAGATGTTGAAACTCCCAGCAGACTCAAAGATTGATTGTATCTTTGTAGATGAGGCACAGTTTCTAGACCGTTTGCAGATTATTTCGCTCTGTCGGATATGTGACGAACTTGAGATTCCTGTCATGGCGTATGGGTTGCGTTCAGACTTTAAGGGGAGTCCGTTTGAAGGTAGTTCATACCTTTTTGCATGGGCTGACCATATTCAAGAAATCAAAACCGTCAGCGCTACAGGTGAAACCGCAACAATGAACGCTCGACTTGATGCTAATAAGCAACAAGTTTACGAAGGTGCGGTCGTGGATATAGGACTTCACTACGAGCCTGTATCAAGAAAAACATTCAATCTACCCAAAGCACAAGGTGTTGTTTCCTAAAAAAACCATAAAGGGGTCTTTCTGAACCTTTATGACTTGCCGACCAAAGAACCTTTATGTGAGAGTGCGTTTCAAGGCGCTGCCTATGTAGAAAAGAAACGCTCTATCAATAAGGGTTTGCCATGAATACGCAAGACGAGGGTGACCACTCAAAACCTAATCAGTGTGTGTATCAAGTAGGTCGAACAGAGGTTGACGCGACCCCAATCGTTCAAAGTATACACGAAATACTTTTGACGCCTACTATATTCAACAAGATAGCTAGTTTTGCCCCTCTCGAACGCACTTCCGTAGTCTATCAAAAGTTGAAAGACATAGATATCGTATGCGAGGGGGGGCGGACAGGTGTTAGTATTTATAGGCGTGGGTATAATCGGGTTATTTTCAGATTTAAAACATATGTGCCACATAGAATGGCGTATCTGCAACATATATGCTTACATGAGTTTATGCACTGCTTGAGTCTTTATACATTCAATCGTAGTGCTGTTTCTAGTGAAGACGCAAATGCAGCCTCTCATTCGAGAGCTTTCAAGCGAGGACTACTACAAGCTGACTTTTTGTTAGGTTTGATTACAGATGCGCAGTTTAACGAGTTAGTTCCATTGATTGATACGATAGAACCTGAACAGCCTTACACATTTGAAAAGAGCTATAAAGGGCTTTTACAGGTATCCACACGCTCAAGTGTTGAATATCAAATGCGAAATGTGCCAAAACCTCGCGCAAGACCCAACTACGCCACAGCAATTACGATAAAGAAGTCTGAGCGATTTGAAATCCTAGACTTACTTGATTGTGCAATCTTGCAGTTCAAGGGTTTAGGGTTAGTGAACCTACTAAGTGTCCCCACAGATATTTATGTGAACGATATTGTATCGGCATTAGTTGAAGTTCCTCAACTAACTTTTGCTGCATATATGGGAGATCACCGCCAACCCAATCAACTCTTGGCTTTACTAAAAGACGAAGTTGTGCAGTATGTATATATAAATAACGAAGGACTCGCACAACCGATTTCAGATGTCTATGCTTGGTGGCTCTTAGACCTTTGAGCAATACTTTTACTTTAAAATCAATTTTAGAAAAGGATTGCGTTACGGTGTATGAGTGGGTAAATAAACCTTGACTTTTTGAACCGATTGCTTACACAAAACAACCGCAAACGCGCCACCTTCAAGCCAATAAACCACAGATTTACTTGGATACATCTATGCGAAGTCTATCAGAACCTGTTGTTTGGACTAACTTGTTGTTTTTTCTAAATGCGCTTTTATGGCTCTATGCAGGATTACCGACTACGGCTGGGCTTGTCGCCATAACAGCATTTGCTTCGCTCAGCTATCATGTATTCAAAGAGTCTGAACCCATATCAAAGCTCATTGACCATAGCTGTGCTTATGCTGCGCTTATTTGGACTCTTTGGGTTGCACATCCTATGCTCAGTCTCATACATATTGCGGTTTTAGCAACAGCACTTGTTGTTGGGCTTATATTTAAAAACTACGCACATCGCACTTCATACGAAGCCCCTCATACATATTGGCACATTTGTGTGTTTATTGGACAAGGTGTTTTAGCATACGCTTGTTTACTTGATCCTTGATTAGTTTTATTGTAATGCTATTGAGTATGGGGGTTTCAATATGAACATCTTGCTCATAAGCACTACAACACACACAACAAAGTCTACAAGTAAGCGATTACTTGAAGTCCTAAACCATGTCTTTACGACAAATGGTCATAGCACAAGACTCATAGACGCTGCACAATTACACATAGTAAACAATCTGAGTTGTTATGCGAGTGGGAAGTTTAATTGTGCGAGTTTTGACGCAGGTCAGTATCGGTGCTGGGCGCACAAACTCTCACACGACAACCCTGAGAGCTATGGGGGGGCTGACGAGATGGGGCTTATTTACGACAATATCGCATGGGCGGATATTGTCATATTCGCCACAAGTGTGCGTTGGGAGTCTCATAGCGCGGTGCTTCAAAAAGTCATTGAACGCTTGACTACAATACAAAACCGTCATGTTGTTTACAACGAACCTAACAGCTTACTAGGAAAGAAGTGTGGTGTTGTTGTTACAGGACACAACGCAAAAGCGCAGTCTGTGGCTTCTCATTTACTAGAAGTCTTTCAATGGATCGGCTTTCACACGGAGTTTTTTTATCAAGTTGTTTGGCAGAAAACGCAAAACTTGCACAGCGAAGTTCCAATGACAACGGACTTACCCGCACTGAATAACTTTCTAAAAACCGCAGACGCTAACGACCAAATCATAAGGTTTGTAGATTTAATCCTACAACCGAACCCAACCCATTGCGCGTAAAAAAACACAGACCTTAAAAATTTATTTGACAACCTTAAATAATAAGTGTACTGTTGCGTGTGTTGAGTGTGGTTCCCTATCCACAAACAATCGTGCTGTCTGTCGGTACACCACGCTCAACACTTACGCTACTATCGTCTAGTGGACTAGGACACAGGACTTTCACTCCTGTTACACGGGTTCGAATCCCGTTAGTAGTACTCGACATTAAACTCTTTGAACCATTTTTACTTGACAACAATCACTTGCTCCCTATATGCTCTATTGCTGTGGGGTCAAGACACAGAACTTTAATAAGCTCTGTGTTCGAGTCCCAAACGACCCTACACACCCACTCGCCCTTCACTCAAAGAAAAAGAAAGCATACGAATTAAAAATGCTAAAGTCTCTTACAACATCTATTTTTGGCGCGCTACTTGTACTTGCACTCAACACCACACCCGCTACTGCCGATGTAAACTGCTCAAACACTCGTTGGAAAATGATTGACGATACTGTCGCTTTTGGTACTCCAATGGATAAGGCGGTTGCTGCGCTTAAGAAGAAGTACGCTTCACAAGCTAATGTTTCGGTTGACGAATCTGGAAACATTGTTGTGACCTTTTTTCATAGCAAGCGTGATGTGTTCGATATGATCGTCTATTTGACAAGCAACAAAACTGTTTTCAAGGTGGTTTTTTCGTACTCAAATCAGTTTCAAGCTAAGATGGGAGGGCTTTATCCTGCTATCGTAGCTCTCACAAAGAAAATTATTGCGCGTGTTGGTGAGAAGGCAGATAACGCAGGTAAGCAAGCCGAAAACGATTTCTTGGCTTCGTGGAACGCCAATGACGGCGCGATCATGGAGGTCTATGGTAAAGACCCTAATGTGCTTGTTGTGCGTTTTACTTGTGAAACCCTTGAGGAGTCGCTTCGCGCAAAGCAAGCTGAGAGCACCAACTTCGGTTTCTAATTAAAATCGCGTAGAACCCTATCTCGTAAGGGTTCATACTCAATAAAAGCCCACTTACCCCCCCACTTGTACTAGGACTCGTACAAGTGGGGGGTTCTTTTATTTCTTAAACTGCATAAAGAACCTAGAAGCCCCGCCCTCATCGCCATATCCTTCTGAGCCATAGGCTTTCCAGCCCACCCCATCCTCAGTAGAAGATAGTTGCCCTTTACCCGCGACACCCCACGCTCTACTTTTAGAACCTGCGACTCCGCTCTTCTGAACTCCGCTTTGTTCATCGAGGGTCTTAATAGGACAACCCTCGGCACAAGCCCAATCTGCCACTTCTTCTTTCCCATATTCATCAGCATGAGGGTTGCCTTTTGAGGGTAAGTTTTTAAGACCTAGCTTGATAGTCCCACCATCAGAGGGGGTCTTGTAAGTGTGGTTTCCATCGGATTTAACTTTCTTAGTGCCTCTTAGCGCACAGCCCTCTAGGTGGGTAAGTATAAAGTTGGCGGGCCACCTGCCACTCGGTTGCTCATATTCACCCCCACCTCCGCGCTTAAAGCAGTTAGAGTCCCCTTTTCTTGTTGAAGTCCACATATCCGCCCCCCCACGCTCTGTAGGATTTTCTGCATACGCTCCACCATTAAGATTATCGGTGGTGGTGACTCTCGTAGCGTCAATATTGATAGCCCCACAGCCATGCTGTAGGGCGTTCTCAGCTACAGTACCCTCTAGGGGTTTTCTGAGGAGGGTGATTATCATTGTTCGTTATTCTCTTTCTTAAACTGCATGAAGAACCTAGACGCTCCACCCTCATCTCCATAATATGTCGCAGGGTGTTCTTTACCTCCCCCATATATCCCATTTACCCCCCACATTTGATATGACTTAGCACCCATCTTCCCACTTTTCAGATGTCCACTTTGTCGGTCTAGCTCTTGGATAGGGCAACCCTCGGGACAAGCCCAATCCGCTACTTCTTCCTCTCCTCGATAGCGATTTTCCGCTTCTTTCTTAAGTCCATCCTTATAAAGACCTACTTTTCTGTCAGCGCCACCAAGAGTATTGCTACTTTTACCCTGCTTGATCTTCGTAGTGCCTCTTAGCGCACAACCCTCTAGGTGGGTAAGTATAAAGTTGGCGGGCCACCTACCACTCGGTTGCTCATATTCACCCCCACGCTCTGTAGGATTTTCTGCATACGCGCCACCATTAAGATTATCGGAAGTGGACACTCTTGTAGCGTCAATATTGATAGCCCCACAGCCGTGTTGAAGCGTATTTTCGGCTACGCTACCCTCTAATGGTTTTCTGAGCAAAGTGATTATCATTTCTTAATCCCTACGCAGATAACTTCCCATGCGGGTTTAAGAGTCGTACCCCACCCCTCCCATTTCGACTGATCGCTTATTGAATTTGATTGCGACTTGGCAAACTGCTTCGATACATTCAAACTTTTCGGAAATCCCGAACCAAATACCCAGACCTCAACACTAATCTTATTGAAGTTTAATTCTCCCATCATCGCTATGAGATGATGATATGTCCTTGTCCCTGAAAATGCTTTCAAAACGCCATTCGGTTTTAGAACTCTATACGCTTCAGTGAGCCAAGCCCTATGCCACTCTCGTTGATCTGCCCCTTCACCGATGTTATCCCATCGCTTACTCATAAACTTTAACCCATAAGGGGGATCACAAATAATCGCGTCAACGGAGTTGGCTTCGAGGTCTTTAAGGTGGTCAACACAATCACCGATTTTGATTTCTATCATTTCTTGTACCCTTTAGGAATCAAGTCAATGTCTTTATGAGCATCAATCCGCTTTTGCGCAATTTCTGCGTACACGGCTTCTTTCTCTATACCTATAAAGTTTAGATTTCTACGGACTGCCGCACAGCCTGTTGTACCTGACCCCATAAAAGGATCAACCACAAGTGCGTTAGGCTGTATATCTCGAAGCATAAACTCCATGATGGCAATCGGTTTTACGGTGGGGTGAGTGTTTGCGCGTGTGTCTGTAGTCTCACTCACAAGCCCAAGCTCACGCTCTTTCTTACTCGCTTTGGAGGTATAGAAAAAAGAACTGAGTTCTGTAGCGTTGAAAATAGCGTCTCGAACCTCAAATCCTCTGTCTTCGCACGCAATGACTGACGCAACATCTAGTTCGCTCTCTGGGATACAAACCAAGTGCGCACCCGGCTTGAGTGCGATAAATAATGTATCAGCTTGAAGCTCACTTATCGAACCGATAACAATAAGCCCATAAAGACTACGAGCAGCCCACTCGCTGTTATCGATGTCTTTTGAGTGAACAACTTGTACACGATGGTTCGGAGGTGAAATCATATCTTGAAAGTAATCTAGCAAGCTACGCATATGTGCGTTCCTTTTGTGTGTCTATCAAACATAAGTCAAAATGACCACAACCCAACTTGAGTTTAATACGCATACAAGAACCTGTCAACGGAAAATTATCGTAGTAAACACGAAATCTGCTTTTGATTACACGCTTATGCGTGCTTGATAAACCTCAATATATTATGTATGTTTCAGAAAAACTAAATAGGAGGTTTTCAATATGTCCGTAAGAGATGTGTTTGTATACTCAGCAGTTCCACCAAAAGCTAAATCTACGATTTTGGAATATGGTCTATTGTCTGCTGAACACATAGCTAAAAATCCTGAGCTTTTGAAAATAGCCCGACCTACTAAAAAAGAACGCGAGGACTTTATCAAGAGTGTTGAAAAAAGGCTTGTTGGAAACTCCCCAGAGTCTGTACTAGGGCCTAGTGTTTTTTTTACTGAAGTAGACGAGTCAAAGATTACAAAAGACCATTTTATCAAAAAGTGGAAGCTCAAACAGATACGCATCAACTTATCCGCATTGCTTCGCGCTGAACCCGACACGATTATTTTTGGAATCGAACTACTTCCAATAACTACGCTCTCTTTTAGAAGTAAAGCTTTTAAAGAACATCTACATTCACTAGGGTTTGATAATGTTAAACAACTCATTGAAGCTCGACGCAGACCTTTGACGCTTAAAGAAGTTCGCGCATATACTAAAAAAAGCCCTGAAGAACTTTGGGCGTGGTATGATGTAGACAAGTACTCAGGTAGATTTTATGCTGCTGATGTCCCGCATGCGTTTATTATCACCCCAAGCGGAGTTATTCCTAGTAAGTTTATTGAGTTTTTATAATGCGCTTCGCTTTGGGGGGTTGTGTTTTTTTTATCAATCTATTTGACTTGAGCCGTTTTCACGCTTCTATTTCTCTACAGCAAACAAGTAAACCATACAAATTCTAACTCAGCAGAGGCACTTTTGGGTGGTTTGTCCTGAAAGTCAGGCCAGCCTTGTCGTCATATTCATTGGTAAGCACAGATTGAAAGCCCACTTTTCTCAGCCATTCAGTCATTCCTCCCACGCCTGCAAACAAGTCAATGACGGTTGGTTTGGGTGGTGGGGCTATTTATCTTGCGTTGATTTGGGTACGGTGAGGCTTGACTGAATTGTTCAGATGTGGTACGGTTTTTCATGACCTAGATGCTTAGGTGTTCACTCTTTACACTCGGTTGTTTTACATCTCCTTGTAAGAAAAAAATAAACTTATGAAAACTCTGAACGTTCTTTCACTTTTCTCAAGCGCGGGACTTGCTGAAACATACTTTGCAAATGTTGTAATAGCAGAGATTTACTTAAAGGGTAAAGTTGATTTTATTATAGCAACCTCTCTATGCCAAGGAATATCATGTATGGGCAAGACGCCGTATTGGAACCGACATAGAAAACACGAGCCTCGGAGCGACTCGGATGAATGACGACACCCAGAACATTGTCCATTACGTCATGGAAGTGACGACGATTACTGCAAGTGCGCTTGGCAGAAAACTCGGTGCTAACTTGCACGACGTTACTGCTTGGGCAAGCGGCCGCCAAGCCGTGCCCAAGGAGGTCGAAGCGACGCTCCGTGCGTTCATTGGGGGGGCGGAAAGCCCTGCTCGCGATGCGCCCCGCGTGACGCGGCCGATCTTGCCATCATCTTTGGTTCATGCAGATTGCCGAGAATACCTTCGGAGTATGCCTGATGAGTGCGTAGACCTGATTGTTAGTGATATTCCTTATGGGATCGGCCTTGACGAGTGGGATGTTCTGCACGCCAACACAAACTCAGCATACTTGGGAAGCAGTGAGGCCCAAACCCGAGCAGGCAAGGTCTTTGATAAGCGGCGGAAACCAATCAACGGCTGGTCGAAAGCAGACCGAGAGCAGCCGAATCAGTACTACGAGTGGTGCCGAACATGGACTCCCGATTGGCTACGAGTGCTAAAGCCCGGCGGGTCGGCATTCATATTTAGCGGGCGTCGTTTTGCCCATCGGTGTATCTCAGCCATGGAGGACGAAGGATTCAACCTTCGTGACCTTATCTCATGGGAGAGACCACGGGCTGTGTTCCGAGCGCAAAGGTTGAGCGTAGTATTCCAGAAGCGGGCAGAGTTGGGGGAGGCAAAGCGCTGGGATGGTTGGCGCGTCGGAAACCTTCAGCCAACGTTTGAGCCAATCATTTGGTGCTTCAAGCCGTACGATGTAACGATTGCTGACAACGTTCTCGATCATCATCTTGGCGCGATTAATGTCGACCGATACGAGGCACTCAGCGGGTCCAATGAGAACGTTCTGCGATTCGGGTTCGAAAAGAACGAGCGTGGTTATCACGATGCGCAGAAGCCATTGGCCTTGCTTCAGTGCCTGATCGAAGCAACGACGGTTCCCGGCCAGCTAGTTCTGGACCCGTTCAGCGGCAGCGGGTCTACTGCTCTTGCCGCATTGCGAACTGAGCGCCGGTACATCGCCATCGAGCAAGACGAGGCCATCTACGAAGTTTCAAAGCGTCGGCTACTTGCAGCAGAGGCGCAGAGCCAGCTTCAGTTGGTGCTACCTAGCTCATGAACGGAGAGTCCGCAGTCAATATGTTTACTGACCGGTGCGGCAAATCGTTACTTACGAAAGCGACGAAAATTCTCTAGATATCTCCGAAAGTGTTAATATCATGTAATGGAAAAATTGTGGTGATACTTGAGTATGTCCTAAATAAATTAGGAAATAATTCTGTCTTTGAGGAAAGGAGAATTGATAACTCTATGTATTATACTCTACCTACAGTTGTCTTTTAGTTGAATTATGTTTATGCACCCCCCATGCAAGCAAACCTACACTAGCAACAACAGCGCTTCCAATAAGAATATTATTCCTTAGTTTAATAGACTTTTCCTTTTCACACGCAATTACTAGATCGTGGTAGGTGGGTGAATGCTGAATCATAAACTGTGCGCGGTGTTTAACGAGGCTGTAGTCCCTGTTCACATAAGCTTCAAAAGTCGAAGTTTGGGCGAAAATCTTAAAATGATCTTTACGAGCGTAGTCTCTATACGCGCTTTTCAACACATACGCTTCTGCAAGAGTATAAAGATTGACCTGAGCTTTCCATGCTTGATACGCCTTTGGGCATGTTTTATTCTGTGGGAGATCCTCTATAATATGTTGAGCGAGTTGATATATTATGGGGGGGATACTCCCATGTTTTTTTTTAAACGCTGCTATTTCGTCAGATGTATAAGGAGTCTCTATATCGTCAGATGTATAAGGAGTCATCGGCAAAATCTTTCGTCTAAGGATTTTTATATCTAATCATGTGGTCTTTAGACATTCAACTATTTTACGAAGCGATAAAATCTAGAACCCAATTCAGCGGTTCGATTGCGACTTGATTTAACCACACTCACCTTATACCCTCCGCCCACAATAGCAACAGCAAGCAGTTAGCGCATATACGATAGAACTCAGTAATCTTACTTACTAACAACCGCACTTGTTAGCTGTGCTTGGGTTATCCCTCTATGCATTGTCGCTTTATGTAGTTTTATTAAGTCAACACAAGTATTGTGCTTATCGCAGAGAATAAAGCGCTTAGGTGTTCGAGCTTTGTGTAGCGCAAGCGTATCGTAAACAGCGCCCTCATATGTCAAAGGCTTATCCGTTATGAACCATGTTGGGTATAAAAGCTGTATTGCGTTTTGTGCATTATCTATGTTAATGTCATCGACATAGATTACAATACTATTTTTGGGTAGGAACTTGAAGCCCTTTGGCCAACTAAAAATGTATAGTAAAAGTTGGTTGTCTATTTTTAGGGGTTTCATACCATCATACGAAATCATGTGCTCAGACCCATTCAAATCAAGCACTACCTCTAAATTTTGAAAATCGTGTGTTGGGTTTGCTAACCTAAACCCAAAATAAGCAGGCGCTATATAAGGAACACCATCCCCTCTATAATCAGTATATACTTTGTTATTCGGTGTCGGTTGGTTATTAGGCACACCATATGTCTCTTTATCTTTTAATTCTTCACTAAGACTTAGTTCAGGCTTCTTGTTTGTGAGTGCGATAACAGGTCCTAATTCTAAAGATTGTAGAACAGCTTCGCGCTGTCTTGAAACAAGGTCGCCCTGTTCAGGGAATGTATTTTGTTTCCAAGATTCTTGTCCATCTGAAACAAGACCTTTACTTTTTTTATTTAGGCTAAACATCGGTGAAACAAGAGAATCGTCTCTAAAAATAAAATCAATCTCGTTATCACCATAAACAAATTCAATAAAGGGCTTCATGTTCAAACTAGCGATTTTAATCTGTGTCGGGTAGTAATACGAACACCCTAAAATTTGAGGGATTGTTTCGTAGCCTTTCATATCATAATAAACATGCGCTACCGTACAATAGGACTTAGCCCTTTCTTCGAGACTTAAATCCTTTATGGGTTCTTTAGGTCCAAATAAGAATTGGATGAAAGCAACGCTAGTTCCATGGTTCCATGGTTGTACACAGCAGTCAGCACATTTTTCAATACCTGAAATTAAAGATAGTGGGTTATATCTACGAGAAACCCAACCCTCAGAGCTTTTGGGTGTTAAGTTCGATGTAAGTTTACTCCACGACAATAAGCGCAAGTCTGCAAATTCAGCGTCTGTTATATTGACAGCACCTATAAATAAAAGGAGTAACGGGTCCATCAAAGGTCGTGATAATATAGACTCTAAAAGAGGTTCGCCACTTTTACTTTGAAGAAATAAGTCTTGGGACTCAAGCTTGAAGTCAACTTCATGCAAAGCCTCTTGAATATTTTTTTTCAAGAAATCGTTAATTGATTTTGAAAATCCACGCCAATATTCTTGTAGTTTTGGTGAAGTTCGTATTTTGATTATAAGGTCGTTTATTTCGGTGAGGTTTTTGTAGAGTGCGTCTTTATATGCATTTAAGTAAGGTCTCCAAGATTCCATATTTTCAACTAAAGGTGGGTTGTTCTGCTCTGCCCACAAGACCACCAAACTCAATCCCCATTCCATATACGACACACCCTCTGGAATATCCTCACAGGATACATACATTTTAAAGAAATAATCACTTGATAAGACTTGTTTTGTACGCACTTGTCGTTCGACACCACGCGCAACAACCTTTAAATCACTTCCACCACCTTGAATAAGCGATTTGAGTTTTTCGCTATCTATGGTTTGTATCCCATTTACCACACCCACAATCGTGTCAAATAATCCTTTACGCTCCGTAAGCGAAGTTATAAATTGTCGTTTTTTCAAAATTGATAAGACAAGAGGGTCTTCTAACCCAAGACCTTTTATACTTTCATAACCTAAAATGATATCGCATGCAAGTTTCACGGCAGAAGCTGTAAATGGCGCGGCTTGGTAAAGTTCGGCTAAACCCTCAAACCCAAAAGATTGCGTTTGCATAAAGCTACATTTGGATAATACGGTGTTTATGGTTTCGCCTTTCTGTGCAGTCTTTAAAAAGTCCTCGAATTGAGTTTCTGTTGAGTATCGTGCGATGATTAAAAGTCCTTGTATAGTCGGTGTCGCATAGTGCGAACCCGTAGGCGTCTGGACTTCAATGCGCTTTAACTCCCGCAAAATCGTATCTAATTGTGTTGACCGAAATAGTGCTATCGTTGCGAAAAATTGAGAATCTAAATCTTGCACATGAGTGTCTATAAAAAACGCTAGAAACGATAGCATATTTGCTATGTATGTTTGTTGTGCTTTGCTTAACCTATCAAGATTTGGGTTTTCAATAAAAGATATGAATTTATCTGCTCTACAACAAATCATATCAATTATTAGGTTTGAGTTGATCGCAACCTTTTGCTCCATCTTAGCAACAATCTCTGTTGCGATTCGGTGCGCTGCATACTTCAACGCAAGTGACGCTCTCTCTGTATATATAAGCTCTAACTCTGAAAGCACTTGAGACATCTGCCGACCAACCTCGGCACGCTTCGACTTTTCAATACTTTGAATATCAAAGCGTTTCGTCACAGATTGCTTTAGTTCTTGCAAACTATATGAGGTTGAGCCTATTAGCGTCTGTATCTCTTGTAGTTTTGCGTCTGCGTCTATAAACGCTTGCTGTATATCACTCAGAGAACTTTCTGATGGATTTGACCGAAGTGCTGTTTGGGTGCGATTTATAGGTTTTAGTGCCTGTAGAGATACATTTAAAAGCAAAGCTTCATTGAATGTAAGATTTGTTGCGATTGGGAGACCTGTTTGGTCAGCGTGTACGACATAGCCAGAGTCTTGCATAGAAACCTCTCAAACGATGGTTTTGTGAGTTTCGTTTCTATAACTAAATGAGAGCCATATGCAAGATTGTTTTTTTGCGTATTATGCGATGATTGTGTATATCACACAAAAAGGAGATTGCGATGCCACTACCACAATCCGTCATCGATAGATACCACAGAGAGCTTGAAAATGTCGTGGAAACACAAGGACTCGACATATTTAGGATGCAACCACCGAGGCGCTCACTCCATAAAACATTACGAATCTGCTGCGGCGGTTCAACGGAAGCTCGATTGCGGGGCTTCAAAGAGATGTTCAGCACAGACGAGACATTCATACACACAGACACGCTCATGGCGGGGAACAGCCTGATTGGGTGCATGAACGCGCAGGTGATTGTGCTGTTCTTTGAGAGCCGAGCGGATTTCAATAGGTGGGTGGCTGACGGAGTAGAAGCAGACTTCCTCAAACTCACACAACCCGTAAATGCAGGTAAACTGTTTGTGGTCAAGTGCGCTGAACCGCTACCCATGCAGACGCTGCGAGACATCGTCGGGTCGGATAACATTCAGACTTCGCTGGACATTACGCAGACGACTCGAATACAAGGTGTGTTCGTAAAAACAGACCCTTACATAGACGCGATGGTGATGATCCCAAGCGGTAAGTTCTTGTATGGCGAAGGCAAAACGCACGAACTCCCCAACGACTCGCGTGGGGTGTTCGTGAGCAACAGGTATCTTATTGGGAGCGATGTGCAGGCGGAAGGGGCGGTCTTTTATGGGTGCTACCCGATTGTACAGGGTGCAATGAACATTGGTTTCGGAAAGTTCGATGAGACGATAATCGTACAGCCGTTCCTCATTGCGCAATCGCAAGTGACTCAGGCGCTCTACACCGCCGTAACAAATAAAAACCCATCCCACTTCAGAGGCGCAGAGCGCCCCGTTGAGCAGGTCTCGTGGTTCGATATGCTCCACTTGGCAAACAAGCTATTGGGTACAGATCCTTGCTATACGGATATCGGGAGTGGGGATCAAGACGCTGCAGAATGGATAGAAGGGTGTCGGGGGTTCAGACTGCCCACAGAGCAGGAATGGGAGTATGTATGCCGCGCAATCAGCCCATATACGTATAGCGGAGGTGATAACCTAAAAGAAGTTGCATGGTACAGAATCAACTCCAAATACCAAACAAACCCCGTAGGTCAACTCAAACTGAACGCATTTGGGGCATACGACATGTCTGGGAACATAGACGAGTGGTGCTGGGATTTGCACAGAGAACTGAAATCTTGGCGAGTCTTGCGCGGGGGCGCGTGGGGTCATGACGTGGAACTCCTGCGCGCCGCCTACAGCAGCTCCGACCGCCCCACCGTACAGCGCAGTAGTAAAGGCGGTCGCTTAGCAAGGTCGCTTCCCTAATAAAGACATCCACCACCTTTCTGAATAGGTTCAAACCACCAGCGCCCTCGTCAGACAACATGAAATAGACCTATTCAGCGGTGAACTGTTCGTATTCATCTCACCCCGAGGTGACCGAATCAAGATCCTCACATGGAACTGTGGTGGCCTCGCGCTGTGGTACAAGATTGTCAAATACGCCTGTCTCGATTATTGCTTTTACAAGTTTGTCAATAACAGGAACAGATACGCTATTTCCAATAAGTTTCATCCACCTTGCTCTGCTGTCAGGAAGAATATAGTCTTTTGGAAAGCCTTGAATTAAACAGGCTTCTTCTTTTGACACTCTTCTGTAATTCTTTTTTTTGTAAATCTTGTCTATAAATTCTTTTTTTGTTTTAATTATTTGAGTTGTAACAAAATCGTTAGTATCGCTTGCCACTAGAGTAGGGAAAATATTTGAACTAGGTAGAAAAATCCTATTTACTCCGTATAGACCTGTACTGATTTTTGTGTTTTTGAAGTCATATCTTGATTCAGACAACACCAAAACCCCCTTTTCCAATAGGATTGAAATTGTCTTTGAAATTGATATTTTTTTCAGTTTTAATTCACGAATTGTTTTAAGTTCGTCACTTATTAAAATATCGCCTTTACACTTTTCTAAAAGTATTTGTTCTTCTTCTTCAAGATTTTCTAGTTTGTCGGGGTTGATTTTAAATGCATAATCTACTTTTTTCAAAATCTCCAAATCAACCAAATCTTCAAGTTCGTTTTTAGAAATGGATCTGTCCATTTCTTGGAAATGACTTAAAGACAAAGGATTACCGTCTAAACACCCATAAGCACGTTTGCGTCTGTTTTTAAGCAATAAATAACAAATCTCTTTTTGTCTCTCGGTTGTGTCCTTAATATCCCAAGAATGAATTGTCGAATGTCCGTTTCTTAAATCGTTAAAAAGGAAGTAATCATTCAGTCCATTACTTGTTGATAAACTCATACTCTTTGGAGTAATTATATCCCCAAACAAATCTCTTGGTAGTTCAATGTCATCGTATTCTATTTTTTCTGTAAAATTATTTAGAATATCAGCCAACTTTACTTTGTCGTCAATTGATTTTGGAAGTCTAAACGATTCTGCAATTTTGGAATCTTTAAACCCAATTATGTAAACGCGAATTCGATTTTGAGGGACACCATAGTCAAAAGAATTAAGGACATAATACTTTGCAAAGTATCCTGATTCTTTTATTCTTTCAAGAATATATGTCAATGCTTTTTTATTTCTAGGGTCTACCAAACCCTTTACATTTTCAAAAATAAAAGCGTCTGGTCTCGATTGGTTAAGTAAAAAAATGGTATCATTCCAAAGTTGTCCACGGTCGTCATCAAATCCTAAATTTTTACCTGCAATTGACCAACTTTGACAAGGCACTCCTGCTGTTAATAGATTATGTTTTGGCAGATATTTTATTTTTGTAATGTCCCCTAAGTTCTTCTCTATAGGTTCATTTGAGTTTACGCAATAAGTGTTTATCGCATCCGTATTGATTTCGCTAAAATATAGGCATTCACCGCCATTATCTGCCATTGCTTTTCTGAAACCTCCAATCCCTGCAAAAAGGTCGATGAAGGTAAATTTTACTTTCTTCATAGTTCCTACCCTAAGAGTTCGTCATTAATATTTTTAGGTGGTTCAACTTCTAAAAGCTCTCTGTAAATCCGTTCTCAATATTCTTTACCAAGTTTATTGACGTCTGTAATAACTTTTAGAACCTCAAGAAAAGCGCTTCTCGCTGTACGCTCCCGCATAATAATCCAATGGTAATCTGAAAACATTTCGTTTTCCTTTTAGGGTTGGGAACCCTTTATCCTCTTTATAAACAATAAGTTTGCGCTCAGACCTTAATACAAAGCACTCAAACTTGTCAAGGTAAATCTAAGTGGGTTATTAGTCTTTACAATCAACCGATAGTCTGCAAAAGTGCAAATCTCAACAAACTAAATCGTGTAAGGATTCCGTATGAAAGAAATCAATGACCCTAAAAAAACACCACGAGCAGATTTAGACGCATATATAGATGCTCACGATAGCGTTGTATTATTTGGTAGTAAATCGCGTAGTAAATCAACAGGTCGATTTGGGTTTAATTTTGATTTATCTAAAATTGGAGAACTGAATGAGGCTAAACGCGCATGCTTCAATATATTTATTCTTGGAGGGTCTGCGTCTTTAAATCTAAAAACTAATATAAATAAAATAACATATGCAGAGTACTTAGCGAATGAAGTCGAAAGCATATTGAATCAAGAGGGTTTTAAGTACGAGTTTGGTGCAATTGCCCCAACTGATGTCGACTCCCAAAAGCGCATATTCCTTACACTAAAGCATAAAGACAAAGACATTCTTGTTAATATAAGCAATTGTGTAGGGCTACAAGACGCGCACATTATAATCGTAGCACCAATAGTCGATCACGCTATTGGTTCAGGTGCTATGAACTTTGCCTATGGGAACTTCATTGAAGCAGGAATGAGGTCTGTACCTATTTTAGCGTATTTCGATAAAATTACTGAATTTACGACAATGTTTAGAACCCCAACTAAGCGCTCTGTAAGAACCTTCCAACACACACCTACAACATTTGATATTAAGGTACATATAAAGCAATCTTTAGGGCGTTGGTTGGATGAAATCTCAGCACTCAGTGGGGTAAGTTCGCTCAGTGGGGTAAGAGAACTGCAATCGATGAAGAATAAGTTTATCGATACAACAATCAGGCTTGCCGAGTCGAATGCGCCTAGAGGTATATTTTTAGAGTTAAATACACCTCAATACGATGTTGCCCAAACACCTATGACAGCGTTATTCTTTCAGACGATATGTCTTTATATGGGGCAACTCATAAAAGTATTCGATAAATCGTCAGTGATTTATGATGCTCTGATGTTGTACGCCCCACATATGGTTCACTTACTACAAAAGTTTGAGCATAGGCGTACCCTTGACAACGAAACCGAATACTTATATACATTTGTCCCAATGAGATTTGACATATCCGATCCAAACACTCGCTTTGCTATATTCTGCATGTGTAATGTTTTAAGTATTCTTTGTGGGTACACCTGCTACTATGAGATTAATACAGATACACGAACCGTTAAGCCTTTACGCACAGGTAACGGTTTCAGAATCCCAACAATAGGTGAATGGTTCACCGTTGTACAAGGTCTTGATTACACAAATAGAACTCTGCAAACCCCAAGAAACCAACAGTATTCAAACCCTAGTTTGGCTTTCTATGAGGATAGCCAATCGAGACCTATTTACCCAACCCCGCCCTCATTCCCCTCAACAGCAGACATAGATTGGGCGCTTGACCAAAATATAAGAGCAGCTTACCTACTGCCCACAAATTGGTCGTCAGAACTATCCTTAGCTAATGTATCAGCATTGATAACTCCGAGTAATTTGTTTGACGCATTAGACGGTTTTCTACCTGAATTGGTGACGATTAACGGAGCGACTGACGATACACATAAAACAAACCACGATGTTTGTGATGGCAGTTACTACCAATTTGACGCAACCGTTAAAGGATTTTATATGTCAGACGCTTCGGTTTCGGGTCTACCCAAGAAAGCATATACATTATTTCAGCAGGATAGTTTATACGCAGTCGATGCCAGCCAATCTAAAACCCTTTCCGATGTTCTAACAATTCCTTGTGATAAAAAGATTGTCGGGCTACGCTTGATACGGAATTCTTAGGTCTAGCGTAAGACTTTGTGGCTTATTGGAGGAGGGGTTGCTCTTGTAGGACTTTTCCTATTTGCGTACTCTCAAACGAAGTCTGAACACTAAATCCCCCTCCCCTATGTATAAAGATTACAGCTTTCGTGTGATAAAGAATGAAGTTCGACTTAACTCTTCGTTTAATTTAGATAGCATGTAATCTACTGTAAGTGGTGCGCCTTGACCATATGCCTTTGCTCTTGCGCGTAGATCGGTGTTCCAATGGGGGTAGCTGAATACACGATACTCCCCCCCCACAGTCCAAATAAGACTTTCATCAGAAATTAACTCGTCAATATAGAGTGTAGGTTTTACTTTTTTATGATTACTTGGGATGTGTCTCACATAATATAAGGTTTCGTCTACTAAGTTACTCATCTTTGGATTGAGAGGGTGAGCTACATTAGGTATGCTCGTGTTAAAACCTAAAAGCGTTTTATGGTTTGAAGTCGCATTAAGAAAGCCAAGCGCTGTGCAAGGAGTTTGGTCGATTCGGTCATAGGTCGCTAATTGAGATGTTGGGTCTCCAAAGCCAAGAACACTACATTTGGAACTTTGCCTAACAAGAGGATCCGCCCAATCCACATCCGTAAGAGGGGAACCTACTTTACAATTTTCAAATATATTTTCAATTTCGTTTTCGTTTTGTGTGCGCGGGTCTACACAGCAAGATTGCATAATCATGTAGACTTCTAGTGGGGTGGCGACTCGAAAGCCATCAGCCGCTGTTCGCATTATAACGGATTTGTTTATAAACGCTCTACGGTTTCTGGCTGGGAATTGATTCCAATCAAGCTTGTCTAAATCATAAACAGGTGTTTTATTACACAAAAGACTGAGTGCGTTGCAGAAGTGTAAGACGAGAATATGTGTATATAATAATACAAAATCATAGATAGTGTCGAAATAGTGGCAAATCCCATTAGCATCACGTTCTTGAAACAACGCATCAATTTTAGGGAACCTCTGAATTAAATCTTGGATCTGATTTATGTCTCTAAACCCAAGAGTATGTGGGGCTGTTGAGTAATCACTTTCATTGGGTAAGTCTTTAGGTCTGTATAGGGGGTACATACGTATGAATTCAACAAGAGGTTTGATACATTTCTCAAGTTCAACCATATTAAATTGATTTTGTAGGTCGCGTCGTTTTAAAAGATCACCTACTGTAGCCCAAACAGTTTGAACAAGTTTTGTTGAGACAGGGGCTTGACTCACAAGCATAGGTTTTTTTGAGAAAGACGCAACAACTCTAGGGTCTCTGATTGGAGACACAAAATCTTTATCTACACGATACATATGGTCTTCAAAGCGGAAGTCGTGGAAAAGACCGCGTGTAAATTTTATTTTTCTATTATGTTCTGTGTAGTTTTCAATTATAATTTGTATCCCATGGCTTGTGTTCGGTCGATAAAAGATATTGGGGATACGCAAGAAAAATTGCGCTAAAGCAGGGTCAATGTCCGAGGCACGACAAAGTATCTGGATTTCATAGTCTTTCTGAGAACTAATCAAAGCTAGATTTTGAATGAACGCTATACGTTCAGCATCATAGGGTGTATTTTTGTTTAATGCTTCTTTTGTAATGAAAATCAATGACGGGAAGTTATTTGGTAGCCCCCAAACACCGTGCGTGAAGTGTACAACTTTGGGTGTTTGTTCAAATATATTTACATATAGATTTGGGGTGGGTCTGTGCGAATACCCTAAAAATGTAAGTGAGCCGTCAATAAAACGTAAGGTTTGAGCAGTATCTGGGTCTTGATATTGAACAAATGTAGTTTTGGGGGTTGCTGATTGAGCATCTTGGTATGGAGGGCTATCGCCTGTGATAAGGAAAATGCGTTGGAGGCGAAGTGTGTTTATAGACAAGAGTAAATCTTCGTATTTAACAGGTTGGTCTATATAAGGGAGATGTATCTGCTCAACAGCTAATGTATCGCTTGCTGTGAGTAAGAATTGGGCGGAGGGGGATAGGGTTTTCATGAGCGGGGAAACCTTTTTCTGCGAATCGTTTGCGATACATATAAACTTATACTATCAAACGAAAAGACACAACTCAATCTGCTTCCACACAGATTGAGTTGGCTAGGTTTTTTTTGACGGAGAACCCATACTCCGTTCCACTCACCCAAGACCGCACAGTATCAAAAGCGAGCCCTTAACTTTTGATATACGCACAGTAAAGGCGACACAATCATACAACAATAAATCTACGAGGTCAAGACCTCTTTTCACAAAAAGAAACTATTTTGAAACGAGATCTGTGCGCAACCGCTGGGCTGTTGAGACAATCGTGTCCAACTGCTCAATTGTTAGATCTTTGCCCTCATGTAGAATATAACCGATATTCTGTAGAAACAAAAGGTCAACGGTTATTCGGTTCGACTTCTTCGTAAAGAAAAAATAAGTATCGTCATGTAGTGCGATACAGTCAAGATTTCGTGTCTTGCGAAACACAATCGGCTGCGTTAGTGCGTTTTCAACTTCATCAAAACGAATTGGGTTGTTTGGATTAACAATACAATATCGAGTGAAGTTCTCAAATATGGGTGAAGCCTTAGCCTCCAAAAACGCCTTTCGAGCAGAATCAGACTTCACAACGGTCCAATGGTAGTCAGAAAACATTTCGTTTTTCCTTTCAAGTATACAATACACAACACCCCTTTAGTCTACACACACACCTTAACCCTGTCAACCTTATTTAAAGCCTTGTGTGAGAGCGTTTTTTTGTTATACTCGTAGAGTTCATCTTAACCCTACAACAAATAAGGTAGCTAAAATATGGCAGTCCCCTCATATCTATACAACAGTGGAACAGATAAACAAAAAGAAGCCGCCTTTAAAGAAAGACTGACCCTAAGTACAAAATTTGGGGAAAAATCTTTTGATGAGGCAAAGACTACAGGTTTTGACTTTGCTGTTGAGTATGCACAGCTTCTCGACTCAAACGCCCCCTTGGACTGTCTAAATATTTTCGTTCTTGGGGGATCTGAAGTCATAGACCCTGATACGCAACGCTATGAAGCACGCATTTACGAAAACCTTACAAAAGCGTTAAATTATGCAGGCTTTTTTGTATGCGGAGGCGGTGCTTACACAAGCCCTAAATTAGATAAACTATCGTTCTGTTTAACTTTTATGAACCCAAGCAATCCTAAAAAGCGCATAAATATAAGTAATACGGTAGGACTTCAAGACGCACACATTATTATTTGTGCGCCCCTCGCAAGCTATGACATCAATGCAGGGTATATAAACTTTGCGCTTGGGCATCTCATTAAGTTTGCTCAGCTACCTTATAGTTATATTTATTGTTTAGGGTTTGCAAGCAAAGAAGAATTCCTTAGCCACTATAACGCTAACGAATATAAAACAGACATCAAAAAGCTTAAGGAGCAAATCAGTACGTTAAATCTACCCTCGCAAAGACTTGCAAACATTTTTAGTTCTTGGTCCATGTCGATACAAGGTCCTTCACCATACAATCAGCGCGTTAGAGGGGCATCAACAAGTTCGAATAAGGCGAACTTTATAGACACAACAATCGCCGTGAGTAGCTTCGACTTCGCATGCTTTAATTATATTTATCAAAACTTTTATCGCAGTGAAATCGCTCAGACCCAAATGTCTGTTCAGTTTTTTTCGACGATATGCAAAACGCTATCCGCTGTTTTAAGGCAAGCAAATACGAACGCAATATTCTACAACCTTCAAGACTATGGACCCCCTATTGTATACTTATTAAATAAATATGAACACAAAAGGGCTTTTGACGCAGACCTTGAGAGGTTCTATGCGTTTGTACCTATGCGCTTTGACCTTGACGACCCTGACACACGGTTTTCTTTGTTTTGCCTATGCAATCTTGTCAGCATATTCTGTGGCTACCGCCCTTATTACGAGATTGACTTCACATTGAAGTCAGTTCAAGCTGCCAACCCAAATAAAAGAGACTCGATGAATGGCTTTATGATCCCAACGCAGTTCGAGTGGTTCGCTTTGGCTTCTGGTATCGACCTCTCTAATCAGCGTAAGCAAAGTCCTCAAACTATGGACTATTATAATATGGGTCTCTACTCACGGGAGCAAGGATTATCTACTTCTTCTGACCCATTCCCTCAAATCCCCAACTACCCTTGTGATAAGGCTTCTACAGGGTGGCAACAAGGTCAAAACCCCAACACAATACTCCCAACCAATTGGTCAACAAACGCATTAATGGCAAACACAAACACATATCTACCCATATCTGCTAACTATTTATTTAATACGAACCGCCACTTTTTACCTGATGTCATTACAATCAACAAGACGACAGATGACAAAAGACACACGATAGTAAATACATTACTGAACCCTTTAAGCAAACAAGTTAAATTTACCATAGACATTTGGACTTCATTTCTATTCAAATCTAATATACGCTATACAGACTTCCCAAGGGATAGTCTTTACGCTCTAAGTGCAAAGCATGGCGACTTATCAAGCGTTTTAGTTAAGCCTGATTGCTACGAAGAGAATATAGCTGGTTTACGGCTTTATAGGCAGTTCTGAATAAATTTATTTTTTTGCCTCGCTTGTAGAAAACAGCATATAATCAGCTTGCTTCTATAATCTTTAACGAAAGGCTGATTTTATGCGTAGTTGTCAAACAGCAGACCGCACACTTAGAAAGCTTCAATCTTTATTAGCGATCTTACGCGCAGGGCATTGGAGTCATTGGACTTCACATTGGCAAGTCAAAGGAAATCCCTACTATGGGGACCATCTACTGATGGAGCGACTCTATACAGGTATGGTTGACGAGATTGATACGCTTGCGGAGAAAATCGTAGCGCAGTACGGCCCCGACTCCGTAGACCCTATTTGCCAAGCACAAGCCATGGAGGGGTTTTTAGAACTGCAAATGAACCCAGACCCTATCCAACGCGCTCTCGCAGTCGAGACATATCTGCTTGAGGAACTTGCGCGTGTGTTTAAAGACCTTGAGTCTTATGGGACTTTAAGTCTAGGTCTCAACGACTTCTTAGCAGCAACAGCGAACTCGCACGAAACCTATCTATACCTACTTCGCCAAAGAACACGATAACCCCACCGCGCAGAAAAAACAGACATTGACCCAAACTTGGTTTTGATTTATAAAACTAATACGTTTTACACAACACCAAGCTTAGAGGTTATCTATGTCTATACAAAACAACGCAAGACAGTCCAAGGCGAAAGCTGAGTTGGAACTGCGCGAGAGTATTCAGAAATTTGGTTTTGCGAGTTACGAAAACAGAAAACAAGTTCGGTTCCTTGAGCAATGCGGCTTTGACTTTCTTAAACCAATTGTATCTTCAGTACAACCTCTTAGTAAATACTACGGTCTTTCATTTGAAAGTCAGTGCTTTAACATATACATCATAGGTGATGGTTCTAACGACGAAGCTGTTTTAGACTTTTTAGTAAAAAACTTGGGTGCTTCGATTGTGGCCCATAGACTTATGTACGGCCCTGAAGGGAAACTGAGTTATAATCTGACGCTCCAAAGACCTAACATACACAATTTCAGACAACTCATCAATATAAGCAATTCAGTAGGACTTCAGAACGCGCATATTGTCATTTGTAATGACTTAGCAAGCGAAGATATTGATTCAGGTACTATAAGTTTCATTTATGGAACATTAAGCGCAATGCAACCCGATATACCGATTTGCGTCACACAAGATAGCTTCGATGAGTTTGAAGCACAATACAATGCGGGCGAATATACTGTAAATATTTCAAAAACCCCCAATAACAGTCTTGTACTCACAAAAACTGTTGACGCGGTTTGGAAAGAGGTGCAGAAAGCCGAACGCGCTTATCGTGCGTCTTTTGATAGATCTACAAACATCTATCTATCAAATAGCGCAAACTTTATAGACCGCACGATTAGGCTCGTAGGTACATGGTTTCCTATTGGAAACCGCAAATTTTATGCGAGTCCTTTAGAGTTTGCACAGACACAGATGACCGTACATTTCTTTCAGTTTATATGTAAATCATTAGGATTTTATTATAAAAGCCATTCAAATCTCGATGCTTATATACCACATATCCTTTATCTATTAAAAAACTTTGAGCATAGCCGAAGCCCTGATCTCGCCCCTATAGACGAAGTAAGGTATTCGTTTGTCCCAATGAGATTTGACATAAGTGACCCTGCCACTCGGTTTTCACTTTTTTGTCTCTGTAATGTTGTGAGCCATTTTTGTGGGTATCTTATGTACTACAACATAGACTTCTATAATAAAAAAGTCTCAATATCCGACCACTCAAAAACCACGGCTCCGATAGGCTATCGAATCCCTTCATTCATTGAAAACTATGCGTATACATTGGGTTGGGATATGTCTAATACAACAAGTATTCAAGCACCTAAAGACATGACATACGCGAACCCTACAAAGCATAAGAGCGGTTCTCGGTCGGGTCGCCGCTTTATAGACATTCCATATCCTACGAGTACTGTTACGCCCGATCCACGTTGGCGTTACTTACCTACAAATTGGCCAGCCTCATATCTACTCACTCAATACGAAAACCAAGAATCTATTACTCAACTATTTGACGCTTTTAATCCAATTCAACCTGATGTTGTCACCTTGAACGGAATGATTATGGGGGGGGGTCGTTTTGATTTAGACAGTTTCAAAGATGCGCTTTTCGGTGTGGTAGACTTTAAAGACTCTACATTCAGGTCGGACACCAACTTTCTAAAAGGTGAGTTTAAACCTTTCACAGATATGCCACAAGATAACCTCTATGCCATGAATATTGAAACTCGATACCAAGACACCCTCACAAAATATAACTATAACAATACACGTATTGTCGGTTTAAGACTTGTTCGAGATATTAACTAGACTTCGTTTTGCAAACTAAACTTCAAATCGTATTTATGATAATGCTTCTTAATTTCGTCTAATGTCTTTTGGCACTCAAAGACGGTTTGATTTACATTTATATTGTGGCAGAGACATTCCTCGGTTGTGATGTCTAGTGTTATTCGAAGTCGGTTTTTTAAAAAGAGTGAAAGCCTCGAACAAATACCTTGAGTTCCTCCATAAGGTTTACCCAAAGTATCTGCGTTATATATAAGAAACGCCTCAAATGTCGTCATTTTAGGCACATCAAACAAATTGCACACAAGTCGTGTAGGCATTATAAATAGATCCTATCAAAGTTCAGTTATTGTCAGTTGTGAGGCTCTTTAGGCGAGCGATTTCTCGATTGAGATACCAAACAGCTTTCTCAAGGTCTTGTATCTCATCCGCATGAGGCTTCTCTCCTGCTCGAAGTATGTATTTGACCGCATTACCTCGGCTAAAGTTCAGTTTCCACGCCTCAATAATGTCAATCGCTTTCAGCCCCCCATTTTTTGAAGTGTAATGCTGGGGTTGGTTTATAGACTCGTATGTACTCATAGCACCTCTCAAAGCATAAAACATATTAAATTAATTGTTTATGGTAGTTGCTTTATGCTTTTTAGTTTACAGACAATCACTTCAAATATCAAGTAATTTTTAGGAGATTCCCCTCTTTTAGAACCCTCGAATCAGCCTTAAACCTACAACAAAGTAGTTAGGTGAGAATTTCTCAGTTGCAAGTTTTACTGAAGACATAGCTTGAGCAGTGTGTGTAGACTCTGATCCGCTAAAACTCATTGGGATTAATCCATCATTTGGGAAGTCTGTATACACATCTGAAGTGATTCTCCGCTCGCCTATCAAAGGACAAGACGTCTGAAGTCCACGTTCTACAAAATCGTAGGTTGCGTATGCTTTTGCGTATACATCTTGTGTAAGTTCAACTTCACCACAAATAGATACAACTTCTTGTAAACCTATCCCATCATAAGTATCATATATATGTATCGGCGTAGGGAACTCTTGGTCGATTAGCTGATAATCCAAATTCCAATGTGTTGGTAAGTCTGAGGGTGTTGAAGTGAGTCGCTGTTTTTTATAAGGTATCGCATCGTTTACTTGTGTAGACGGCTTAGTATGGGTACGATTTGTATAAAATTCTTCTCTTAGATTGGACTGATCAACAACTGCTTCCCCTATAGCTGTTTGTAGATTAGCTGTTAAATTTCTTAGTTCAAAAGCTTCAGGTATCCTAAAACCAATATCACCTAAGTCTTTTTTCTTTTGGTTTAAGCGGGCTTTGCGGTTTTGAAAGTCAACCGATACTGTCTTTGTCTTTGTATCTATGTTGTAGAAAGGTTTATATCCTTTTAAGATACTCACAACATTACATAAACAAAAGAGAGCAAATCTCGTTTCTGCGTTTGAAATATCAAACCTCATCGGTATATACGCATAATGAGGCTCATATTGAGTCGTTGGGTTTCTCAAATGCTCATAACAATTCTGCATCAAGTGATTTAAATAGGGGAGATAGCTTTTCAGTTCGTCATAATCGGTAACCTCAAATGTTATGCTTGAATCATTAGAGGAATACCGCTCCCCAAACTTTTTCTTTATTATTAAGTTTCCAACCATCTTGCATATATGTTGGAAGAACTTTACAGTCATAAATGTTTGCGATATTTCATACGGAGCCCCAAGTCTGGCATAATGACTAGTTGTTATTAATGCTGCGCCTTGTCTTATTCTAACTGTTGAGTCAATAAAATAAGGCATACTCGTTATTGTTGATTGAAGTGACTTATAGGGCGCAGGATAAATCATCGAGGTTATTACGGCACTTTGAACATTTTGAGTTATATCACGAGGAATCATACGCGGTGGAAGTTTGTACGCGCTTGAGGCTGTAGAACTGTCGAACCCTTTCACAGCATCAAAACTAAATAAGGTGGCTTGCTTTGCAGAGACACGTTCAACAAGAGTTCCAATAGCAAAGGCTTCAGCGCCACTCGTTATACGATGTGTGTCCAACCCACGCCAATTCACGATTTCAGGTTCTGTCAATATGTACGAATTTGCGTGTTGAACATTAAGTGTATTACTCAAACATAAAACACTCAAAGGTGCTTTTGGGTTTCCATAGACACTACAGAAAAATGGGCTTGAGGGGTTGAAGCGTTCGTGTATGGGTTCATACCCCAAAGGTTTTAAAACACGGTCCGCAATAAATCGTTTAAGATTAAGAGCATGGATACCTAGAATAAAAACTGTATCACAAAAAAATGTTGTATCTTCACGGGAGAATAGGTCTGCCGACACATACATATTTGTTAGAAAGTCAAAACCTTCGGTGTCAGGTATCTCTGCGGACAACTCACCCAACGCCCGATGATCCTCTAACCGCTTTCGGTGTTGTACTTCACTTGCGGTGTCTGGCTTATATCGTGGGGTGTTTTGACTACTCATATTGAATCTACGCTCCTAAAAATGCTCGTTTTGTGCTCCTATCAGACAATACCTAAAAATTCTTGTCTTTCAACACAAACTTTGGTATCGTATGTGTTAGTCCGATTGACCTATGTCAACCAACACACACAAAACATAAGAAGTGTACAGATGTCACTTACAATGTGTTCTAATTGTAATCTTCCGTTCTCAAGTCGCTTTCGAAACGACAATGTTTGTCTACCTTGCTTCAAGCGTTCAAGGGGATACGATCTCACTAAAGCAGATGAAGCACATGAGCGACTTGCAGAAGAAGCGAAAGACCTTATGGAGCAAGTCTCTACTTTCAAAGCTCGTGTGGCAGAGCTTGAAACGCTAAAAAAGCGTGTTGTTGAACTTGAATCTCAAGTCAAATCGTCTACCCAAACAACAACGGTTTCCTTAACATCTGTGCCTGAAACATTTTTAAAAACGCTGATTATGCTGTGCCACCCCGATAAGCATGGGAACAGTGAAAAGGCTTTGGAGGCTACTAAGACTTTACTTGCGCTGAGAAAACCTCGTTGAGATTGGCAGGAAGCCCACAGCTTGTGCTATTTCTTGTGTAAACACAGCCTCTTTTTGATTAAACCAAAAGTGTAACGCGGCTTGTTGGGTTGGAAACGCCTTTTCCATTCCGTACCCCTCAAGCCCCCAAATACTGACAGCCCAAACTTCAAACCTCTGCCCCTGTATTCGATGTAGGTAGAAGTCTACAAACAAGCGATGCGGTATTGAAAGTTTGCCCGCTACACGTATTTTGCAACGCTCTATAAGCATTATGACGCGCCTCTTAATATGTAGTCTTTTTACTTTGTTTGATGTGCAATATAAGTTCGCTTGGCACTCAATAAATATTGGAAAAGTTCTGACGCGATTGTGTAGGACTTGAAGTCTACATATGCAATATCATCTATCTCAACACGCCAACAACGAAAAGACTTATGTATGATTTTTAGGTCGCACTGCGATACAACGGTTGTGTAAGGTAGCGATTCATTGTAAATGAAGTGTGCTATACTTTCGAAACCTAACACATAAAGTATATTGCTCAATGGTCGCCATAGGATTATATGTAGTAAATGCATTTATAGGACTGCTCTCTTTAGTGTTCAACGATAGGCTCGTTATAGTCTCGGTCCAATTGGGGAACGATTTCAAAGGGGTCAATCTCTTTAGGAGTCTCAGTAAACT